>Ga0233451_10003943_pt1 | contig 12629 bp, 10 predicted proteins | sample 011ome_29_FD_183052 | JGI IMG/M metagenome (GOLD analysis project Ga0233451, IMG submission 183052) | Coastal salt marsh microbial communities from the Groves Creek Marsh, Skidaway Island, Georgia - 011504CT (spades assembly) | ecosystem: Environmental > Aquatic > Marine > Intertidal zone >...
CGACGACTTCTACGAATTCGACTCTGCCCGAGTTCAGGTCATTGGCCGCAGAAGCAAACGAGTCATCGGACTCGGCGACGTCATCGAAGTGATCGTCGACAAGGTCGATCGTGCCAAGAAGGAAGTCGACTTCCGACCCGCAGGTTCCTCCCCCGGTCGAGGTCGATCGAGTTCTTCAAAAGAACGTGGCGGTCGAGGTCGACCCGGTAATCGCAGTGGGAGAGGCGGTGGAGGAAATCGCAGTGGCGACTCCCGGAAAAAATCTGGTTCGCGTTCCCGGAAATCGGACAAGCCAAAGTCCCGCGACGGAAAGCCCAAATCTGATCGCTCAAAACGTTCGCAACAATCGAAGAAAAGGCCTAGCCGCTCACGAAGCAGTTCACCAAAGCGATCGAATCAAGGGAGTTCGCAGAAGCGCTCCGGTGGCGGAGGACGTCGCAGAAAGTAGCGGCATTTGGTAAAATGCCGACTGCGGAGTATCGCGCAGACCCAGTTAATGCATTGTTCCCAATGCGGCTACTTTTCACTCAGTCGGGCGTCTGGGCGTCATCCCAGCCCCTGCACCGTCTCGACCACATTCTCTGCAGTCATTCCGAGTTCGCTCATCACGGTGTTGCCAGGCGCGCTGATGCCGAAGCGATCGATGCCGATTACAGTCCCTGCGGAACCAACATATTTGTACCAGGGAGCACTGACTCCAGCTTCGATCGCAACACGTTTGGTGCACGCTGCGGGCAGAATGGACTCGCGGTATTCGTCGGACTGGCGGTCGAAGCGCTCCATGCAGGGCATGGAAACGACGCGGACTCCATCGCCGAGTGACTTGGCTGCCTCAAGGGCATGCTGCAACTCACTTCCTGTTCCGATCAAAATCGTGTCGAGGTCGCCGGTTTCCTTTTTCGCGACGTAGGCTCCACGGAAAACTCCTTCACGACGCTCGCTTACGGGAACTTCGTTCATCGTTGGCACAGCCTGACGAGTCAGGAAAAGGGCGGTTGGTCCGTCTTTTCTTTCGACCATCGCAGCGAATGCTCCGGCGGTTTCCTCTGGATCAGCAGGTCGAATCACGTCGACATTTGGAATGACGCGAACACCACTGACGGTTTCAACCGGCTGGTGGGTGGGACCGTCTTCTCCGACCCCTATGGAGTCGTGGGTGAGAATGTATCCAACAGGCAAATGAGCAAGTCCGGCAAGGCGGATCGATGGACGAAGATAGTCGGCAAAAACGGCGAAAGTCGCACCGGTCGCGAGAAAGATCCCGTCGTAGGCGAGACCGTTACAGATCGCTCCCATGGCGTGCTCGCGAATGCCATACCAGATGTTCTTCTGACCAAAATCGTCCTTGCTGAGGTCGCCGCTGGATTTGATATAGTTCTTGGTCGAGCCGAAAAGGTCGGCACTTCCCGTTACCAGGTTCGGCACGGCTTCGGCAACAGCCTGGATGACTTCGCCGCCAGCAGCGCGAGTCGCGTTTTTGTATTCTGAGTCGAACTCAGGAATCCGGCTGAGGAGATCATCCGGAGTGCGACCGTCGACGGCATCGGCAAGTTGCGACGCGAGTTGCGGGTTGGAAGCTTTCCAGGAACCAAAAGTGTCCTCCCAGATTGAGTAGGTCGCTTTGAGATTTTCGAGATGCGATGCGAAGTAATTTTTGGTTTCATCGGAAACGAAGAAAGTTTCTTTGGGAAGTCCGAGTCCGGCACGGGCTGTCTCAGCGAAATTAGCTCCACCTTCTCCGTGTCCGGCAGCGGTTCCCTCGACTTCGGGAATGCCTTTACCGATGATCGTTTTGGCTTCGATGAGGGTCGGCTTACCGTTGGTGTTTGCCTTGGCTTCTTCAACCGCAGCAAGAACTGCGCTCATATCATGGCCATTGACCTGAACCGCATTCCATCCGAAAGCTTCAAAACGAGCGAGCGTATCGTAGCTCTGAGTGACGTCGGCCATGGCATCGAGCGTGACGTCGTTTGAATCATAAATCAGGACGAGATTATCCAGTCCGTTGTGTCCTGCAAAAGCGATCGCCTCAGAGGCAACTCCCTCCTGGAGACATCCGTCACCGGCGAGACAGAAAATGGTCTGATCAAATATGGTGTGCTCGTCAGTGTTGTATTTCGCCGCAGCCATTTTTGCGGAGAGTGCGTAGCCGACAGCATTTCCGACACCCTGCCCGAGAGGTCCGGTAGTTGCCTCGACACCGTCCGTTTCATCAAACTCGGGGTGACCGGGAGTGATGCTGTGAAGCTGGCGGAAATTCTTCACCTCTTCGAGGGAAAGGTTGTAACCGGCAAGGTGAAGCCATCCGTAGAGGAACATCGAACCGTGTCCTGCCGAAAGGATGAAGCGGTCGCGGTTGAGCCACTTAGGCTCCGCCGGATTGTAGGTCATCGCTTGGCCGTAGAGAACAGCTCCGATGTCGGCGGCTCCGAGCGGGAGCCCGAGGTGGCCCGAACTGCAGGCATGGACGGCATCGATGGCGAGTCCGCGGGCTTCTGCTGCGGCACGAGAAAGGGCTTCTTGATTCAGGTCACTCATAAAACTGGGAAATTCGGATCCGATTGAATTGGCGCCTATCTTTGGCGCATTCGATAGGCTTCGCAAGTCGACAATCGAAACAGTATATTTCCCATTCTCTCAAAAAACTCAGATGACAGATGCCTGATTCACTGCAATGTAGCGCCGACATGGCTGAAGAAACGCAACAGATTCTCAAAGTCGGCTTGCCCAAGGGCAGCCTCTCCCAACCGACACTCGATCTTTTCGAGAAAGCCGGATACAACATCAGCGGCGCTTCGCGCTCCTATCGTCCCTCGATCGATGATAAGGAGTTGCAGATGCGTTTGATCCGCGCTCAGGAAATCGGGCGCTATGTTGATCATGGATTTCTCGATTGTGGGATTACCGGGAAAGACTGGATTGCCGAGAACGGGGCCGACGTGCATGTCGTATGCGATCTGCAATACAGCCGCGCGACTTCCAATCCGACTCGCTGGGTGCTTGTCGTGCCGAACGATTCTCCCATCCAGTCCGTCAAAGATCTCGAGGGCAAACGCATCGCTGCCGAAGCAATTGGCATCGTGGAAAAGTATCTTGAGGACAATGGCGTCAATGCCGAGGTGGAATTCAGCTGGGGCGCGACCGAGGTCAAAGTTCCGGAATTGGTCGACGCGATCGTCGACATCACCGAAACCGGTTCTTCTCTCCGAGCCAACAATCTCCGTATCGTTGACGAACTGATGCAGAGCTACCCGCAGTTTGTCGCGAAAAAGGAATCCTGGGATGACCCCTGGAAACGCGCCAAAATCGAGCGAATCGCCGTTCTTCTACAGGGTGCTCTCGCCGCCCGTGACATGGTCGGCCTGAAAATGAACCTGAAAAACGACAAAAAGGCAGCCATCCTCGATTTACTTCCTTCTCTCCGCAAACCAACCGTATCCGAGCTCACCGATGGGGAATGGGTTGCTGTCGAAACTGTTCTCCACGAGCGCGAAGTCCGCGAACTCATCCCGCGCCTCAAGGAACTGGGTGCGGAAGGGATCATTGAATATCCCTTGAATAAAGTGATCGATTGACCGATACTCGGCGCCCGTCCCCGATCAGTCGCATCGAGCGGGCCGTCGCGCTGGTAACAGCTCACGACACGAAACAACCAATTAATTTTTGATTATGGGATGTCTTAAAAAGAAAAGGAAGACCAAGATCAGTAAGCACAAGCGACGTAAGCGCATGAAGGCTAACCGCCACAAGAAGCGTTTGCGTTACAAGAGCTAAGCATTGATCTTGAGCGCATGAAAGCATCGCAGCGTCGAGTTCCCGGTTCGCAAACCGTTTCGGAAACCCTTCGCTGCTTTGTTGTGTACGGATTTCTCACATCTGTATTTTTCCTTGCCGACAACGCTTTCGCGGAACGCGGAAAATCCGTCCATGACTACGCCAAAGTCTATGTGGATCAGTATTTCGAGCCGGATCCCAAGCTGATTCTCTCCGAAAGGGGAAAGAAAAAGAGCGCGGCACTGGCAAACTACGCTTTGGGGCGGAGCCTCGAAGCCCAAGGCCGGGCATTGGAAGCGGTCGAGGCCTACAAGACCGTTCTCGAAAACGCACCCGGCCAGCATTTTCTCGCGAGAAAAACGGCGAACCTCCTTGCTCGCAACGGTGGGAACGATGAGGCACTCGAACTTCTCGAAGAAAATCTGAAGGCAAATCCTGACGAGCCTTTTGCCTACATTTCCCTGTCCGAATACCTCGCAACCTATCGCAACAGCGATGAGGACGGAAGGAAGCGCTCTTTCTCGGTCATCGAAAACGCCCTTCAGAAATTTCCAAGTGAGGCAGCCGTCTATGAGCACTACGTTCGCCTTCTCGTCGTCAACAATCGCAAGGCCGACGCGCGCCGTGTATTCGAAAATGCGCTCAGCATTGAAAACAGCGACCCAAGGTTCTGGCTGGAGCTTGGTCGCATTTCCGGGCAGATCTGGCCGGTCAGAGCTGGCAGCGAAACTGACGAGTCGAAGCTCGTCAATACACTCTATGGAAAGGCACTGCTCCTCGCAGAGGGGGATCCCGCAGTGGTCGAAAAGGTAGGCGATTTTTACCACACGACGCGTCAATTCGACCGTGCCATTCAGGCCTATGTCGAAGTCATCACCGCAAGCCCAGGCCGGCTCGATGTTCGCGAAAAGCTTGCCAAGGTATACGGAGGGAAGGGAGACGAGGAAAAGGTGATTTCGACCTTGGAAGAAATCCTCGAGATCGACCCGGAGAGCGCACGCACTCACAAGCAACTCGCGCAGATCTACATGCGGAACGAGAAATTTAAAGAGGCGATTCCTCATCTGCGCAAATCACTTGCGATTACGAAAGGCACAGCCACCGAATACAATGCCCTCGCGCGCATGATGATCGAGTCGGACGAATACGAAGCCGCCATCGAATTTCTCAAAGACGCAGCCTACCAGTTTCCAAATCTCCCCGATTTCCCCTACCTCATGAGCTTCCCACTCAGCACGCTGGAGCGCTGGGACGAGTCCGTCGAGCAATTTGAAAAGACAATCGAGCTGGCCGGAGATGAGCAACCCCAGATGCTCAATGAGTCATTCTATTTTCGCTATGCCGCAGCAACGGAACGTGGCGGAGCCCTGGAAAAGGCTGCCAAGCTCTTTCGCAAGACCATCGAATTGATCTCCAAGCAGGATCCTGAGGACCAGGACAAAGAATTCACGGCAACGGTTTACAACTACCTCGGCTACATGTGGGTCGAAAATGACATGAAAATCGACGAGGCCGGAGAACTCATCAAAACGGCCGCCGATCTTGATCCGGAGAGCGGAGCAATTGCAGACAGTCTCGGGTGGTTCTATTTCAAGAAAGGAAAATACGAAGAAGCTAAGACGGAACTCCTTCGTGCCGAGCAAATGATTGAGACCCCCGATGCCGTTATCTACGACCACATTGGGCAGGCCTTTTTCAAACTCGGTGAAATGGAAAAGGCGATCGAATACATGGAGCGGGCCGTGGAGTTAGACCCGGAGAAACAGGAGTATTCAGATCGGTTGGCGGAATACGAGAAAGGTGCAGATTCGAAGCCTGCAGACAAAGGCAAAGCAAAAGACGGTGAGCAAGCTGCCAAGAAGCAGGGGTGATTGCACTTTGCATACCAACGGAGCGGTGACTTCAGTCCCGGTATTCATCCCATTTTCTACCATGCCAACTTCCCCCTCGCCCAACTTCACTCCTGACCCTAAGCTGCCAGATCCGCGAAACGAATCGATCCGGACCTGGGTGGGCGACCGACTCTGGCAACGGGAAGAAGCCCGCGTCTCCGTCTTTGATTCCTCAGTGCAGGGCGGCGACGCCGTCTGGGAAGGCCTTCGGATCTACGACGGGAAAATTTTCCAGCTCGACGCTCACCTTGATCGTCTTTTCGCGAGCGCAAAGGCACTTTGCTTCGCCAACGTCCCATCGCGGGAATTTGTGAAATCCGCGATTTTTCAAACGCTCGAAGCAAACGGAATGCGTGATCAGTCGCACATCCGCTTGACTCTGACTCGTGGCAAAAAGGTGACATCGGGTATGTCTCCGGTGAATAACCAATACGGCTGCACCCTTATTGTCCTCGCCGAGTGGAAAGCCCCTGTCTACGACAACGAGAGCGGGATTCGCCTGATCACTTCCGCGATCCGGCGCAACAGCCCCCAGTTTCTCGACTCGAAGATTCATCACAACAATCTTCTCAACAACATCCTCGCCAAAATCCAGTCCGACCTCGCCGGTGTCGATGATGCCGTCATGCTCGACGACCGTGGTTTCCTAGCGGAAACAAATGCGACGAATCTCTTTCTGATTCGATCCGAAAAAGTTCTCACCCCCTTTGCCCACGCTTGCCTGCCAGGCATCACCCGGAAAATCGTGATGGATGTCTGCGAAGAAAACGAGATCCCGATCAAGGAGCGCGACCTTTCTCTCACCGAACTTTACTCAGCCGACGAAGCTTTCACTACCGGCACAATGGGAGAGCTCAGCCCCATTCTCGAAGTTGACGGACGCACGATCGGGGAAGGAGGCGTCGGCCCGATGACCCGGCGACTGCAGGAGATCTACTCCACCAAAACGGCATCAGAAGGTGAGCCGCTGCCGTTTTAGGTAGGGACCACTCGAAAAAGTATCGACTCGGATGCCATCTGAAAATTCGCGGTCATTCGCGAGTCAGCAGGCCATTCTTTTCCATTCGCGCTCCCTCTCAGAGCACTTGCTGAAGACTCCATCGTAAATGAAGCGCGAATATCCGCGAATGAAACGCATCTGGAAAGCTCACCTACCTTTTCAACCAAGTTTGTGACCGCTGCTTTCCTACACAGCACAAAAGCCGGCGAACCAATCGGTCCGCCGGTTTTCAAAATTTGGGTTGATGAGATGAATCAGCCCTTAGCTAGATAGGCCGCCGTGCTCTCGTGATTCGCCTGCATGGCGTCTTCACCTTTCTCCCAATCCATTGGGAAACTTCGCCAAATGCTTCGAAGTGCTGAAGCGCGTCTACGATCCGGATTGCTTCTTTAATAGAACGACCGAGTGGCAGATTATTGACCAGCTGGTGCTGAACAATACCGTCCTTATCGATGAGGAAGAGACCACGGTAAGCGATCAACTCGCCTTCAGCCATAAGGTCACCGTACTCGTCGAAGTCGTAATCGCCGACGAGTACGTCGTAAGCAGACGAGATCGTCTTGTTCGTATCAGCGACGAGTGGGTAGCTGACACCACCAATTCCGCCTTTTTCGCGGGGAACCTGGAGCCATCCCCAGTGAGACATTTCCGTATCCGTTGAGCAACCGACAATCGCCACATCACGGCTTTCGAACTCGCTCAGGCTATCCTGAAAAGCGTGAAGTTCGGTAGGGCAGACAAAAGTGAAATCTTTGGGATAGAAGAAAAGGATGACATACTTTTCGCCCTTATATTGATCGAGGGAGAAATTCTCAACTACCTGACCGTCAACAACGGCACTGGCGCTAAAAGAAGGAGCGGGTTTTCCGACAAGAACTGACATGTGATAAGTGGGTTTGAGTTCGATTAATAAGACGGCGAAACTTTGATGGCAGTCGCTCGACAGTCAACCAGAATCCACTGACCTGACAGGGTAAAGTCACGGACTCAACAGGCTTTGCTGCCTGACCCAACCCTCTCTTGCCAAATATTCAGAAGGACAGGAAGTGCAGCCCTCGCAAGGTATGAAAGGTCTATCTAATGGGGACAAAACAAAACAATTTGACGAGTCCTTGTGAGGAGTGTTTCTTGTAAAAAGTCTAAAGTCGACAATTCCTATCGGGAATTAGCATTTTACAAAATAGCGACAATGACGGAAACACCTTTCATGACCGAGAATCTCGCAACCGAAGCAGATCAAACTGCCGTTACTGACACGGCGGCAGATATCGCGGCGCGTTTCGGTATCGAGGATTTTTCGGGAATTGCCCAGCAATTGGAGAAAAAGGATCCCCAGGAACGAACCCGCTGGGCCTTGGAAACATTCACTGACCGCATTGTTCTCACGTCCAGCTTTGGCGCACAGTCAGCCGTCATGCTCCACTTGGCTACCCGGGAGCGACCGGACATTCCTGTAATCCTCGTCGATACCGGCTACCTTTTTGCTGAGACCTACCATTTCATCGATGAATTGACGGACAGCCTCGATCTGAATCTGCAAGTCTTCCGCAGTGAGCATTCCCCGGCCTGGTTGGAGGCTCGCCACGGAAAACTCTGGGAAAACGGCGTCGAGGGAATCGAGCAGTACAACCAGATTCACAAGGTCGAGCCGATGGAGAGAGCCTTCGCCGAATTGGATGCTGTTGCCGCTATCAGCGGTATCCGCCGCCAGCAAAGCAGCAGCCGAGCCGAACTGCCAGTCGTGGCGATTCAGAAGGGCCGCGTCAAAATTCATCCGGTTATCGACTGGACCGATATGCAGGTCGGCCGCTACCTCACCGACAATGGCCTGCCCTACCATCCTCTCTGGGAAAAAGGCTACGTTTCGATCGGGGATTGGCATACGACCAAAAAACTTACCGACGGAATGTCAGAAGAAGACACCCGCTTCTTCGGCCTCAAGAGAGAATGTGGTCTCAACGAGGAACTGGATTTTGTCATTTGATCCGCTATAGTCTCCTCTCGCTGAAAATTTCGGCCCATGAGTTCCAATCTCGATCATATCTACCCCATTTTTGACAAAATGCTCCCTCGCGAAGCGAAGGAAGAGCTGCTAGGTCAGCGCGGCGCTGTCATCTGGATGTACGGGCTAAGCGGTTCCGGGAAGAGCACACTTGCCAATCTGCTTGAGCGCCGCCTTCACGAATCCGGACGGATGGTCAAGGTTCTAGACGGGGACAATGTTCGTGCCGGCCTCAACAAAAACCTTGGGTTCTCCGACGAAGACCGCCTCGAGAACATTCGCCGCGTCGCAGAGGTTGCGAAGCTTTTCGCCGACAGCGGAATCGTCACGATCGCATCCTTCATTACTCCCAACAACGAACTCCGCTCTCTCGCTCGCGAAATCATCGGGGACGAAGACCTTCTCGAAGTCTACGTTAAAGCATCCTTCGAAACCTGCTCAGAGCGCGACCCAAAAGGCCTCTACGCCAAGGTAAAAGCTGGCGAAGTGAAGCAATTCACCGGAAAAGACTCCGCATTTGAAGAACCGAATAATCCTGACCTGGTCGTTGACACGGAGGCTCTTAGCGAAGAAGGGTCCCTCTCCCTCCTTCTTGAGGCCGCTCAGGCAAAGGTCAAAGCTTAGGCGGCAACCGACTAGGATCCCAAACAAGCGTCACTTTCTAACGAAACGTTTTTTATCATGGAAGAAGAAAGAAATTCCTACCGGGTGAATCACCTCGCCCAACTTGAATCCGAAGCCATCTACGTGCTTCGGGAAACTGCTGCGCAATTTGAAAAGCCCGCTCTCCTTTTCTCAGGGGGAAAGGACTCGATCGTGATGGCACATCTGGCGCGGAAAGCATTCCACCCGGCTCGCCTCCCCTTCCCGCTGGTCCATGTTGATACCGGACATAACTTTCCTGAGACGCTCGAATACCGTGACAAGTATGTGGAGGAAATCCGCGCTGATCTTGTTGTCGGTCTCGTTCAAGACTCCATCGATCAGGGACGAGTCCAGGAAGAGAAAGGCCCCTTCGCGAGCCGAAATGGTCTCCAGACCGTGACCCTTCTCGATACGATCGAAGACAATCAGTATGACGCATGCCTCGGCGGCGGTCGACGTGACGAGGAGAAAGCCCGAGCCAAGGAGCGTTTCTTTTCTCACCGTGATGACTTCGGCCAGTGGGATCCGAAAAACCAGCGCCCTGAGCTCTGGAATATCTTCAACGGTCGTAAGCATCACGGCGAGCACTTCCGCGTTTTCCCTCTATCCAACTGGACCGAAATGGACGTCTGGCAGTATATCAAAGCTGAAAAAATCCCGCTCCCAAGTCTCTATTTTTCCCACCAGCGAGATGTCGTTCACCGCAAGGGTGCCCTTCTCGCCATTTCCGATGTCGTCATTCCTCAGGAAGGCGAAGAGGTTGAAAAAGATGCCATCGTCCGTTTCCGCACGATCGGTGACATGACCTGCACCGGCGCCGTCTACTCCGACGCCTCCAACATGGACGACATCATCCAGGAAGTCGCCACCGCCCGCCAGACCGAACGCGGAACACGCGCAGATGATAAGCGCTCCGAGACCGCGATGGAAGATCGCAAGAAGGAAGGATACTTCTAGGATCTCGCCACCACTTCTCACTAATTTCTATCTACCTTTTACCCTAATTTCTGATGTCTCACGAAGTACCGATCGACGAAGGTTATCTCGACATGGACCTCCTCCGTTTTACGACGGCGGGTTCTGTCGATGACGGAAAATCCACCCTCATTGGACGACTGCTCTATGATTCGAAGAACACCTTCGAAGACCAGATCGAAGCCGTTGAGAAAACCTCGAAGAACCGAGGCGACGAAAATGTGAACCTTGCCCTCCTCACGGACGGCCTACGAGCTGAGCGCGAACAGGGAATCACGATCGACGTGGCATACCGCTATTTTGCGACGCCGAAACGTAAGTTTATCATCGCGGACACTCCCGGTCATATTCAATACACACGAAACATGGTGACCGGCGCGTCGACAGCCAACCTTGCCATCATTCTTGTGGACGCCCGGTCCGGAGTTATTGAACAGACCTGCCGTCACGCGTTCATCGCGAACCTGCTTCGCATCCGCCACGTAATCGTCGCCGTCAACAAGATGGATCTCGTTGACTACAGCGAGGAACGTTTCGAGAAAATCTCGAAGGAGTTCGAAGAATTCGCTTCACGCCTCGACAACATCGTCGATATGGTCACCATTCCTATCAGTGCTCTGCACGGAGACAACGTGGTGGAGAAGTCTGACAAAACTCCCTGGTATGAAGGACCAACGATGCTTTACCATTTGGAGAACGTCTACATCGGCTCCGATAACAACCACGTCAACGCTCGTTTCCCCGTCCAGTGGGTCATCCGCCCACACTCCGACGAGCACCACGATTTCCGCGGCTACGCCGGGCGCGTTGCTGGTGGCGTATTCAAACCTGGCGACGACGTTGTCGTTCAACCTTCCGGATTTGCTACCAAGATCAAAGCGATCGAATCTCTCGAAGGGCCGCAGGAGCAGGCATTTGCCCCGCTTTCCTGCACCATGACCCTGGAAGACGAAATCGACATCAGTCGCGGTGACATGATTGTTAAGCCAAACAATCCGCCGGAGAAAGAGCAGGTCATCGAAGCTATGATCTGCTGGTTCTCTGAAGACACACAGCTCCAGCCACGCGGCAAATATCATCTTCGCCATACGACTAAGGAAGTGAAAGCGATCGTCCAGGAGATCAAATACAAGGTAAACATCAATACCCTGCACAAGATCGAAGACGAAACGACTTTCGGACTCAACGAAATTGGTCGCGTCAGCATTCGCACATCCGCACCACTTCTTTTCGATTCCTACCGACGCAACCGCCAGACCGGAAGCTTCGTCCTCATTGACTCCCAGACCAACGAGACCGTTGCCGCTGGGATGATTGTGTAGGCTGTCTAACTCGTTGACAGGTCCAAAGAATCAGCGTTATTGCCGTCCGCTCCAAATCGGAGAGGTAATGACGGCGAGGTAGCCAAGTGGTAAGGCCGGGCTCTGCAAAAGCTCTATCGCGGGTTCGATTCCCGCCCTCGCCTCTCTTTCCAACATAAGGCATTGGCAATAAGCTAGACCCCTCTGTATCAGAAGGTTACAACTCTGAGATGGCACACAAAAGTGAGACACAAGCCAACTCAGAAGACATGCCGAAGCCAGCTGATACTTATATCAGAGAAAACGGAATCTACTATTTCCGGAAGCGTTATCCCACCGCTACATTCGATACGCGGACGGCTCCGAGGAGCTCTACGACATGCAGGCCGACCCGCATGAATACACCAACCTCGCCGACCAGCCCGAGCAGGCAGCACTCAAGAAGTCCTTGGCCGCCCATCTGCCGAAGAATCCCGCCAAGCCCGTGCCCGGCAGCAACGCACGCCTCGTCGAGCTCCGGGAGGACGGTCATGTCTACTGGGAGAACAAACGCATCGAAAAAGATGCGAAGATCCCCGAGAATGAGTAGGGCTGTGATGGGGGGTGAAGTGGAGATGAAAACCTCAGCTACAGACCGACTTCGGTTCCTGAGTGACCCGTGCGCCACGAAGAATCAAGATATGACTATTATCCTCTTTCCGGGCGAGTCCAGAGCGGGTCAGGTGTGGTCAGACATTGGCCTCCATGTGTCTGTTAGGTCTTGCTTCAGCGTGGCCAGTCCTGTTGAATGCGCCTTCCAGCATGTTGCATACGACCCAGTCATAGACATGCCCGTCTGCGACCTCACACGCACGCGGAAAATAGCTGGACCCTCTTGTCATTCCAGGGACGAGATTTGCCTCCAGGAAAAACATTTTTCCCGCTTTCGTTGACTTAATATCTATTCGCCCGAAGTCTCTTGCACCGAGGTTCTGAAACGCTTTCGCGGCAAGCTCCATTGCCCTTTCTTCCATTGTGCGATCTTCAATGCGAAAGAGGCT
>Ga0233451_10003956_pt1 | contig 12603 bp, 8 predicted proteins | sample 011ome_29_FD_183052 | JGI IMG/M metagenome (GOLD analysis project Ga0233451, IMG submission 183052) | Coastal salt marsh microbial communities from the Groves Creek Marsh, Skidaway Island, Georgia - 011504CT (spades assembly) | ecosystem: Environmental > Aquatic > Marine > Intertidal zone > Salt...
TTTCTTTCGCGCAGAACATTTTCGCGTTTTCCGTTCCGAAGAGAAGAGACAAAGAGCGCGTAACTTTTTTCTCTCCCATTTCTTTCCATAACAAAGAGAGAACGACGAAAAGCGCGCGCAGAAGCGTTGATGAGAGAGAAAAAAAGCCGCCACTCGCGAACACCGCGACACAGAAACGTTTACTTAAACGCGCGGAGACGAAATCGTATTCCTCGCATATGTAATAAAACGTTTCGCGTAAATACACAAACAAACGAGAGAGAGAGAGAGAGAGCGCGTACCTCGCATCGTGTCTTTGCGTAAAAAGTTGTGCGGGGTTTTCCAAGAGCGAAAAGAGAGAAAAGAGAGGAAAGAGAGAAAAGGAGAGAATTACTTTTTTTTATGAAAAAAAGGTAGTTTTTTCTTCGTTTGGACTCGAGTCGTAGAGTTGCGCGTAAGAAGCAGCTCTCCAGAACCAGTAAAGGGTGTCACTCAAAGCATACTAATAATGGGCGGAAGCGGATTTCCACTCGACCGCGTCCTCTCGGACAACGTGGACGAGTTCACGTGCAAAATATGCTCCGAGTTTTGCGAACAACCCGTCGTGACCTTGTGCGAGAACAAACACATCTTTTGCCTCGCGTGTTTGGACGAATGGTTTCGAAACGGAGATAATGCGAAATGTCCGACGTGCCAAGAACAAATGAAGTACGGGACGGACGCGAGGTACGAAACCTTGAAAGAACACTCGCCGGTTTTATCTCGCGTGTACGAGAAAGTGCGCGTGCGGTGTCCGATGGACGACGCGTGCGATTGGATCGGTTCGTGTTCGGAGATTACGAGACACATGACATCCACCGATGCGCATAAGAAGAAGACGACGACGACGAGTAAGACGAGTAAGACGACGACAAAAACGACGACGAGAGGTAATAGCGACGCAAAAAAAGAGGAGAACGACGATACCGCCGATGGTTTACAGAAACAAGCGTTGAATAAATTCGAGGCGAAGCAATACCGCGATGCCGTGCAACTGTGCTCGAAGTGTTTATCGATAGATAAAGACTCGGCGAAAGCGTTACACTTGAGAGGCAGATGTTGGTCGCAACTGGGAGCGTTCCACGAGGCGATTAAAGATTTTAAGGAGTGTCAAGCGGTGGCGGAAGGTAAGGAGAATAACGAATACGCGATCGCGTGCGCCCAATCGTTGATGGGTATGTACAGAAAGACGGGCGATTACGAAGCGTCCGTACTCGCCGGCGAGGAAATCTTAAAGAGAGGATTGAAGATCGAGAACGAAACGCTCGAGGAAGAAGTCGAACGAATGCGGTATGTGCTGCGGACATTTCAAAGCGCCGAGGAAGACGAGCGAGAGAAACGATACGCGCAAGCGGTTGAGAGATACGCGCACTTATTGGAATTAGATTGCGGGGAAAGGTGCGAAATCGCCCGAGCGAGATGTTTGCTCTCGCTCGGAGAAAATTTGACGCAAATCTTAAAATTTACGTTGGATGCGATTCGCAGAGATGATTCGAGAGTAGATATGCACGCGTTGAGAGGCAGAGCGTTGTGTTTGACTGCCGATGGCGATTTTGAAAACGGAATAAAATTTTTCAAACACGCGTTGACCCAAAATCCAGACGATACCAAAACCATGCGTCTGTTCAAAGACGCGAAGAAGATAAAAGTGTCGTTGGAAAACGCGCGAGCGGCGCATCAAAACAGAGAATTTGCGCAAGCGGTCGAGTCCTTCACCGAAGCGCTCGAGTCCACGGAGTTTATTCCAGAAAAGAGTCCCGTATGCGCTCGAATACTCGTGGAAAGAGCCAATTCGTATTTACGATTGAACGAAGCCGAGAAGTGCGCGGCTGACGCACGAAAGGCTTTATCCGCCGTGGACGATTATAAACCCGCTTATTTCACGCTCTCGAACGCGTACTTAAAACTCAAAGAGCCGAAAAAAGCAAAAGATGTGCTCGAGAATTTGCAGAAAATTCTTCCAGACGACGCGGAAACAAAGGCTCGAATAGAAAAATGCAACTTTGAGGTGCGCAAGCTGAATCGATGCGATTATTACGCTCTGTTAGGCGTGACGTCTTTAGCGTCTCCGATTGAAGTGAAACAGGCGTATAAGAAAAAAGCGATGGAGTATCACCCGGATCGTATTCCAATCGACGCCACGGACGAAGAGAAGAGTAAAGCGGAAACAAATTTTAAGCTTTTAGGTGAAGCGTTGGAGATATTAGAAGACGAATTAAGCAAGAGATTATACGATGAAGGGTACGATAAAGAAGCGATTCAGGAGAGAGTGGAAGCCGCCAAGAGATCCGCGTTTAACCGACAACACTCTCACCACGGTGGATGCGGATCGCACCATCATTAACGTAACGTAGTATTAGACAGTTAGAAACTCTATATTATATACAATTGACTAAATAAATGTATCTGGTAGCACCGCGTCTATCGGATATTGTTGGACAAGATAAACACTTTAAACAACATGGAAAGAAACGAGGCGAGGACGATGGACAAGAACAAAAACGCCATCTTCTTCCTTTTTTCCGACATTTCCTCTTCTCCGTATCCAGCAAACAAACTCTCGTCGGCGTCGCCGTCTTTTTCTCTCGCGCCCATTCTCGGCATCGTTTTCGAGCGTCGCGCGCTTTTTGTAAAAGACATACTCCCGCTCGCTCGAGATTCATCCTCTTCTTCTTTTTGCGAATTCGCCAACGCGTTCGATTTGCGTTCAACCACCGTTTTTACTTGCTTCTTATCGTCTACGAAATACTTTTCCGAGTATTTCGCGAAATATTTCGGGTACTGCTTTCTCGTTCTCTCGATGCACTTTTTGTGATGTAACCACCTCTCCTCGTTCGTTAATATCTCCTCCGCCGAGAGCGCTTTCCCCGGGTACCCTTCGCCTCCTAAACATTCAGGAATATCCTCTTTCTCTAATCCCCACGCCTGTTTCATCGCTTTTTGTAAACTCGATCCAGTCATGACAAACTTCATCCTCGCGGATTCGCTCATGAACAACTTCCCAAACGTAAATAACGCCATCACAGACATTGGAGCGTTCGCGATGACAAATCTCGAAAACGGTTCTGGGTGGAACATCGCCGCTCGAAACGTATCCGCCAGTCGAGCGACGTTTTTCTTCGTACAACTCATGAGGGATAACTTTTTAACGTCCGCGATGAAAATTGGCGGCGTTTGTAACTTTTTATCTCGCGGTCTCGTCCTGTTCGGTTGCGCTATCGTCCACTCGTAAAAATGATTCAACGCGAGCCAACAATCGGGAGCGCTCACGGAGAGTAAATCTTTAAACGCCTCGGTATCTGGAAAAGATAACACCAACGCCGCCGGATGTGAATCAGAAGCTTCCACGAACGTGAACGCGCGCATTTTGTGCGCGACATCTCTGGACAAACGAATCCGTTCGATTTGCGAGTCCAGCTTTGGATGCATAAAATTCGTGGTGATTGGAAACCGTTTCAGAAATCTCGTGTTCACGTACGCTTTCAAATACGCCAACGCGCCTAAATGCTGCGAATCGGAGATGTGCTTCATCCCAAACTCAATGCTCTTGTCTTTAAACTTTGAAAACACGGCGCCTTGACACCCGTCTAAACATCGATAGAGAAACATTTCGCACCGATCGACGTAATCTCTTTCATCCATCTGTTCGTTGCCGGAATCTATATTCACGCCTTCGAAGAAATTGACGCAGAAGTAAAACAACGGATGGTTCATGTACTCGCACCCGAGACCTCGTATGAGTTGTGCCATCCGCTCTTCTTTCTTTTGCATCTTTCTCGTGTCCGGTAAATGTAGCGCCGCGCTCTCTGACTCGTCTCCCGCCGCCGGCGCGCTACTGTCCATCGATCTCCTCCTCGCCAAACCACCCTCCGAGTCCTTCCCGCCGCTACCGCTACTCACTCGCATGTGTTTCATCACAAACGCGTAAATCGCAAACGCTCTCGCCGACGTCCACTCGTGATCGTCCCACGGTTCTATTTGCATTTTCACTCTCTGTTTTTTACTTCCGCCCGGCACTTCGCCTTCAAACCACACGGACTCGTTATCCTCCGTGCGTTCGTGAAACGCCAAAAACCGCCCCTCGCAATCTCCGCAGTACGATTTAAACGCGCTCAAATACGCCTCGTTCACTTCCGTCTCCTCTGGCCATTGAGGAAGAAGAGCACCACCATTACTAAACGCGTTTTCGCCGCTCTCCTTTTCGAAAATGGTCTCGTATTTTTTAAACAATACGGAGTTCATCGGTCGTAAAAATGAACTCTCGCATATTCTTTTCGTTTCCTTTTCGAGGAGAAAATCGTCGGTTATTCCGTTTTTGTTCGTCTTCTTCGTTCGTTGTTCTTGTTGTTTTATCGTCGGAGATATCAAAGACGACGCTGAATCTGCTTGTTTTAGCGGCGATCTCGATCTCGGCTGCTCTTTTGAGAGCGCGTTTGTCTTCTTTGTCTCCTCCGTATCGCCGACGACGGGGACGATGCCTTTTTGACTCTTCCTCGACCTTTGTTCCCTTTCGTCGTCGGCGTTTTCGCTTTGCGCGACATCAACTCCTTCTCGAACAGGCTTGGACTTGCAGCAGTTACCCATTTCGTTACTTTGACGATGATGCGTTGGTTTTGGCGCAAGTTTAATAAACGAGGACGACTAAGTTTATTACGTGTGATAACGTTTTATGCGCGCGAGATGAGAAAAAGTGAGGAAAGCGCTTTCGAGAGAAAACAGACAGTTGAGTGATTTTTACTACTCGCTGTACTACGAGACGCGCGCGCATGCGCGTTTCTTTAATTACAAAGCATTAATAATTAGTATTATTAGTATTACCGCTCGAAGAGTCTTTAATCTTTTGCGCGAGCGAGTACGCGACTCTTCGTTTTACGCCCAAATCTTGGCTCACTTTCCGCGCGGCTTCGGAGACGGAGAGCCTTTGGTTTTCCGCGCGTTCGAGGAGTAAGTGACGCAATGTTTTTTCGAGGAGTACTTTTGCGGTGTTTTTGTCGCTTTCGTCGTCGTCGTCGTCGTTTGTGTCGTCGTCATCGTTTATATCTTTGGGCGCGACCTTTGTCGCCAAAGTCTTCTTCGTCGACGCGGACAAGTCGGAGCTTTCGACGAGCAACGTAATCTCGCCTCTCGCTCGGCCATCTTTGGAGAATTCTTCCAAACACTCTTCGCACGTGCCCCGAAAGAACTCTTCGTGTCGCTTGGTGAGTTCTCGAGCGACACACACGCGCCGAGGAGGCGATTTGGAGTACACCGCCGCGACGTCTTCCAACGTTTTTACCAACTTGTGCGGAGACACGAAGAACACCAACAAACTCGTCTCGGACGTTAAACTCTCTAAAACTTTCACTCGCTCGTTTTTCTTCGCGGGAAGAAACCCACAAAATCTATACCCGTCGTCGCATTTGAACCCGCTCCCGATGACTGCGGTCGTCACCGCGCTCGCGCCTGGAATCGGCACGACGACGCTCTTCCTCTCTCCGCCGCCGCCGCCCCCATTCGCTTCTAAAACTAAATCCACTAAATCCTGCCCTGGATCGGACACCACCGGCGCACCGGCGTCGGAAACCAACGCAATCACCTCCTCGTCTTCGTTCCTCACGATTCGATCTCTCAACGTTTCTCTCTGCTCGTAAAAATTGTGCGAGTGATACGCGAGCAACTTCTTTTGTTTTCCTTTCGATGACGACGACGATTGAACGCCCAACAGCGTCAACAACTGTCGCGTCTTCCTCGTGTCTTCGCACAAAATCAACGTCGCTTCGTTTAGGATTTTCAAAGCGCGAATAGTTATGTCCTCGAGATTCCCTATCGGAGTAGACACGACGTAAAATCCAGGCGCGATGGGAACTTTCTTTTTGTTCGAAGCACCAAACTGAAGCGAAGCAGCAGCTTTGAAAAATTCCACATCGTCCTCGTCCAAATCTTCGTCTGAGTTATCATCATCAATCATCTTCGAACCATCAAAATCGCCAATATCATCGTCGTCGTCTTTTCGTTGCTGAGGAACCGTCCTCTTTTCGTCGTTGTTACGCGTCCTCGTTCTGCTTCTGACGAACGCACTACATTTTCTCACCCGAGGGTGTTGATTTTTCCCGACGATGAGAGGAGGAGGAAAAGAACACCGGAAACAGCAGAGTTTGGGATTTGGAGGAGGAGCGAGTGGTCGTCGCGAAGAAAAGGAGGAAGAACGCGACCACATCGACCGTCTCTCTTTCTCTCTTTCTTTCCCGCGTTTCTGGGAGTATAAAATATAACGTGCCAGAATTGAAGTTTCTCCCTTCTTTGCTCTTCTTCTTCTTTTTGGCGAGAAACGTCTTTTTTTTTATCAATCCAAAAATAGAAAAAAGTCAAACTTTGAAAGATATAAAAATAATATTTTTAGTATCTATCGGAAAGAAGAAGGAAGAAAGAGAGCGTTAAAGAGCGCGCACTTGAGACGACGGGACGGGCGAGTACTCTTCTTCTCGCGTCTCTCTTTCTGTCTCTCTCTCTCTCTCTGCGAAAGACCGAGGAAAATCGGAGCGATGATGATGCAAAACGCGACGACGTAAAACCACCACCATTTGCTGAAAAAAAAAGAGACGACAGACATGTTTCGGTGGTCGCACGAGCGCATGTGCGAGGAAAGAGTGCGAAGAAAAGTACTACTCGCGGCGGCGTCGTTTGATGATTCCCCAAATCGCGGAGGAGAGGAGAACAACGAAAAGATAAAGATGAAGAAGACTTATGAGAGAAGAAGCGGTGGGAGAACGGATGAGAGATCGATCGAAGAGATTAAAGCGGAAATCGCGCTCGTGGAGAGACAGCTGAGAGAGAAGAAAAGAGAGGAGGAGGAAGAAGAGGAGAGGAGGAAGAAGTTGCGAGCGATGAAGATGCAAAGCGATCGCGAAAGGGAGGGAAATCGGAGGTATCGTCGATGCGGTATTAATAACAGTGGTGGTGTCGACGCCGCCGCGAACGGTCTCGCGTGGATCGATCGTAAAGGCCCGGAGCCGGCATCGAGGGCGATGGCGAGACGGTTGTTGGAAACGCTGGAAGAGAGATGGAGCGACGATGAAGACGACGCGTGTTCGTCGTCGTCCTCATCTGAATCTGGGTGTGAAGAAGATAACGAGGATGATATTTCTCTTGCTTCGAGGAGTCTCGTCACGTTTACATCGCGGAACAATACGTCAAAGAAAGAAGAAGGCGAGAATAAAACGAAACGTCACCATCAAAAATTGAAAATGCTGGAAACTATCGCGCGAGAAACGTCCCGGCAGATCCACGCGCAGTGCAGAGACCGCGGCGAGCTCGTCGATGCAGTTTTAGATCGATATCGAGATATAATAGACGTAAAAAATCAACAGATGGAAGAGATGCGCTTACAAAATCGAAGATTGTCTGCCATGCGAGATTTTGCAAACACGCAATCCGAACGCGACGGAGAGGAAAAAATCGCGTTAGCGAAGAGTTTAGCTGCCACGAGAAGAGAACAGAAACGCGTGCAAATGTTAAACGAAAAGATATCGAGCGAGTTTGCAAACGCCAAATTAAGATGGCAGGAAATATCGTCGGAGCGAAAGAACAGACGCGATTTAGAACGAGATGCTTTGCTGAAAGCGCAAAAGGAATTGAAACAGTTGAAAGAGACAATGTTTCGCGAGATTCGAGCGCAGACGATGGTTTTAGAGAAGAAGTTAGTGCACGCGTTGGACAGTCGCGACGATTCGAAAGAGTCGCTGAGGTACGCGGAGGAACGATTGCGCGTGGCTTTGGCGAAAACTCCGAGAGGAAAACCAGTTGATACGGATGCGCAAACGAATCGGCGTTGGATGAAGCACGTGATTGCGAATGGCGAGGACGGGTCGCTGCTTGGAATTGGTTGTGATGATATGGCAGACGCGAGCTCGCAAACGGACGCAGATTTGGTGATGTTGGGATGGCATACTCGTGACAACAATAACAACGACGACGGTATCGAGACAACTTCTGCGAGTATGAAGAAAAGAAGAGGGGATGGGCGAACCAACAGAAACGCTTCCGCTTCTTCTTCTTCTCCGAGCGCTGGTAGAAGTTTCACTCTCGGTGGGTTCGCGAGGCTCATCCAAACTTCGAAAATAAACGGTCGCGAGAAACCAAAGTCGTGGACGTTACGCACGGTTGCGCAGATTTATGCCGATAAAATAGCCGCCGAGAAGGATCAAGAGAAGCAGCAACAGCAACAACAACAACAACAACAGACATCGACTCATATCGGAGGCGGATCTCATAACGATCTCGCGAGTTTTGCGTACGAGTGGCACGTGCATCGGTACGGCTTGCGGCAATTGGCGGAAACAAACTGCTTGGATTTAATCGCTTCGTGCAAAGTTCACTCGACGTCGTCGCTGAAAATCAGACAGTTTGCGGCGTTTTGCGGACTCCTCGAATCGTCTACCTCCACTTGTTCTCCAAATGGTACTGTTTTAAACACGGACGAAAGCAATAGCGCTCACTTTGGCGGCGACCGGGATACGTACGATTTCTATTTGAAAGTACTCGACGCGTTGGCACCGAATGGTCACATCTCTTCACTATTCCCAGAAAACGAATCCGCGAACGGTAAAGCGATAAAAATTAGCGAAGTTCAAAGTAACACCGCGTCGGTCAAAATGATGAACTTTGACGATAGCGGTAAAGTGACGTTCTCACACGCGTGCGAAGCAGTAAAAGCGCTGCTGTTCCCGGACGTCTTGGTCAACGAGAAGACGAGCGCTCAATTTAGTAATAGCACTAGCAATAACAATAGCACTCTTCGATTGACCGAGAAGGAAAAGATGGACGCGTTAGCGCGAGCATTTCTCTTCCATCGAGGCGTAGAAGCGTCCTCGTCCTCGTCGTCATCTTCCTCTAGCAACGGGATCAAGAAAAAAGTAACTGGAACAACTGTAGATGCGGACGATGTCGTTTCGATTTTGATGACTGAACACGAGAAACGATCGAAACGGAATATGAGAGCTTTGATTGTATTGTTCCGCGCGATGAATTGCGAAGATCATGTCGGTGAAAGTATATCTACGAATAGTAGTCTTTCATCGTCTGGCCTGTCGAGAGAAGATTTTTACGCCGCGTTTCGAATCGCGAGCGATAGCGCGTTGACGGAATCAAACATACACGTGGCATGGAAAGAGTGCGTTAATATGTGTATTCGTTCATCGGCGATTGGCCCTGTCGACGCACCAAGCGACATCGGAAGGAAGAAAAAAATGACAAAGAAGAAAAACGCGAGAGGAACTAAACTGAGCAAACAAAGGAAGACGGCGCATATCGGAGAAGATGTCATGATTTCCGAAACAGTAGCGGCTTCGAACGAATCCATCGTCGATGTAGATGCTTTAGTTCGCATTCCTGACCACGTTTTCGTCAGCGTCGCTAAGAAGCGTTGCTTCCTCGGAGCGTTTGAAATTCAATACGAAAAACGTTCTCCTCGAGGCATCGAAGAAGTCCAAGAGGAACAAATCGCCTACGAAAATGCGATAACAACGAAAATCACCGCCGAATCCGCGTATTACGACTCTTTCGAAACCGAGTGTCGCTTTTGCAAAGAACTCTTCGATCTTCACGACGACTTGAAATCCAAGTTCGATCCTCCGCACCCGTCCGCAACTCTCGACTCCAGCGCGATGCAAATCATCCACACCTCTCTCCTTCGTTGCGAAAAACTGAGGAACAAATACATTCGAGAGCAGCAAACGCAAACGCACGCGGGGCAAAACCAACAACAAAACTTCTCGCGCAAAGAGAAAACGTTCTTGCGAGCGCTCGTCCTCAAAGCGTTATCCTTGGAGTTGCAGAAAATCCAAGTCAAAAGACGAGGAGGTATTAAACGCGTCGGTGAATTAGTACGCGCCACGGTGTCGTTCAAGTTACGGAACGCGTTTCGGGAGCAATAATAGCATTGTAGTTATACGATGATCTTTGATTGATTGATTGATTGCGCGATAAAATTTTAGTACGAGTGCTTTTCCTTGTTGTTTCGTGTATTTTTGGTTTTGTTTTGTTTTTTGTCTCTCTTTTCCTCCTCTTTTGCCTCCACACAAAAAGAAAGCATTGACTCTTCGCCTAGTAACGCGCACAAACAGACGCACTTTGCAAAGACGAAGCGACAAAGAGAAACGCGACTTTTTAAAAAAAGTTCGCGCGAAACGAAACGACTTCTCTTCGAAGACGTTTACAACCAGAGCGAATACTCTTCGCGAGACAGACGACGAGAAGGAGAAGCGAGATTACAACTGTAAAAAACGTTCGTCATCATCATCTAGACAGAAAAAAATAGCAGAGAGAGAAACACATTAAAATGGCTTCGAAACGAATCACCAAAGAGCTCGTGGTACGTTTTCGCACTCGTTTCGAGTACAGATAGCATTCGACCAAGTTTCTTTCCCGGAATTGAGAGACTTTGGCGGTCGCGTCGGTGTTTTTTCTTTTGATTTCGCGCGTGCAGACATTTTTCTTCTTTTCGCTTCTTTTCTTTCTTCGTCCGTTCGTCGTCGGTTCCTTCTCGAGAGAGACAAATTTCATCGGAGACTTCGTCGGTCCGTCGCACTTGAATCGCAAACGCTGACCACGAAACAACATCAACGCATTTTTCCACCTCTTGCGCACCGCGTAACGAATTCAAACAGGATTTACAAAAAGATCCGCCAACCTCTTGCTCGGCCGGTCCACGGTCCGAGGACGATATTTTCCACTGGGACGCCACCATCATTGGCCCAGCGGATAGTCCTTACCAAGGCGGTCTCTTCTTCGTCGCGATCCACTTCCCTCCGGATTACCCGTTCAAACCTCCCAAGGTGAATTTCAAGACAAAAGTGTACCATCCGAACGTGAACTCGCACGGGAGCATTTGTTTGGACATTTTGAAAGAGCAGTGGTCGCCGGCGTTGACGATTTCGAAGGTTTTGTTGTCTATTTGTTCGCTGCTGTGCGATCCGAACCCGGACGATCCTTTAGTGCCGGAAATCGCGCACATTTACAAGACGGATCGACCGAGGTACGAGGATTTGGCGAGGGAGTGGACGAGGAAATACGCGACGCTCTGATATAGCATACAACGAATTTGAGAGACAAGAAGATGGAGAGAAGTAGCACAAAGAGAAGCGCGCGATAAAAAGGAAAGATTTGGCGAGAGAGAAAAAGACGGAGAGAATATGCACCCCTCCTTTCTGTTATATTTAAGTAAAACGACGTAATAATAGAACAGATGTGTGTGTGTGTGTGCGTGTTTTCGAAGAGAGAGAGAAAGAGAGGCGAGAGATCCGAGTTATATAAAGTGTGTGTAATATCAACAATTTTGAGTATTTTAGTTTGAAAATCTGAGGACGCGAGCGAAAGCTATGAATACAAAACTCTTCTTCTAAGAGGAATGAAACCGGTGTTTTTTCGGCACCGTCAGCTTAGATACCTCTCTCTCGCCCTCTCCGACACCGCTAAACATCGATTTCTTCTTAAACACCCCACTGCTCATGTTATCCAAGCGCTTCTTCTTGCCCGCTTTCTTCGTCTTGAAATCGTTCCAACTGCTCGCCCGTTTCGCGTGTTCGCTCACGTCTGCTTTTTGTTTCTGCTTATACTTAAACGTTTGCAACTGTTTCCTCTTTCGATCTCTGGTGACTTTATCGTCGTCGTCTTGTATTTGAAGCCTCTTCGGGACGATTAAATTCCCTTCCTCGTCGTACGTCGGTTTATCGTCGGCGCCGCGGTAGAGCAGATTTTTCGGCGGCGGCTTATTGTTACCGCCGTCCTCCTCCTCGTCACCGTTTTCTTTTCTAGTTCGTCCTCCTTTTGTTGTTGTTTCTATTCTTCCCTCGTCTTCTCCGTTCGAAGGTCGTTTCAAAACCTTCCACTTCTTCTCCTCTTCCTCTCGCTTCCTCTTCTCTGCCTCTTCCTCTTCCGTTTGACGCAAATTCTCCAAATCCTCCAACTCTTTCTCAATCGCTTCGTGTTCTTCTTCTTCTTCTTTCATTTTCATCGTCGTCGTTTGCTTCTTTCTCTCCTCTTCTTCTTTTTCCTCCGTCGCGCGTTCTTTCAAGACCTCTCTGGTTAACTCGATGACTTCCTTTAACTCTCGTTTCATCTCTTCTTTCTCCTCGCCGTCGTCTAATTGGTCGATATCTTTCATCTGTTCCGCGTATTCACGCAGAGCTTGTTCGAGCTCTGGGATGGATTGGACCACTTCCTCTTCGTCCTCTTCGTCTTTGTTCTCTTCTTCATCTTCGGCGCGTTTTCGCTCTTCTGTCGTCGTCATTATCTTCCGTGAGACACTTTTTCTAGGGGAAATTGGACGAAAATTCTGCAGAAATCATGCGCGCTTTTGAGACCGTTTCTCGCGCGCAACTTCAACACACGCGCTCCTCCGCATCGAAAATCCGTTTAAAGAGGCGCAAAACCGTTCGACGAGGACGTGTTGCGGTCGTTTCGAGCGCAAAAGAGGAGGACGAGGACGAGGAGGACGACGAACCGCCGCCGGAAGTGTTACCATACATCGGCGGCGACTTGTTACCGAAAGAAACGGAGACGCATACATCCGGCTACGTCGCCATCGTCGGACGTCCAAACGCCGGGAAA
>Ga0233451_10003973_pt1 | contig 12565 bp, 10 predicted proteins | sample 011ome_29_FD_183052 | JGI IMG/M metagenome (GOLD analysis project Ga0233451, IMG submission 183052) | Coastal salt marsh microbial communities from the Groves Creek Marsh, Skidaway Island, Georgia - 011504CT (spades assembly) | ecosystem: Environmental > Aquatic > Marine > Intertidal zone >...
CGGGATCAGCACGGTGGCTGCGCCGGGTGCCCTCGCTCCCGCACTGGCGCTCATCGGCATCGCGCTGGTCGTCGGTGCGCTCTTCATCATCCGTCAGCGGCGCGCGGCCAATCCGCTCTACGACCTCACCTATGCCAAGCGACGCATCTTCTGGGTCGCGGCCATCAGCGGCATGATCGTCTTCGGCTCCCTCATGGGAGCGCTCTTCATCGGCCAGCAGTTCCTGCAGAACGTCCTCGGCTACTCGACACTCGAGGCTGGACTCGCGGTCGTCCCAGCGGCGATCGCCATGGTGCTCTTCTCGCCCGTCGCTGGGCGACTCGTCCTGCGCCTGGGATCGCGTGACACGCTCCTCCTCGGCTTTGCCGCGATCATCCCCGGTTTCATCGTGATGCTCATCGGGTGGGGCGAGCAGACGGAGTACTGGGTCATCGCCCTGGCCTACTCGCTCGTGGGTGCCGGGGCCGGCCTGGCGCTCGCACCCGCCTCGCGGTCGCTCACGAGCTCGGTGCCCGTCACGCGCGTGGGCATGGCGTCCGGGACATCGGACCTGCAGCGCGACCTCGGCGGGGCAATCATGCAGGCCATCCTGGGGTCGCTGCTCACCGCCGGCTACGCCGTCTCCATGTCTCGGGCGATCTCTGCGAGCAGTGAGGCGCAGCAGATCACCGAGCAGACACAGGCCTCCCTCCAGCTCTCCTATGTCAGCGCGGAGGCCGTAGCCGAGCAGTACCCGCAGTACGCCACCCAGATCGCTGAGGCGGCGCGCGAGTCCTTCCTGAGCGGGGCCAACTGGGGCTACGGGGCGGCGATCGCAGCCAGCCTCATCGGCGTGCTCATCGTGTGGACCCGCTTCCCCGGCAAGCAAGGCGAGATCTCCCTGCTCGACGAATACGCCAACGAGGACGCCTCCGCCGCTTCGTGAGCGCCGGCGATGCTCACGCGCGTCAATAGCTGAAGGGCCACGCCTTGAAGTAGTTGCGTAGCCTCAGCCACAGTCCGTAGAGCCCTCGTGGCTCGAGGATGAGGAAGAGGATGATCAGCAGGCCGAAGATGATCGTCTGCAGCTCGAAGACATTGAGCAGCCCACCCTCGCCGATGCCGCCGAAGCCGGGGATGAATCCGGTGAGCGTGTTGACCAGCTTGGGCAGCATCACGACGAAGACGGCGCCCATGATCGAGCCGCTGATCGTCGCCAGGCCGCCGATGAAGACCACGGCCAGGAAGTCGATGGACAGGAAGATGTTCCACGTCTCCGGCGAGATCCGGCCGATGACGATGGAGAGCAGGGCGCCCGAGATACCGGCGTAGAACGACGACACGGTGAAGGCGAGCGACTTGGTGCGCAGCAGGGAGACGCCCATGACCTCGGCGGCGACATCGCGGTCGCGCACGGCGGCGAAGTTGCGGCCGAAGCGCGAGCGCACGAAGTTGCGCGCACCGAAGGCCATGACGAGGAAGATCACGAGGCACGCGACGTAGAAGACCGTGAAGCGGTCGATGCGGTAGCCCAGGATCGTCTGGTTGGAGAAGAGGTCGAAGCCGAGGAACACCGGCTCGGCGGGTGCGCGACCGACGCCGGCACCTCCGGTGATCGGCTTTGCCTCCTTGAAGATGTGCTCGCCGATGAAGACGAGCCCCAGGGTGAGGATGGCGAGGTAGAGGCCGCGCACGCGTGCGGCCAAGGGTGCCAGGACGAAGGCGACGAGAGCGGGGACCAGGCCGGCCAGCGGAAGCCAGATCACCATGTCGAGGCCGAGGCCGATGACATCGCCCTGGGCTTCTCCGCCCAGCACGGCCGCGGTGTAGGCACCCACGCCCATGAAGAATGCCTGCCCCAGGGACACCTGACCGGCGTACCCGGTGAGGATGTTCAGGCCGATGCCGCCGATGGCGAAGATGAGCACGGTGGTGAGCAGAGCGACCATGTCGCGCTGGAGGAAGAAGGGGATGACCGCCATCGCGAAGATGCCGAGGATCACCCAGTTGCGCTTGACGCGGGTGTTGAAGATCGCCATCTCGCGCGCGTAGCTGGTGAAGAGCTGCGGACGGCCCTTGACCGTGCCGAGCGATGCCTTGGTCGCGGTGGTCATACCCGCACCACCTCCTTGGTCCCGAAGAGGCCATACGGTCGGACCATCAAGACGATGATCATGATCAGGTAGGGCACGATGACGTCGAAGTTCGCGCCCAACCAGGGGGCGTACATCGGTTGGTAGGTGCGGGTCAGCGACTCGGCGATACCGATGATGAGACCGGCGATCACAGAGCCCTTGATCGAGTCGAGGCCGCCGAGGATGATCACGGGCAGAGCCTTGAGAGCCACGAGCGCGACCGTGGTTTCCACGCCGGAGCTGCCCGCGGTGAGCAGGGCACCCGCGAGAGCCGCCATAGCGGCGGCGATCCCCCAGGAGAGGCCGAACATCCGTCCCACATTGATGCCCTGGGCCAGGCTCGTCTCCTGGTCGAACGCCGTGGCGCGCATGGCCAGGCCCGTCCGCGAGCGGGCCAGGAAGAGCCCCACGATCCCGATGGCGACGAGGGCGATGACCAGGCGCGCGATGTCGATCGTGAAGAGGCGGGCGCCGAACACGTCGATCGTGTTGAGGCCGAAGGGATCGTTGACGGTGAGGAGCTCGGAGCCGATCAGTCGCCCGGCCACGATCAGCAGGATGATGAAGACACCCACCGTGACCGTGGCTGCGGAGAATGCGGGTCTGCCCACCATCGGGCGCAGCGCGACCCGCTCGATGATCATGCCGATGACGGCCATGACGGCCATGCCGAGCAGGACCGACAGCCAGAACGGCAGGCCCACCGCATTGCCGAACGACCCGGTGAAGAACGCGCCCAGGATCATGAGCGCCGGCGTCGCGAAGTTGATGACGCCGGTCGCCCGATAGATGATGACGAAGGAGACGCCCAGGAGCGCGTAGAGCCCGCCGAGGCCGAGGCCGCGGACGAGGGATGAGATCAGGTCCTCCATGGCCTAGGCCTCCGCACGCTCGACGACGATGACGTCGCTCTGGTCTCCGCCCGGGAGCCGGTCGGCTCCCGAGTACATGTCGTCGATCAGGGGCTGGAAGGTCTTGGTGAGCGCGGATCGCTTGACCTTCTGCGTGGCCGTGAGCTCGCCGTCCTCGTGATCGAGGGCCTTGGTGAGCATCCGGAACTTGCGGATGTTCTCGACGCGGGCGGTGGCCTCGTTGACCTTGGCGACGATCCCCTGGACCAGCTTGAGGACCTCCTCCTTCTCGGAGAGGTCCCGGTACGTCGTGTAGGGGATCCGCTTGGCGCGGGCCCATTGACCCACCGTGTCCTCCTCGATGCCGATGAGTGCGGTGAGGTAGGGACGCTGGTCGCCGATAACGATGGCCTCGCGGATGAAGGGGGAGGACTTGAGGGCGTTCTCGAGCTCCGACGGCGAGATGTTCTTGCCTCCGGCCGTGATGATGATGTCCTTGATCCGGTCGACGATCTTGAGATGAGTGCCATCGACCCACTCGCCGACGTCACCGGTGTGGAGCCATCCCTCGGAGTCGATCGCCTCGGCCGTCGCCTCGGGCTTACCCCAGTAACCGGCGAAGGTGCCGGGGTGCCGCGTGAGGATCTCACCGGTGCCGTCCGCGAGGACCACCTCAACTCCCGGGTGCGGCTCGCCCACGGTGCCCAGCTTGATCCGACCTGCACGGTTGCTCGTGGCCACCGCGCTGTTCTCCGTCATCCCGTAGAGCTCGTTGATCACGACGCCCATGGTGAAGAAGAAGAAGAGCACGTCGGGGGAGATCGGAGCGGCCGCGGAGGCTGCGGCGCGGACCCGGCGCAGCCCCAGGCGCTCACGCAGCGCTCGATAGAGGAAGACGTAGCCGAGGCCGTAGCGGATCCGACTCCACAGCGTGTGCTTGCCGCCGTGGGCGAGCATCGTGGTGGCGATCCCCTGGCCGACCTTCATCCAGAGGACGTAGTTGAGCTTCTTAATCCTCGAGGCCGCCGCCATGCGCACCTCGACGGCCGCCTTGAGCTTCTCCCAGATGCGCGGCACGGCGAAGAACAGCGTCGGCTGCACCTCGCGGATGTTGACCGTGACCGTGTCGATGGACTCGGCGAAGTGGACGACCGCGCCGGAGATGGCGTTGGTCCAGGTGGTTACGGCGCGCTCGGCGACGTGGCACAGGGGGAGGTAGGACAGGATGACGTCGCTCGGATTGGGGGGCGGGTCGTAGAGGCCGCCGCCGTCCACGATGACGTTGCTGGCGAACTCGACGTTCGCGTTGCTGAGCATGGCGCCCTTGGGCGGACCCGTCGTGCCCGACGTGTAGACGAGGGTGACGATGTCCCCGGGCTCCGCCTGGTCGGCGATGCGATCCAGCGCGCGAGGATCGGCCTCGCGATGTGCGTGACCGCGCGCGAGGAACTCCTCCCAGCTCATCAACTTGGGGTGATCGATGGTGGCAACGCCGCGCGTCTCGAGGTAGACGATGTGCTCGAGCGCGGGGCACTCGGCCTCGATGAGCAGTGCCTTGTCGACCTGCTCCTGATCCTCGGCGATGAGGATGCGCGCGCCGGAGTCAGCGAGGAGGTAGGCGACCTCTGGGGCCGGGTTGGTGGGGTAGAGGCCGACGGTGATCCCGCGGACCGAGTTGGTCCCTAGGTCTGCGAAGAGCCACTCGGGCCTGTTTTCCGAGTGGATGGCGACACGGTCTCCGGGCTCGATGCCCAGCGAGATGAGGGCGTGTCCCACAAGGCTCACCTGGTCGGCGTAGTCCGACCAGGTGATGTCCCGCCAGATGCCGAGGCGCTTGGCGCGCATGGCGACCCCGTCGGGAGCGCTCTGCGCGCGGCGCTGGACGGCACCGACGAGGGTCCAGGTGCCCGTGATGGGCTCGGCCACCGCGGTCATCGGGTCTCCCTTCCTGACTCGCTGAGTTCCTCGCCGAGGTAGGCGCGGATGACGTTGGGATCGGCCTGAACCACGGCCGGAGTGCCGAGCGCGATGCGCTCGCCGAAGTCGAGGACAAGCACACGGTCTGCGAGGTCCATGACCAGTCCCATGTCGTGCTCGACGAGGATCATGGTCACGCCCATCTCGGCGCGGACGTCGAGGATGAAGCGGGCCATGTCCTCGGTCTCCTCGACATTCATGCCCGCGACCGGCTCGTCGAGGAGGAGCAGTGTGGGATCCATCGCGAGTGCGCGCCCGAGCTCCACGCGCTTCTTGACGCCGTAGGGCAGCATCCCCACGGGGAAGCTGCGGACGTTTTCGATGTCCAGGAAGTCGATGAGTCGCTCCACGACCTCTCGGTTGGCGACCTCCTGGCGCTTGGTCTTGCGCCCGAAGAGAAAGGCCGAGGCGATGGAGTAGTCCATGTGGAGCGCGCGTCCGAGCATGAGGTTGTCGAGCACCGTGAGGTTGTCGAAGAGCTCGATGTTCTGGAACATGCGGGCGACTCCGAGACGCGCGATGTCCTCGGGGGGCTTGCCGACGAGATTCTCGCCGCGGAAGCCGATCGAGCCCTGCTGCGGGTGGTAGACGCCCGAGATGCAGTTGAAGATCGACGTCTTGCCGGCCCCGTTGGGGCCGATGATGGCGAAGAGCTCTCCGGTGCGGACGTCGAAGCTGACATCCCGGATCGCCTGGGTCCCGCCGAAGGACAGCGAGATGCCCTCGGCACTGAGGAGGACTTCCGTGCTCAACTCAACCACCGCTTCCGTCGCCGATACTGCTTGACATCCCTGAGCGATCCGCGTTCGTCGCCGCGCAGCCCCAGGTAGAACTCGCGAATGTCGTCGTCCTCGCGGAGTTGCTCGGCGGGCTTGTCCATCACGACTCGCCCGGTCTCGAGCACGTATCCGTGGGTGGCGATGGACAGCGCCATCGAGGCGTTCTGCTCGACAAGGAGCACGGACGTGCCCGCCTCCTTGATCTGCACGATGAGGTCGCGAAGCTGCTGCACGATCTTGGGGGCGACTCCCAGCGACGGCTCGTCGAGGAGGAGGTAGCGCGGGCGCGACATGAGGGCCCGGCCGATGGCGAGCATCTGCTGCTCGCCGCCCGAGAGGTATCCGGCGGTCTTCTTGCGCCGCTCCGCGAGCACGGGGAACATCGTGTAGGCACGCTCGAGTCCCTCCGCGATGTCTGCCCGCGAGGCGGTGTGGCCTCCCGCCTTGAGGTTCTCCTCGACGGTGAACTCGCGGAAGATGCGGCGGCCCTCCATGACCTGGCCGACTCCTGCCTCCACGATCTTGGGTGCGGGCAGTCCGGCCAGCTCGCGGCCGTCCAGGGTCACCCGGCCCTTGGAGATCCGGCCACGATGGACATCGAGCAGTCCGGTCATGGCTCGGATGACGGTGGTCTTGCCAGCTCCATTGGGCCCGAGGAGGGCGACGATGCTGCCCTCAGGGACCTGGAGGCTGACCCCCTTGAGCACGAGGATCACGTCCTCGTAGACGACCTCGAGATTCTCGACGGCGAGCATCGGGCGCTCCTCCTCCCTTGGCGGTAGGGCCTGGTGGCCCGGCGAAGCCGGCCCCGTCGAACTCGTCCGGACCGCCCCGATGCCCAGCCATCTTGCCAAGGATTGGGGGGCGCGCGAGGCGAACTTCTCTGGCGGACCCCGGTTTTCTTTGACAGAGTGTCGGACCAGGAGCGCGCGGCCCCGGGGTCGCAGGGCGCATACCGGAGAGCCGAGGAGGAGCCAGTGGTGTCGAAGCGCATGGCGAAGGTCCTCGCGGGCGCGGGGGCAGCTGCCCTGGTGCTCGTGGGGTGCAGCAGCGGCGGAGGGGACGCGACTCCCACGGGGGCGGCGTCATCCGAAGGGGGTACCTCGCCGCGTGAGGGCATCGTCTTCGATGTCGGCGTCACCGAGGAGCCCTGCCCCGAGGCGATCAACCCGGACAACGGGTGCATCTACCTCGGTGTGCTCTCCGATCTGACCGAGGGCCCCTTCGCGCCGCTGGCGACCCAGGTGGTCACGGGCCAGCAGGACTTCTGGACCTACGTCAACGAGCAGGGGGGCATCTCCGGCTTCGACGTCAACATGGCTGCGAATACGCGCGACAACAAGTACGACCCGGCCGTTCACAGCCAGGAGTACCGCGCGATCGAGCCCAACATCCTGGCTCTCGCCCAGACCCTCGGTACGCCGCAGACGCAGGCGATCCTGTCCGACATGGAGGCCGACAACGTCATCGGTGTCCCGGCGTCGTGGTGGTCGGGCTGGCAGTTCCCTGAGACCGACGGAGGCGTGCTCCTGGAATCCGGCTCGTCGTACTGCATGCAGGCCATGAGCGGCCTCGACTGGTGGGTCGAGAACAAGGCCCCCGTGACCAAGCTCGTCGCAGTCGGTCCTCCCGGTGACTTCGGTGGCGACTACGCCGCGGGTGCCGAGAAGTGGGCGGCGGCCAATGGTGTCGAGTTCGCCGGCTTCATCGAGGCGGCTCCCAACGCCATTGCAGGCAACCAGGACGCCGCGGTCCAGCAGATCGTCGCTTCGGGTGCCGATGTCGTCATGGTCGGCACCGGACCGGCTGAGGTCGCCGAGATCGTGGGCAAGGCCGTGGCGTCGGGCTTCGAGGGCCAGTTCCTCGGCGCTGCTCCGACGTGGAACCCGCTCCTCCTCCAGACGGCCGCAGCCCCCGCGCTGCTCTCGTCGTTTACCAATGTCGGCACCACGGGCTCCTGGGGCACGGAGTCCCCGGCCATGACGGAGATGCAGGCGCAGCTCGGTGATGGGATCACGCCGGCCAACGACGGCTACACCTACGGCTGGGTGTGGCAGTACCCGCTCAAGGCCGCGATCGAGAAGGCCGCCGCCAACGGCGACCTCACCCGTGAGGGCCTCGTCGCTGCTGTGCAGGGCGGCATCGAGGTCGACTACGAGGGCTCGCTGCCCAACTCGCTCGTCGGCGGCCCGCCTGCGGATGTCGATCGCTCCGTGTCGATTAACGTCCCGTCCGAGGAGTCGCCTCTCGGCATCGAGACGCTGCTCATCGGCTATGTCGGGCCGACCGCCCAGGCATACGACTACAGCGCTCCCTGCTCGGGCGCCTGATCGCACATCACGCGTCGAAGGGGGTGGGCCTGCGGGCCCACCCCCTTCTTCATGTCGCGACCTGATGTGCGCAGCTAGGCTCGCGCCGTGACACTCCCCGATGTGCCCCCCGTGATCCCGACACCCGCGGTCGACCGAGGCTCGGCGAAACTGCGTCGACAGATCGGCATCCTGCGTGCGCTCACCATCGTCAGCCTCGTGCTCGTCGTGGTGCTTGCCGTGTGGTCGGTCGTCGGCATCGTGGCGCTCACGTCGCAGGTCTCCTCCCTCGAGGCGAAGGTCGACGCACTCTCCGCGCGCGTGAGCGCGGAGCGCACCGTGGCCGAGGGCCCCTCTGCCGCGGCGCCCTCGGCTCCATCCCCGCAGAGTGCCCCGACTCCCGCTCCCGCCGCCACGGACATCGCCGTGCCGTCGGGGGCGGTGACCGGCGGGGCGATTGTGGTGGGCGACCCGGAGGCGGCACAGGTCGTCGAGGTGTACGTCGACTACCAGTGTCCCTACTGCCAGCGCTGGGAGACGGAGATCGGGACAGCGCTCATGGAGCGAGCGATGACACCCGGATCGGGCATCGCTGTGCGGCAGTACAACATGGCCTTCCTCGGCGAGGCCAACAGGAGCCTGGACCCGCCTGGCGCATCAGCGCGCGCGGCGAGTGCGGCGGCATGCATGCTCGACGGTGAGGGCATCGACGCCTTCGTCGCCTTCAACAAGGCCGTCTTCGCCCTCCCCGGAGGCACGGATCCGGCGACCCGATTCGATGCGGCGTCCCTGGTGGCGCTCGCGGGGGGACTCGGAGCGAGTGACGCGACGCTGGCGTGCATCGAGGACGGCAGCTTCATCCCGTTCGTGTCGGCCACGACCCAGGCGGCCTTCGGGCGCGGTGTCACGGGGACTCCGACCGTGCTCATCAACGGCAAGCCCGTGCAGGACTCCTTCGGCGACGCTCAACTGCTCTCGCTGCTGCGGATGTAGCCGGGGGCAGCGTTACCGCTGGTGGAGCGCATCCCTGAGGCCGGCGAAGCCAGCCGTGAAGGCCTGGGCGGCCAGGGAGAGATGGCCCTCGCCCTCGACGAGTCGTGGTTCGGCCGAGGGGAGGCGTTCGGCGAGCCAACGGCCATGCGCGAACGGCACCATGAGGTCGTCGGTGCCCTGCCAGACCTGGATCGGAATGCGGATCGCGTCGAGGTCGAAGCCCCACGGTCGCGTGAAGGCGATGTCATCGTCGAACCATCCCCAGATGCCGTGGGCGAGCGACCATCGGAGCTCGGCCGCCATCTCCTCGCCCTCCGCTCCGGTGAGGTGCGCCTGGTCGACGGCCGGCAGCAGGCTGCGCATGGCATCGACCACCTGATCCGCGGTGACCTCGCGCAGCGCTCCTGCAGCCTCGTCGAGGAATGACTCGAGCGCGGCACCGCCGTCGAGGGCAGCGCCGAACTCCGCGATGTTGTCCTCGCCCATTCCTGCGAGGAAGTCAAGGTCGGCCGCGTCATAGGGTCCGACGCTCGCGAGGCTCATGGCGGCGGCGCAGCGCCGCGGGAGTAGGGCCGCCGTGGCGATGGCATGCGGTCCGCCTCCCGACCAGCCCATGGTGACGAAGCGGTCGAAGCTCAGGTGGTCCGCGAGTGCCTCCACGAGTGGGACTACGTCGGCCACCGAGCGACCGGGCTGCCGGGTCGACTCCCCGTAACCGGGACGGACGAGCTCGGCGATGACGAAGCCGTGCGCCGATGCCGCCTCGGACATGTCCTGCGGAATGGGTCCTGCCGCGGGCGTCCCGTGGTGGTAGACGAGCAGCGCATCGCCATCGCCTCCAAGGATGTAGTCCAGGCGATCCCCGTTGGCGAGCATCAGATGGTCGGTCATGCGCATCAGGGTGGCAGATCTGCAGGATGGTGGAGATCTGCCCGGGTGATGCCCTTGCCGGAAGGGGTAGCCTCCCCGGGTGCCGGATCAGGTCAGTGACGACGTCACCATCGAGTTCCTCTCTGCCAATGACTCGGGTGTGCTCGTGGGTCTCGTGAAGCAGGTGTACGGCGATTCCTATGACGCCGACTGGGTCTATCAGCCTGACGAGATCGCTCGGCGCATTGCCGAGGGCGAGCTCGTGAGCACGGTCGGTCGTGATTCCGACGGGACCGCGATCGGCCACATGGCGCTCATGGTCGAGCAGGGTGTCGCGTCGGTCGTGCATGCCGGGGTCGCGGTGGTCACCACGGCGGCACGTGGCCACCACCTCTTCACTCGCATGAAGCACTTCGGGGCCGAGTGGGCGAAGTCAGCCGGCTATTTCGGCATCTTCAGCGAGGCGACGGCGGCGCATCCCTACAGCCAGAAGGCCAATGTGGACCTCGGGGCGGCGGAGACCGGCTTCCTGCTGGGCTGGATCCCCCCCAGTGTCACCAACAACGCTGCCGAGGGGCGTGTCGCGCATCGAGAGTCGGCGGCGCTCTTCTATCTCAAGACGAACGACGGCCCGGATCGACCGATGTACGCGCCCGCACGTCATCGCGATGTGATCAACGGAATCATCGCGGCCACCGGGATCCACGGCCATCTCGCGATTGCCCCGCCGCACACCCCCGTGCCGGAGAGGTCCGATGTCGTCGTCCACGAGAAGGAGGATCACAATCTCGGCGTCATCACGGTGATCACCCCCGGGGCCGACATCGTCGACGTACTCACGCGCACGCGCGATCGCCTCGTGACCGAGCATGGTCGGGACGCGGTCTACGTGGATTTCCCGCTCGAGCTGCCGACCACCGAGGTCGTCCTCGACGCGTGCGATGAGGACCTGCGGTTCGGCTTCGCCGGTGTCTTCCCTAACCAGCACGTGGCCGGCGATGTGCTGCGACTGCAGTCCTTGCACGAGGTCGAGATCCACGCTCAGGACATCGCCACGGCGTCACCCCACGGCGAAGCCCTCCTGGCCTATGTCATCGCGGATCTCGAGCGCACCCACGCGAACGGATGACGAGCGCGCGTGCAGTTCCAGCCTGTGGAGCCGCCTCGGGGATGTGAACCCCGGACCTAAGCATTACCAGTCCCTAACGACGTGAAACTGAGTCCTAGTCCTAGTCCTAGTCCTAGTCCTAGTCCTAGTCCTGGTGCATGTAATGCTGCCTGATTCCTGTCAACGGCTGTCCGTGCACCTCTGTCGCTCCGTGCTTGTTGATGGGAGTTGGCCCCGGCGTCCGTGGTGCATGACGTGCATGAGAGAGCTCCCTCAACCTCGCGCAGGCGTGGACGCTGCTCTTCCATCAGCAGTTCCCCCGACTTCGACGAGTTGAATCAATCGTCCGGGTACGCCCATCAATGAATTCGAACCGTGTCGCCGCTTCGGTCCTTCGCATGTTCGCACTCATCGAAAGTCAGCTGATGACGTAATGCCGCATGCGCGAGGGTGCACCACATAGAGATTGTCTGGGAACTGATTTCAGACAACGGCAGGTTGAAACGCGGAACTCACCCCAGGGCCAGCATGAGCGACTAGATTCCAAACCGTTGATTCGTACGAAATCGGGGGAAGAATGTTCAATCGCGTTAGTGCAATCACGTCCGTAGCTGCGTGTTCACTGCTCTTGGTTTCGTGCACCGGCGGGACCGCAAGCGAAGTAGCCACTCCGTCTAGCCCGGCTTCCACATCCGTAGCTCCTAGTCCGTCGGCCGCGTCAAGTTCGGCTTCCCCAACACCTGACCCGGCTCCTTTGTCTCCCCCCGGTCCGGTCGCTGACGTCAGGGCCAAGGTCGTGGGAAGCGGCCCCGATGCGGAGATCGAAGTGTCATTTGAGGCACCAGCTGCGATGGCTGGCCAAGCGGAACCGACCTCCTACCTCTTCGAAGGGGACTTGTCAGGACGGGCTTCGCTGAGTCCTAAGACTTTCTCCATCGAGAAGTCGATGCTCGGTAAGGAACTGACCTTCACCATCACCAGTATGTCCGCAGAGGGTGACGGTGAGCCTGTGTCTGCGTCAGTCAGCGTGCCGAAGGACGCCCTGGAGCTTGATCTTTCCGGATACAAGGAACTGGATAGTCGTGAATGGGCGCAGGTCCTCAAGGATCCTGACTCATTCATCGGCGAGACCTTTGTTGTCTATGCCCAGATCACTCAGTTTGATGCTGCCACTGGCACGGACTCCTTCCGTGCCGAGACGTACTACATGAATGCCGGGTCTGACATCTACTACGAAGGCGAGAATGCCTTCTTCACTGGTGATGAAGACATGCTGAGGAAGTACGTGGCCGATGACATCGTCAAAATTTGGGTCACATCTCTTGGTTCCTTTTCGTACGACACCCAGGCGGGTGGGAACACGACGGTACCTCTGTTCATGGTCGACGAGATTGAACTCCTTGGCTGACGTACACGTGAGGCAGGAACCACTAGGAGTCCTGTTCTAGTCCGGTTTGGAGGACCAATGGGCCGAGCACGGTGGGGCGGCGTGATGGCGGGTGTAATCGCCACCGTTGTGATGGTCGTGGGATGCTCTGTCTCGCCCTCCGCCCCCGCGCGTGTT
>Ga0233451_10003975_pt1 | contig 12563 bp, 10 predicted proteins | sample 011ome_29_FD_183052 | JGI IMG/M metagenome (GOLD analysis project Ga0233451, IMG submission 183052) | Coastal salt marsh microbial communities from the Groves Creek Marsh, Skidaway Island, Georgia - 011504CT (spades assembly) | ecosystem: Environmental > Aquatic > Marine > Intertidal zone >...
AGAAACTCGGCGGAAAAAGATGCAGATACGCGCGCTTTGGAAGCTGATTTATCCGCAGGATTGGGCATGAAAGTCCTAGTTTCACATGTAGATGGAACAGAAACAGGAACAATATCAATTACTTATAATGATCTTGATCAATTGGATGATCTGTGTCGGATTTTAAGTGCTACGCAGCAGGTCGAGTCCAAATAAACACTAAAACGCAGCCCAATACGGCTGCTTGTATTGTTAAAATTAGCGGTTTCACGCCGGTGATCACTGAAATTGCAAAAACCAAAGCGATCGATATTGTAGCCATTTTTTTGGCCTTTGTGGAAATCGCGCCTGATTGACGCCAATCTTGGATCATTTTGCCAAAAAGCGGATGGGTTAATAACCAGCCATGCAATCGATTTGAGCTTTTTGCAAAGCAAAATGCTGCAAGCAATATGAAGGGTACGGTTGGCAAAAGCGGCAAAACCACCCCCAAGCATCCCAACCCCAACGCGATTAAACCAAAGATTAACCAAATAATCCGCATGTCATGCCTCTAATAAGGAACTGATAACAGAGTTTAACACGGCGGTGCCGGCTCGCGTGGCTTTCAGGGTTTTATCGCTACGTATTAGCAAACCCATATCTTCAAGAGAGGTTTGAGCCTCGATATTCAGTGGTGCCCCTGCCAGATTCTCAAAGCGCTCTAAATCAATACCGTCTTTGATCCGTAAGCCCATCAGCAAATATTCTGTGGCTTGCGCGGTTCGATCGATCTGCTGAGCAGATTTTTCTCCAGTGCCCTGTTCAACCGCAGCAAGCCATTTATCTGGGTTGTAAAATGCCTCAGTGGCAAATTTTTGACCCTTTAGCGTTAATCGTCCATGGGCCCCTGGGCCAATACCGGCGTAATCGCCATAGCGCCAATATATCAAATTATGCAGGCATTCTGCCCCCTTTTTTGCATGATTTGAAACCTCATAGGCAGGCATATTATGCGCATCGCATAAAGATTGAGTAAGCTCATAAAGATCTGCGCCAAGATCATTGTTTGGCAGGCCTGGTAGCTTGCCGATTTTGTAACGATCGCCAAAGGCGGTTCCGGCCTCGACGGTTAATTGATAAAGCGAGAAGTGATCGACCGCCATTGCAAGTGCCTCGCTCAACTCTGCCTGCCATTGCGCAAGGGTTTGATATTGTCGCGCATAAATTAAATCGAAACTGACGCGGGCAAAAATATTGCGCGCGGTGTCAAACGCCAACCGGGCTTCTTGCGCGGTATGCAATCGGCCAAGTCTGCGCAAATCTGGGTCATTTAATGCCTGTATTCCCATTGAAATTCGGTTCACGCCTGCGTTTTGATAGGCCGCAAAGCGGCCTGCTTCAACCGAGGTTGGGTTGGCCTCAAGCGTCACTTCCAATTGATTGCTGATAGGAAAGCTGGATTTAATGGTGCCAATGACCGCCTCAACAATCTCGGGATCCATCAGGCTAGGCGTGCCACCGCCGAAAAAAATGCTATTGACCAGGCGCGGGCCAACCGCATTTCTTACCCGCTGGATTTCGGATAAATATCCTTTAAGCCATTGCTTTGTATGAATTTTTTTAGAGACATGGCTGTTAAAGTCGCAATAGGGGCATTTTGCAGAACAAAAGGGCCAATGGATGTATATTCCAAAGCCCCCATATGTCCAATCATCCACCAAAGCATTCCCGTATCAGTTTTTCAAAGGCTCTGGCGCGGTGGCTGATGCGGTTCTTTTCCCAACGGTCCATCTCAGCGAAGGTGACCTTATAGCCGTCAGGTTGAAAAATTGGATCATAGCCATGGCCTTGGTCTCCGCGCATTGGCCATATCACTTGGCCAGGCATAATCCCTTCAAACACCGCATCGGTGCCATCGGGCCAGGCCAGTACCAACGTACAACAAAACTGGGCGATGCGCGGAGCAGGCGCGTTTATTTTTTCAAGCTCGAAATGTACCTTTTCCATTGCCATTTTAAAATTACGCCCTTTGGGGGTTTCCGCCCAATCGGCGGTATAAACCCCGGGAGCACCGTTTAGCGCTGCGATTTCAATGCCGCTATCATCGGCCAGCGCGGGTGAGCCCGTCGCTTTTGCCGCAGCATGGGCTTTTATGCGGGCATTGCCGACAAAGCTGGATTCGGTTTCCTCTGGTTCAGGCAGGTTTAAACTGCCGGCCCCAACCACGTTTACATCAAATGGTGTAAGCAAAGCGGCGATTTCTTCAAGTTTGCCTTGGTTATGGGTGGCCAATACCAGGCGATCTTCTTGAAATAAACGGCTCATCCAACGGCCTTTAGCTGCGCTTGTACCAATGCGGCCACGCCGGCTTCTGCCAAATCCAATAATTGGTTCATTTGTGCGCGCGAGTAAGTAGCGCCCTCAGCGCTCATCTGAGTTTCGATCATTTGACCATTTGCCAACATGATGAAATTTCCATCCACGCCGGCTTCACTGTCTTCAGGATAATCCAAATCAAGCACGGCTTGGCCTGCATATATGCCGCAACTGACCGCGGCCACGGGTGAAATCAGCGGGTTAGAAAGCACCGCGCCAGTTTTTAGCAATTTATTGACCGCCAGCTGTAACGCCACCCAGCCACCGGTGATTGAGGCGCATCTGGTGCCTCCATCAGCCTGAATCACATCGCAATCCACGGTAATTTGGCGCTCGCCCAGCGCTAAACGATCCACGCCTGCCCGCAGGGAGCGCCCGATTAGGCGTTGAATCTCAACCGTCCGTCCGCCTTGTTTGCCAGCCGTTGATTCGCGGCGCATGCGCGAACTGGTTGATCTTGGCAGCATGCCATATTCCGCTGTTACCCAGCCCAGCCCGGATCCCTTGATGAAGGAGGGCACCCGATCTTCAATGGTGGCGGTGCACAGCACATGCGTGTCGCCCATTTTGATCAGACATGACCCTTCGGCGTGTTTGGTCACCCCGGTTTCAATGTCTACCGAACGCATTTCATTTAATTTTCTTCCTGAGGGACGCATGTTATAAACCTTTCTATGTTGCACTGATGCATACAAGCGGCTGATATAGAGACGCAACCCCGATAGTTTTGAACCGGGCGGTGCTTTTGGGTTTTAAAAAGGATTAGGCGATATGGGTAGCCCAGATCTTTTAAACAATATGAATGAACGGTCGCGGGAAATTTTTCGCAGGCTGGTTGAGGGCTATTTAGAAAGTGGTGGCCCCGTTGGGTCGCGCACGCTTACCCGTACCTTAAATGAAAAGGTCAGCGCGGCCACTGTGCGCAATGTGATGCAGGATCTTGAATTTTTAGGCTTGCTTGACAGTCCGCATATCAGTGCGGGGCGGGTGCCCACGCAATTGGGGTTGCGCATGTTTGTGGATGGTTTTTTGGAAGTGGATCAGCTTAGCAAGGAAGATCAACTTAAGCTGGATCAAACCGTAGATCGCAGCAGCCAAGATGTCAGCAGCGTGTTGGACCGCGTGGGATCAACGCTTTCGGCGTTAACCCATGGTGCCTCTTTGGTGTTAACGCCCAAGCAAGAACAACCCATAAAGCATATTGAGTTCGTATCGTTATCCCCTGACCGGGCGTTGGTTGTTCTTGTTTATTCCAATGGCGATGTTGAAAACCGTCTGTTTACGCCGCCGGTCGGGCAAACGCCCAGCGCGATGCGCGAAGCGGCAAATTTCTTAAATGCAGTGCTTGAAGGGCGCACGTTAAGCGAATTGCTTTCGACCATTCAACATGATGTTGATTTAAGGCGGCAAGAAATTGACAGTTTGGCGCAAGAATTGGTGACGCAAGGCTTGGCGGTTTGGCAAACCCAAGGCGATGATAATGAACGCTTGATCGTGCGTGGCCGTGGCAATTTGCTAGAATCAGAGGCCCATGAAGAGGATTTGGAGCGCATCCGAAACTTGTTTGATGACTTGGAACGCAAGCGCGATATCGCAGAATTTCTTGAACTGACCGAGCAAGGCGATGGTGTGCGCATTTTTATTGGCTCAGAGAACAAACTTTTTTCACTTACGGGTTCCTCTTTGGTTGTTTCTCCCTATATGAACTCAGAACGTAAAATTGTTGGGGCCATCGGAGTGATCGGTCCAACGCGTTTGAATTATGGTCGGATTGTGCCGCTGGTTGATTATACCGCGCAATTGGTGGGCAAACTTATTTCCGACCGCATTGAAAGGTAAGTTATGGAAGAGCCAAAAGCAGAAGAATTTTTGGATGATATTGATCAAATGCAAGAGGCAGAAGAGGCCCTTGAGGAAGAGCTAATCGATATCACTCAAGAGGATGCGCAAACCGATGAGGTTGATGAATTGGCCGCTGTAACCGCTGAGCGGGATGAATATCGCGACCGGTTCATGCGCGCCCTGGCGGATGCCGAAAATTCGCGCAAACGGGCTGATAAAGATCGCCGCGAGGCCGAAAATTACGGTGGCTCAAAAATGGCGCGTGATTTACTGCCTGTGTATGACAATATGAAACGGGCGGTTGAAGCGGCGGGTGACGAGCAAAAAGAAGCCGCGGCGGCGCTGATCGAAGGCGTCGAGTTGACGATGCGGGAATTGTTGAACGTGTTTAAAAAGCACGGCATTCAACCTATTTCACCGCAAGTTGGTGATCGTTTTGATCCGCAGTTGCACCAAGCGATGTTTGAAGCCCCGCTTCCAGGCACAAAAGCCGGTGATATTATTCAGGTATCCGCTGAAGGTTTCATGTTGCACGATCGGTTGCTGCGTCCCTCTCAGGTTGGCGTGTCCTCGACCCCTGCATCTTAAAGCGGTTTTTCAGCGGCAAAACCATTAGCTTGTTGGTTTTGCCGCGGCTTTTAACTCATATAATTTTTGCAGCGCTTCTTTTGGTGTCAGCTCATCTGGATGCAGTGCTTCGAGCATTTCCAAAGCGGGTGATGCGGCGGCTTGCGGGCGGGGCGGCGCTGCAGGACTGCACGAAAACAGCGGTAAATCATCGATAACGGCCTGCCGGCCGGTGCTTCCCGCCTCGCGCTCGCCTTTTTCCAAAGCGTCCAAAACCACCCGCGCGCGCTCAACCACCATTAAGGGAAGGCCCGCCAATTGTGCCACTTGCACCCCGTAAGAGCGATCTGCAGCCCCTTGGCGCACCTCGTGTAAAAAGATTACGTCGCCGTGCCATTCTTTTACCGCAACGGTGGCATTTTCAACCCGGTCTAATTTGCCGGACAGGGCCGTGAGCTCATGATAATGGGTGGCGAATAGCGCCCGTGATTGGTTGACATCATGCAGATGCTCCAGCGTTGCCCATGCGATGGAAAGCCCGTCATAGGTTGCCGTGCCACGGCCAATTTCATCCAAAATCACCAGCGCTTTTGCATCGGCTTGATTCAAAATCGCAGCGGTTTCGACCATTTCCACCATAAAAGTGGATCGCCCGCGCGCCAAATCATCAGATGCGCCGACGCGGCTGAACAATTGACTGACCACCCCAATATGGGCGCTGCTGGCGGGTACAAAACTGCCCATCTGTGCCAATACCGCAATCAGTGCATTTTGTCTTAGAAACGTTGATTTACCGGCCATATTCGGGCCGGTTAACAGGCGAACTGCGCCCTCAGATAGATCGCAGTCATTGGCGATAAAATGCTGGCCATTGGAACTTAACGCGCGCTCCACAACCGGATGCCGCCCGCCTTCAATGGCAAAGGCCCGGCTGTTATCCACCACGGGGCGCACCCAATTTTGTTGCTGCGCAAGATGTGCGAGCGCTGCCGCCACGTCAAGTTCGGCCAAAGCGGTGGCCAATCCATAAAGGCTTTCCGAGTGGTCAAGAATCTTCGCGCAGAGCTGCGCGAAGATTTCGCTTTCAATCTCGCTTGCCCGCCCGCCGGCATTTAAAATCTTGGTTTCAATCTCTGACAGATTGACGGTGGTAAAGCGCACTTGATTGGCTGTGGTCTGTCGGTGGATGAAAGTTTCTGATAAAGGCGGCCGCAGCATTTTATCTGCATGGGTCGCGGTGGTTTCGATGAAATAGCCCAAAACGTTATTATGTTTGATTTTTAACGAAGCGATTTCAGCCAAGGCGCTGTACTCGGCTTGCATCTGCGCGATTACCCCGCGGCCCTCATCGCGCAAATGCCGGGCATGGTCTAAATCGGGCTCAAAGCCTGCGGCCACGAAACCCCCATCACGCAACAGCAAGGGCAGATCTTCGTTCAATGCTTTTAACAACAGATCGATTAAACCGGTATGCCCCATCAGTTTCTCGTGAACCGTCTCTAATTCGGGGCATAAAGGGGTTGCTTGCATTACATCAGCGATCGCTTCGGCTTGGCGCAGCGCGCTTCGAATGCTTCCTAGATCTCTTGGTCCACCCCGGTTTAAGGCCAGACGCGAGAGTGCCCGCGCCACATCGGGAATATGGCGCAAATGCCCGCGTAATTTATCCAGCACTGCGCTTTGCGCGATCAATGCGGAAATGGCATTTTGGCGATTGTTCAAAATCTCGATATCAAGCGAAGGAGAGCCGATGCGGTGCTCTAGCAATCTGCCGCCTGCGGCGGTTAATGTTTGATCAATCGTTGCTAATAAAGAGCCATTTCGCGTTCCTGAAAGCGCATGCGTAAGTTCAAGATTGCGCCGGGTGGCGGCATCTATTTGCATGGTTTTTGCGCTGATATGGCGTTTTGGCGGTTGCAACAGCGGCAGGCTGCCTTTTTGCGTGATGTCCAGATAATCAACAATTGCACCCAGGGCCGATAACTCCGCCCTTGAAAACCCTCCATGCGAGTCAAGCGTGGCCAGTTTAAAGCTCTTAAGCAGCCGGTTTTCTGCCGATGCGCTGTCAAAACTACTGGCGCTGATCGGTGTCGGCGCCGCGCCGCTTTCCACAATGATAGTGTCTAAATCTTGGAAAGACGTTTCCGATACAAGCACTTCTGAAGGTGCCAGCCGCGCCAATTCGGGCCCTAGCAATACCAAAGGCAGGGTGCTGACGCTAAAATCACCAGTAGAAATATCCGCCCAAGCCAGCGCTGAGGCATCGCGTATCTGCGCAAATGCGGCCAGAAAATTATGCCGCCGCGCCTCAAGTAAGCTGTCTTCGGTCAGTGTTCCAGGTGTTACAAGGCGCACCACATCGCGTTTTACAACCGATTTACTGCCCCGCTTTTTTGCCTCGGCAGGGCTTTCCATCTGCTCGCAAACTGCCACGCGAAAGCCTTTTCGGATCAGCGTCAGCAAATACCCTTCCGAGGCGTGATGCGGCACCCCGCACATTGGGATATCCGCGTTGAGATGTTTGCCGCGTTTGGTGAGCGCAATATCCAGCGCTTCTGCAGCGGCCACGGCATCTTCAAAAAACAACTCATAAAAATCACCCATGCGATAAAAAAGCAGGGCCTCAGGATATTGTGCCTTGATGTCAAGATATTGGGCCATCATCGGCGTCACGGGTTTGTCTCCTCAGGGTTTTATCTTGCCCTCCAGCGTATCTTTAGGCAGCGCGAGGGGAAAGCCGAAAACGATCTTGATGTGTGCTAAAAAACGCATGATAACAGTGGTTCATACGCAAAAGGGTTCAAAATGGCGAAAATGAAAATCACGCGGGAAGAGGCGTTGGCCTTTCATCTCGAACCGGCTCCGGGAAAATGGGAGGTATCTGCCACGGTTCCGATGATGACCCAACGTGATTTATCGCTTGCCTATTCGCCCGGCGTAGCAGTGCCCTGTGAAGCCATCGCCGAGAACCCCGAGCTTGCCTATGACTATACAAATAAAGGCAATTTGGTCGCGGTTATTTCAAATGGTACGGCGGTTTTGGGGTTGGGTAATCTTGGCGCGCTGGGCAGCAAACCGGTGATGGAAGGTAAATCGGTTCTGTTCAAACGATTCGCCGATGTGAACAGCATTGATATCGAGCTGGATACAGAAGATCCCGATGCGTTTTGCAAAGCAGTGAAGTTAATGGGCCCCAGTTTTGGCGGTATCAATCTTGAAGATATCAAGGCGCCGGAATGTTTTATCATTGAGCAGCGCTTGAAAGAGGAAATGGATATCCCGGTTTTTCATGATGACCAGCATGGAACCGCGGTGATTTGTGCGGCAGGCCTGATCAACGCCCTGCATATCAGCAAGAAGAAGATCGAAGATGTCAAAATTGTTTTAAACGGCGCTGGTGCGGCTGGAATTGCCTGTATCGAGTTGCTTAAATCGATGGGGGCAAAGCACCAAAATTGTTTTGTCTGCGATTCCAAAGGGGTGATTTATCAAGGCCGCACCGAGGGGATGAACCAATGGAAATCGGCCCATGCGGTGAAAACAGAAAGCCGCAGCCTTGATCAGGTGATGCAAAATGCCGATGTGTTTTTGGGGGTTTCGGTGAAAGGCGCAGTCACGCCGCAAATGCTGGCATCAATGGCGCCAAATCCGGTGATTTTCGCGATGGCCAACCCGGATCCGGAAATCACTCCGGAAGAGGCTCATGCCGTGCGCAAGGACGCGATCGTTGCCACAGGGCGCAGCGATTACCCCAATCAGGTGAATAATGTTTTAGGGTTTCCGTATTTATTTCGCGGGGCTTTAGACATCCACGCGCGCGCGATCAATGATGAAATGAAAATAGCCTGTGCGCAGGCTTTGGCAGCGCTGGCCCGCGAGGATGTACCCGATGAAGTGGCGATGGCCTATGGGCAAAAATTAACCTTTGGCCGGGAATATATCATTCCAACCCCGTTTGATCCGCGGCTTATTTATCGTATTCCGCCGGCAGTGGCAAAAGCGGGTATTGATACCGGGGCCGCGCGGCGCCCGATTATTGATATGGAAGGCTATGAGCTGTCGCTGAAAACCCGGATGGATCCAACCGCAAGCATTTTGCGCGGAATAACCGAGCGCGCGCGCGCCGCGCAGGCTCGGATGATCTTTGCCGAGGGCGATGATCCGCGGGTGTTGCGCGCCGCGGTGATGTATCAGCGCTCGGGCTTTGGTAATGCGTTGGTGGTGGGCCGCCAGCATGATGTTGCGGCGAAGCTTGAGGCGGCCGGGATGGGCGATGCAGTGCAAGAGCTTGAGGTTGTGAATGCCGCCAATACCGATCATCTTGATGCGTATAAATCCTTTTTGTTTGAGCGTTTGCAACGCAAAGGTTTTGACAATGCTGATATTCACCGCATGGCAACCCGCGACCGGCATGTTTTCTCTGCCTTGATGCTGGCGCATGGCCATGGTGATGGTTTGGTGACGGGGGTCACGCGCAAATCAGCGCATGTGATGGGGTTGCTCAACCATGTGTTTGACGCAGATGCCGAACATGGGGCGGCTGGGGTGACGGCGCTGTTGCATAAGGGGCGGATCGTGCTGATCGCAGATACTTTGGTCCATGAATGGCCCGAAGCCGAGGATCTGGCAAATATTGCCGAACGCGCCGCCGATGTGGCCCGTGATTTCGGTCTAGAGCCACGCGTGGCATTTGTGAGTTTTTCCACATTTGGCTATCCCGTATCAGAGCGGGCTGAAAAGCTTGCTTTAGCCCCAAAAGTGCTGGATGCGCGCGGCGTTGATTTTGAATATGAAGGCGAGATGACCGTTGATGTGGCGCTGAATACGAAAGCGCAGGCGCATTATCCGTTTTCGCGGCTGACCGGGCCGGCCAATATCTTGGTTGTGCCTGCACGCCATTCGGCAAGCATATCGGTGAAACTGATGCAGGAAATGGCTGGTGCCACGGTGATCGGGCCTATTCTTTCGGGCGTGGATCAATCCATACAAATATGCGCGTCGGTCTCTACAGCAACGGATATTTTGAACATGGCTGTTTTGGCAGCGTGCAAAGCCGGTGAGGGGACATCGCGCCATGGATGACGCTCAAACCACGCATCAGGCCGAAGAGGATGCGCGCAATGATCACATTTTGATCTATGTTGATGGCGCGCTTGTGCCCAAAGCGCAGGCGGTGGTCAGCGTCTATGATAGCGGATTTATGTTGGGGGATGGTATCTGGGAAGGCTTGCGGCTTTACAATGGCCATTGGGCTTATTTGGATCTGCATCTTGATCGGTTATTTGAAGCGGCCAAAGCCATTGATCTTGACATTGGATTAGATCGTCAAGGCGTTAAAAACGCCTTGTTAGAGACGCAATCAGCCAATCAAATGCAATCGGATGCGCATGCGCGGTTGATGGTCACGCGCGGGGTGAAACACCGCCCCTTTCAACATCCGTCTTTGTCGCGCTCGGGGCCGACTTTTGTGATTATTATGGAGCATTCGCGGCCAAAATTGGCGCGCCCGGTGCGCCTTGCCACGGTGCCCCATCAACGCGGCTTGCCGATGACGCAGGATCCAAAATTAAATTCGCATTCTAAGTTAAATTGCATTCTTGCTTGTATTGCAGCGGAAAAGGCCGGGGCGGATGAGGCGCTGATGTTGGATGTGCATGGATTTGTAAACACCACCAATGCCTGCAATTTCTTCATCGTGCGCAAGGGCGAAGTTTGGACCAGCACGGGTGATTACTGCATGAATGGTATCACGCGGCAAAAGGTGATCGAGATTTGTCAGCAGCACAATATTCCGGTCTATCAGCGCAATTTTTCATTGGTGGATGTTTACGGGGCGGATGAGGCGTTTCTGACGGGCACGTTCGGAGCCCAAACACCGGTGAGCGAAGTGGATAAACGCCAGATAGGCACTGGGAATATCGGACCGGTCACGCAGAAAATACGAAGCCTTTACAAAGATTTAATATCGAAAGAGGTTGGCTGATGCGGCTTGCTGTCTGGTCGGGGCCGCGCAACCTATCAACGGCGCTGATGTATGCGTTTGCCAATCGGGTAGATTTTTCGGCGGTGGATGAACCGTTTTACGCCGCTTATTTGAAGCTGTCGGGTTTAAAGCATCCGATGGTTCAAGAAATTTTGGCCAGCCAGACGCAAGATCCGGCAGAGGTGGTCAAAGCCTTGTTGGCGCCGATTGGCGCGTCGCATCGCCATATGTATCATAAGCATATGACCCAGCATATGATTCCGGGAATTCCCCGCGATTGGATGCGCGAGGTTGAGAATGTGTTTTTGATCCGGCATCCAATGCGCGTGGTGGCCAGCTTTGCGCGTAAATATGAAAATCCAACGCTGGCGGATCTTGGTTTTTTGCAACAAGAATCGTTGTTTGAGGGGCTTCGGGCGCAGGGTCAAACTCCTTTGGTGATCGACAGCGCTGATATTTTATTAAACCCAGAGCGGGCCTTGCGTCGCCTTTGCGCCGCCTTGGGGCTTGGTTTTGACCCCGCCATGCTAAGCTGGCCGGCGGGTGGTATGTCTTGTGATGGGATTTGGGCAGCACATTGGTATGGGGCCGTGCATCGGTCCACTGGGTTTAGCGCCGCAGAAGCAGAGCCTCTTCCGGATTTACCGGATCATTTGAAGGCGTTGGCCGATCAGGCCATGCCGGCCTATAATGCGTTGGCACAATTTTGCCTTAGGCCATAGCCCGAACCATATCGGGGCTGAAAATTCGATCCGAATGCTGATCCAGATAGATCCGCAACCAAGGCGTAAACCGACTGGGCCAGCGCTGAACCTCTGCCAAAAGATCGTGATATTCGACCCAGCGGAGATCCATCACCTCCTCTGGGTTTGCGGCCATCGGAGGCGGCGCATCCACATGGGTTATAAATAAATCCACAACCTCATGCTCGATCAAGCCATTGCCCACATCTGCACGATATTCGATGCGATCCCGATAGATCAGTTGAATATTCTCAATGGCCAGTTCTTCTTTCATGCGCCGCTCTGCGCAATCTTCTGGGGCCTCATTCCACAAAGGATGCGTGCAGCATGTATTGGCCCATAACCCGGGGGTATGATATTTTTCCAAAGCCCGCCTTTGGATAAGGATCTTGCCCTTGCAGATCATAAATACCGAAATTGCTTTGTGTTTGAACCCTTTTTCATGGGCCTCTAGCTTTTCCACGGGGGTTAATGCGCCGTTTACCCAGGCCGGGATCATTAAGCTCATACGTGATTTGCTCCTACAAGTCCGGTTAAATGGGCAAGGTTTTTCAGGCCTATTTTCACATGTGCCAGCGGGCGCGCCTGCACAAGCTTTTTATTCATATAGGCTTCAAATGTCAGTTTTTGAACATCAACATCATGGCAAAGCGATACGAATCTTTCGCGACGGTCATCCGAGCGATAATAGGCGTTTTGCATCGAGGCCAGCACGCGGAACACCGTTTTATGTTCGCGCATGAATAAAGACCGGGCCAGTTTTAAATCCTTTACACGCCCGGTTTTCAAAAAGGCACTGGCAGCGGTGGCGGCCACTTGCCCCCCGACCATGGCATAATAAATCCCTTCTCCAGAACTGGGTGCCACAACGCCGGCCGCGTCTCCGGCCAGCACCACATCGCGGCCATTATCCCATCGATCAAGTGGCTTTAACGGGATGGGCGCCCCTTCTTTTCGAATCGTCTTGCAGCCCTCTAACCCGGCAGCGCGGCGCAATTTAGCGGTGGCATCTTTCAGATCAAACCCGTCAAGCCCGGTGCCCATCCCGACGCTGGCAGAGCCTCCATGGGGAAATACCCAGCCGTAAAAAT
>Ga0233451_10003984_pt1 | contig 12549 bp, 12 predicted proteins | sample 011ome_29_FD_183052 | JGI IMG/M metagenome (GOLD analysis project Ga0233451, IMG submission 183052) | Coastal salt marsh microbial communities from the Groves Creek Marsh, Skidaway Island, Georgia - 011504CT (spades assembly) | ecosystem: Environmental > Aquatic > Marine > Intertidal zone >...
AGTAGTTTTCAAAAAATCTAAAGCAGATAGAACTTTCGTTTCAGTAAAACCCAATTAATAGTACAACTAAAATTGATGTTGTATTATGAAATTCCTAGATCAAGTAAAAATATACGTTAAAGCTGGCAATGGTGGTGATGGATCACCAAGTTTTAGAAGAGAAAAATTTATAGAATATGGAGGACCAGATGGTGGAGATGGTGGTAAGGGTGGTTCTGTAATTTTAAAATCTGAGCAAAATTTAAACACACTAATTGATTACAGGTATCAGCAACATCATAAAGCTGAAAGAGGTGAAAATGGAATGGGCCAGAATCGAACTGGAAAAGGTGGTGAAGATTTAATTTTAAAAGTTCCTCTTGGCACTCAAGTTTTCGAAGAAGATAATAAAACTTTAATTTTTGATTTTACAAAACCAGGTGAAGAATTTGTTGCTGCAGCTGGTGGTAAAGGCGGTTTGGGCAACACAAGATTTAAAAGTTCTACAAATAGGGCACCAAAAAAATTTACCAAAGGAACTGTTGGTGAAGAATTTACAATTTGGCTTCAATTAAAAACAATTGCAGATATAGGAATTATTGGACTACCAAATGCAGGGAAATCTAGTTTGTTAGCTGCAGTTACAAATGCAACTCCAAAAATTGCGAATTATCAATTTACAACTTTGAACCCAAATCTAGGTGTGGCAACATATGATGATAAAGAAGTTACAATTGCAGATATCCCAGGTTTAATAGAAGGAGCACATCAAGGAGTAGGATTAGGTGTTCAATTTTTAAAACATATCGAAAGATGTAAAACAATTTTACATTTAATCGATATTACAGGTGATGATATTGAAAAAGCCTACAAGCAGGTTAAAAATGAGCTCTCTAGATACAGTCCAGAGCTTATTAAGAAAAAAGAACTAATTGTTTTAAATAAAATTGATTTAGTAGATGAGGAATTTGTGAAAGAAATTGTTGCTGATTTTTCAAAAAAAATTAATGGTGAAATTTTATTACTTTCTACATTAGATAAAAAATCAGTTTCTATGATCAAGGCAAAATTAATTTCGTATGTCTCTTAAAAATTCCAAAATTATTGTAATAAAAATAGGTTCTTCCCTACTAGTAGATGAAAATAAAAAGATTAAGAGAAAATGGCTTTCAAGTTTTGCAAAAGATATAAAAGATTTAAGAGATAAAAATAAAAAAGTTATCATCGTAAGTTCTGGCGCTATAGCTCTCGGTTGCATTAAAATGAACTTCATTAAGAAAAATTTAAAATTAGATAAAAGTCAAGCTATAGCCTCTATTGGTCAAATCGAGCTAATGAATTTATTCTCTGATACTTTTTCAAAATATAAATTAAATATTTCCCAAATTTTGCTAACACTTGAAGATACTGAGGAAAGAAGAAGGTCTCTCAATGCTAAAAGAACCTTTGAAAACTTATTTGGTTTAGATTTCATTCCAATAGTTAATGAAAACGATACTATTGCAACTTCTGAGATTAAGTATGGAGATAATGATAGACTTGCATCTCGTGTGGCTCAAATAACCAATGCAGATACATTAATTTTATTATCTGATGTAAGTGGTTTGTATTCAAAAAATCCAAAGCTATTTAAAGACGCTAAATTAATTAAAAGAGTTGAAAACTTTAATAAAGACTTAAAAGACATAAATTTCAAAGGAATGAATGAGTTTGGAAGTGGTGGTATGAATACAAAAATTGAAGCTGCTAAAATATGTCAACTATCTGGATGTGATATGATCATTTCAAATGGTTTATATTTAAACCCAATAAAAAGAATTATACAAAAAAATGAATACACAATATTCAAATCAAAAGTTTCAAAATTAGATGCTAGGAAGAAATGGATTATTAGCTCTGTATCTCCAAAAGGTGAATTAATCATTGATGATGGTGCAAAAAAAGCCTTAAAAGATAGTAAGAGTTTATTGGCTGCTGGTATAAAAAAAGTAAATGGAAATTTTAAAAAAGGAGATCATATAAGAATACTAGATAAATCTAATAAAGAATGTGCAAGAGGATTATGTTCTTTTTCATCAGATGAAATAAAGAAAATTTTAGGATGCCATTCCAGAGAAATTGAAAAAATTTTAGGTTACATTACAAAATCAGAAGTAGTTCATAAAGATGATATGGTAGAAGTTTAATGAGAAATTATTTATTTAGTCTTGGAAAAAATGCAAAAAAAGCTTCAATTGAAAATGTAAGCTCAGTTAAAAAAAATCAAGTTTTAAAAGATTATATTTTTTTGATTAAAGACAATCATTCAAAAATAATTCTAGAAAATAAAAAAGATTTAAAAAATGCTAATAAAAACAAGTTAAAGGATAATCTTATAAAAAGACTTTTATTAGACAATAAAAAACTTTTACAAATTACAAATTCTATAAAAACAATAATTAGTTTTAAAGACCCTGTAGATCAAACTTTAAAGAAATGGAAAAGACCTAATGGCCTAAAAATTGAAAAAAAAACCGTTCCAATTGGGGTAATTTCTGTAATTTATGAAAGTAGACCCAATGTAACTTCTGACGTTGCTGCCCTCTGTTTCAAATCAGGTAATCCAGTTATTTTAAAAGGTGGATCTGAAGCATATTACTCAAATAAAATACTTACCAATTTATTTAAAAAAGCACTCCAAAAAAATAAAATTAACAGCAATTATGTTCAGTTCATAGAATCTAAAAATCGAAAAACTGTTGATTTTTTATTAACTAAGATGATCAATTATATTGATGTTGTTATTCCAAGAGGTGGTAGAGGTTTAGTAAAAAAAGTTCAAGAACTATCGAGGATACCTGTAATTGGTCATTTAGAGGGCATATGTCATACATATATTGATGATCAGGCTGATTTAACAATGTCAAAAAAGATTACTTTAAATGCAAAATTAAGAAATACAGCTATCTGTGGTGCTACAGAAACAATCTTAATTCATCAAAAAATTCTCAAAAAATTTTGTGATCCAATTTTATCTAATCTAGAAAAAAATGGTTGTAAAATAATTGGAGATAAAAATATTAATAAATTCTATAATGGTAAAATTAAAATTGCTAAAGAAAGCGATTGGTCAACAGAATACTTAGGACCTACTGTATCTGTAAAATCTGTAAAAAATATTGACGAAGCGATCAATCATATAAATAAATATGGCACAATGCATACCGATGCCATTGTTACAAAAAATAATAAATCAGCTAAAAAATTCTTAAAACAGGTAAAAAGTTCTATATCGATGCACAATACATCTACACAATTTGCAGATGGTGGAGAATTTGGGTTTGGTGGTGAAGTTGGAATATCCACAAGTACACTTCCACCAAGGGGGCCGGTAGGATTAGATCAGTTAGTCTCTTACAAGTACCAAGTCACTAGTAATGGAAGAATTAGAAAATAAATTGAAAATAAATAATAACAAAATAGGAATTTTAGGTGGTTCATTTGATCCTGCACACAAAGGCCATTTAGCAATCTCAAAAGAGGCAAAAAAAAAATTTAAATTAAAGTCTGTCGTTTGGGCAATAACAAATCAAAACCCTTTTAAGAAAAAAGCCTCAAATGACCTTAAGAAAAGAATAAGTTTTTGTAAAAAAATAATTAGTAAAAGTAAGTTTATAAAGATTAAATATTTTGAAGATATAATTAAATCCAATAAAACTTCAGACTTAATTGATTATTTTTATAAAACTGGAAAATATGAAATTTTTTTTTTAATAGGTGCTGATAATCTTATCAATTTTCATAAATGGCACAAATGGAGAAATATTCTTAAAAAATCAAAACTTATAGTTTTTGATCGACATGGTTATAAAAAAAGTTCTCTAAATTCTAAAACTTATAAAAATTTATCTAATAAATCTGTTACATTTGTTGAATTTGATAAAGTCAACATTTCATCTTCTCAATTAAGAAAAATTTGATAGTCTCAAATTAATTAATGGATAAAAATTCAGATCTTAAAGATATTATTATTAAAACCCTTGATATTAATAAAGCTCATGACATTGTAAGCATTGACCTAAAAGACAAAAGTTCAATGGCTGATTACATGATTATTGCAAGTGGAACCTCTTCAAGACATATTCAATCTTTATCAGAACAAGTTTTAGAAAAATTTAAAGATAATGGTTTAAAAAATTCTAAAATTGAGGGTAAAGAAAGTAATGAATGGAAATTAGTTGATGGTATTGATCTAATAGTCCATATTTTTCACCCAGAAAAAAGAAAGTTTTATGAACTTGAAAAAATTTGGTCAGAATTGATACCAAAAGAAAAAGTGATGATATGAAATATCTTCTAATTTCAATTTTTTTTTTAAATAGTTTTTTTTTACCAAACTTCGCCTCTGCGAATGAAAATGATATTTACAAAAAAATTGATTTATTTGGTGAAGTACTTGAAAAAATTAATGAAGAATATGTTGATGAAATAAATCAATCAGACAGCATGGATTCTGCAATTAATGGTTTGCTTCAGTCACTAGACCCATACTCGGCTTATATGCCTCCTGAAGTATTTAATGAGATGCAAACTGAGACTAGTGGTGAATTTGGAGGTCTTGGAATTGAAGTAAGTATGGAAGCTGGTGTTGTAAAAGTGATTTCTCCTATAGATGACACCCCTGCATCAAGAGCTGGTATTAAAGCTGGAGATTACATTGTAAAAATTGAAGACACTCAAGTACAAGGTAAAACTTTAAGTGAAGCTGTAGATTTAATGCGAGGACCTGTTGGATCTAGTATTGAATTAACTGTAAGACGAAGAGGAGAAAAAAAAGCTTTAACTTTTAATATAACTAGAGAAATTATAAAAATACAATCTGTAAAAGCCGATCTACTTGAGAAAGATATTGGCTACATTAGACTTACATCATTCAATGAAAATAGTAGTAAACAAATAGAAGATAAAATTGAAGAACTAGAGCAAGATCAAGATATCAGCGCTTACATATTAGATTTAAGAAATAATCCTGGAGGATTATTATCTCAAGCAATTAGAATCTCAGATTTCTTCTTAGATAATGGTGAAATTGTATCCACAAAAAGTAGGCAACCTTCTGAAAATAGAAAATGGTTTGCAAAAAAAGGTGATTTAACAAAAGGAAAAACATTATTGGTTTTGATTAATTATGGCTCTGCATCTGCTTCTGAGATAGTGGCTGGGGCGTTAAAGGACCACAAAAGAGCAATTATTTTAGGTGAAAACAGTTTTGGAAAAGGCTCTGTTCAATCAATTATTCCTTTAAAAAATAAAGGAGCTATTAGGTTAACAGTAGCCAAATATTATTTGCCATCTGGAAAATCTATTTCTGAAGTGGGCGTAAGCCCTGATATTGAAGTTAATGAAGAAGGTGAAGAATTTAGAATTAAAACCGAAACTGACAATCAATTAAACTACGCCATTAAACTTTTAAAAGGATAAAATGCAGGAAAAGTTTAAAGATTTACCACTAAGAAGTGGTGTTGGAATTGTAGTGCTTAATAAAGATAATAAAGTTTTTGTCGCAAAAAGAATTGATAATCCAAAAAATTTTTGGCAAATGCCTCAAGGTGGCGTTGATGATGGAGAAGATTATTTAACTGCTGCTTATCGAGAATTAGAGGAAGAAACTAGTATAAAAAATGTAGAGCTTATAAGCGAACTAGATGGTTTTATAACTTATAATCTTCCTGACCGCTTATTAGGAATTATTTGGAAGGGAAAATATAAAGGTCAAATTCAAAAATGGTTTTTAATGAGACATATCGGCAATGACAGTGAAATAAATATTCAAACCAAAAAACCTGAATTTTTGGATTGGAAATGGGTGGATTTAAAAGAAATTACTCAATTAGTTGTAGATTTCAAACTTCATGTCTACAAAGAAGTCCAAGAAAAAGTTAAAAAAATATTAATTAATAGATCTTAGCACATCAATTTTTTGGTCTGCTAAGAACTTTGCTTGATCACTTATCTCTGATTTATTAGCTTCTTGCTCAGTAACTTTTATTAAATCCTGAATTTTATTTTTATCAATATCTTTCAAACTAAAAATAGAGCTAGTTAAAACTGAAAGATTATTATTTTTAAATTCAACTATCCCATCCTCAACAAAGAATTTTTCTTCACCAGACTTTGAATAGATTGTAATAATACCAGGTTTTAAAAAAGATATGATTGAAATATGGTCTTTTAGAATTCCCATCTCACCTTCAAAAGCTGGAACAATAACTTCTGTTACATCCTCTTTTGAAAAAAAAGATTTTTCTGGATTAACTATTTCTACTTTAAATTCTTCACTCATTAAGCAGCAGCGTCTTTAGCCATTTTTTCAGCTTTTTCTACAGCTTCCTCAATAGTACCAACCATATAAAAAGCTGCTTCAGGTAAATGATCGTATTCACCTGCACATATCGCAGCAAACCCCTTAATTGTTGATTCTAAATCAACTAATTTACCTGGTGATCCTGTAAAGACCTCAGCTACAAAGAATGGTTGAGATAAAAATCTTTGGATTTTTCTTGCTCTTGCTACAACTAATTTATCTTCTTCTGATAATTCATCCATACCAAGAATTGCAATAATATCTTGTAAAGATTTATAAGTTTGTAGCACTTTTTGTACTTCTCTTGCTACTCTGTAGTGCTCATCACCAACAATTCTAGGATCTAGAATTCTTGAAGTAGAGTCTAATGGGTCTACAGCTGGATAAATACCAATTTCTGCAATTTGCCTTGATAAAACTGTTGTTGCATCAAGGTGTGCAAATGATGTTGCAGGCGCAGGGTCTGTTAAGTCATCTGCAGGAACATAAATCGCCTGAACTGATGTAATTGAACCTTTATTCGTTGTAGTAATTCTTTCTTGCAAATTACCCATATCAGTCGCTAGAGTTGGTTGATATCCAACAGCTGATGGAATTCTTCCAAGTAATGCAGAAACCTCTGAACCAGCTTGTGTAAATCTAAAGATATTATCCACAAAGAATAGTACGTCCTGACCTTCTTGATCTCTAAAATATTCTGCAACTGTTAATCCAGTAAGTGCTACTCTAGCCCTTGCTCCTGGAGGTTCATTCATTTGTCCATAAACTAAGGCCGCTTTAGAACCTGGACCATCTTTTTTAATAACCCCAGAGTCTATCATTTCATGATAAAGATCATTTCCTTCTCTTGTTCTCTCTCCAACACCAGCAAAAACAGAAAAACCACCATGTGCTTTTGCAACGTTGTTAATTAATTCCATAATCAATACGGTTTTTCCTACACCAGCACCACCGAACAGACCAATTTTTCCACCTTTTGCATATGGAGCTAATAGGTCAATTACTTTAATACCAGTAACTAAAATTTCTGTTTCTGTAGATTGATCATTAAATTCTGGAGCAGCTCTGTGAATTGGCCAAGTTTCTTTTGTTTTTACATCACCTCTTTCATCAATCGGTTCACCAATTACATTTATAATTCTTCCTAGTGTTTCAGGACCCACTGGAACTTGAATTGGAGCATTTGTATTTGTGACCTCGTCACCTCTTTTCAATCCTTCAGTAGCATCCATTGCAATGGTTCTAACGGTAGATTCTCCTAAATGCTGGGCAACCTCTAAAACTAGTCTGTTATCTCCATTTTTACATTCTAAAGCTGTTAAAATTTCTGGTAAAGCTCCCTCAAATTTAACGTCTACTACTGCTCCAATAACTTGTGTGATTATTCCTTTGCTCATAATTATAAACTCTCTGCTCCTGATATAATTTCTATTAGTTCTTTAGTAATTGCTGCTTGACGGCTTCTATTATACTCAATTGTAAGCTTGTCAACCATTTCACCTGCGTTTCGGGTAGCATTATCCATTGCACTCATTCTTGCACCTTGCTCGCTAGCTGAATTCTCTAACATTGCCTTAAATATCTGTGTTGAAATATTCTTGGGCAATAAATTATTTAAAATCTCATCCTCATCTGGTTCAAATTCATAACTCTCTTCAGATTCTTTTTCTTCCTTATTTTCAGAGTTTAAAGGAATGATTTGTTGTGCCTGAGGGATCTGAGTTATAACATTTTTAAACTGGTTATAAAAAATTGTGCAAATATCAAATTCCTCTTTTTCAAATTTTTCAATAATCAATTTACCAACCTTGTCTGCATCAAAATAATTTGTATTTTTTGAAGTTTTAAAAGAAATATTTTCAATAATTTTATCACCATAAAGTCTTTTTAGTTGATCATTTCCTTTTGAACCCACTGTAATAATTTTAAGCTCTTTTCCTTGTTCAGATATTTTTGCAAAATAAGCTTTGGCTTTTTTAATAATATTTGCATTAAATCCTCCACATAATCCTCTATCTGAGGTCATTACCACACATAGATGAACTTTATCATTTCCTGTTCCAGATAATAATTTGGGAGCATTATCTTTGTCTGAAATACCACCTGACAAATTTAAGATTACATTATTCATTTTTTCAGAATAAGGACGACCTCGCTCTGCACTTTCTTGAGCTCTTTTAAGCTTAGCAGCAGCAACCATTTTCATAGCCTTAGTAATTTTCTGTGTAGATTTTACACTAGCTATTCTTTTTTTTAGATCGTCTAAACTTGCCATTTATTGTTTTTATTTTAAGCTTTGTTTTAATTGATTGATTAATTCTACCAGTGCTTTTTCAGTATCATCCTCAAGTTTACCAGAGCTTAATATAGAGCTGATAATTTCTGGTTTATCAGATTTACATTTCTCGATAATCTTGTGCTCAAATTCAGCGATATCTTTTAAATCAATGTCATCAAGATATCCTTTTACTCCACAGAATACTGAAATTACTTGTTCTGCAACTGTCATTGGTGAGTACTGTTTCTGCTTTAAAAGTTCAGTTAATTTTGAACCTCTATTTAAAAGCTGTTGAGTAGATGCATCTAGATCTGATCCAAATTGAGCGAAAGCTGCCATCTCTCTGTATTGAGCTAACTCAAGTTTCATAGAACCAGAAACTTTTTTCATTGCTTTTGTTTGCGCTGCTGAACCAACCCTTGAAACCGATAAACCAACGTTAATTGCTGGTCTAATTCCTTGGTTAAATAGCTCTGTTTCTAAGAAAATCTGACCATCTGTAATTGAAATTACATTAGTAGGAATGAATGCAGATACGTCACCTCCTTGAGTTTCGATAATTGGCAAAGCAGTAAGTGATCCGCCGCCATGTTCATCACTTAATTTGGCTGCTCTTTCTAATAGTCTACTATGAAGATAAAATACATCTCCTGGGTATGCTTCCCTTCCTGGAGGTCTTCTTAATAATAGCGACATCTGTCTATATGCAACAGCCTGCTTAGATAAATCATCATAGATTATTAGAGCATGCATGCCATTATCTCTGAAGAATTCTCCCATAGCACATCCTGTATAAGGAGCTAAAAATTGAAGTGGAGCTGAGTCAGATGCTGTTGCTGCAACTATAGTTGTATATTCCATAGCCCCAGCTTCTTCTAAAGTTTTTTGTATTTGTCTTACTGTTGATCTTTTTTGACCTACAGCAACATAAATACAATAAAGTTTTTGTTTTTCATCACCAGACTCATTAATTTTTTTTTGGTTAATTATTGCATCAATAGCAACTGCAGTTTTACCTGTTTGTCTATCACCAATAATCAATTCCCTTTGACCTCTCCCAATTGGTACAAGACTGTCAATTGATTTTAAACCTGTCTGCATTGGTTCACTGACTGATTGTCTTGGAATTATTCCAGGAGCTTTTACCTCTACCCTACTTTTTTTAATTCCTTTATCGAATGCACCCTTTCCATCAATAGGGTTACCTAATCCATCAACTACTCTTCCAAGCAATTCTTTTCCAACTGGTGTATCAACAATATTTCCAGTTCTTTTAACTACGTCTCCTTCTTTAACATTTCTATCGTCACCAAAAATTACAACACCTACATTTTCACTTTCAAGGTTTAAGGCCATACCTTTAGAGCCATCAGCAAATTCAACCATTTCTCCAGCTTGAACATTATCTAATCCATAGATCCTAGCAATACCATCACCAACTGATAAAACTTGTCCAACTTCAGAAATTTCTGCTTTATCTCCAAAATTTTTAATTTGTTCTTTTAGTATTTTTGTTACTTCTGAAGGATTTATTTCCATATTATGCCTCTATCATTCTGTTTTCGATTTGTTGTAATTTATTTTTGATGGAAGTATCAACCATGGTGCTACCTATTTTAACGATTAATCCTCCAATTAAACTTTTGTCATGTTTGTAGTTTAATTTCATTTTAGAGCTGAAGTTTTGTGAAAGCTCTTCAGTTATTTTACTTATTTCTTCACTAGATAATTCTTTCGCAGATTGAATCTCGGCTTTAATCTCACCTCTTTTTTCTGAGCAGATTTCAATAAAACTTTTTAAAATTTTTTCTAAGTAAAAAAATCTTCTTTTTTTTATTAAAAATGTCATAAAATTTTTTAATAAATCATTAACTTTAAAAGTTTCAGAAATTTTATTTATTACAGAAATTAGATTTTCTTGATTTTCAGTTGGATCTTTAATCAAATTATTAAAATCTTTGTTTTTTTCGATTAAATTTAAAATTGCTAAAGAATGTTTTTCAATATCAACTATAGAGCTAGCTTCATTAGAAAGCTCATACAAAGCCAGAGAATATCTTTGTGCAGAAGTATTTGAAAATCCTTTGTTCTTACTCAATTTTATCTCTTAGTTAGTGTTGATTGTTCTTTAAAAACTGGCTTTAATTAGCATATAGAGTTTACCTCTTCAAGTAACACAATCGTGCAAAAAGGCCTTTTTTTGCCCTTTAATTGAAGTTTATAGGGTCAACATCAACCGTCAGTTTTATTCCATTCGAAAATTTATACTTTGCAATTAATTCGCTTACAGAACTTTGTAATTTCAAAGATTTAGAACCTCGAATCAGCAACCTGATCCTATATTTCCTTTTAAGTCTAAAAATTGGAGCACTAACAGGACCAAGAACTCTAGCATTAATTTTATCTTCCAAGAAAGTTTTGAAATAAAAAGCATCTTTTTCTAATTTCTGCTCATTCTCTCCCGTAAGTATTAACGAAATAAATCTTTCATAAGGAGGTAATTTGTTTTTTTTTCTAATTTCTAATTCTCTATCTAGAAATATATCTGGGTTACTATTAGTAATTTCACTGATCATTTTTGTATTTTTACTATAAGTTTGAAAATATACAGTTGCTGGTTTACCGGTCCTACCAGCTCTACCGGATAACTGATGATATAGTTGCAAACTTTTTTCAGCTGCTCTTAAATCATGACCTTGTGTTGTTAAATCAATATCAACTACGATTATACAGTTTAAATTTGGAAAATGAAAACCTTTGGATATGAGTTGTGTTCCTACCAGAATTTCAATCTCATTATTTATAATCTTATTTAATGTATCAGAAGAGTTTTTTTTATTCATTGTGTCACTTGAAAAAATTTCTACTTTCTTATTAGGAAAATTTTTTTTAACTTCCTCTGATATTCTCTCAACTCCTGGACCACTAAAAATAAAATCACATTGCCCTTCTTTTGAGCAATCTCTATTCAAAGATGATTTAAAACCACAATAATGACAAAGCAGAGTTTCTTTTTTTTTATGATAAACTAGATTGATTGAACAATTTGGACAGTTGTAAGCACTAAAACATTTTTTACACAACACATGTGGTGAAAAACCTCTCCTATTCAAAAAAAATAAAACTTGATCATTTTTTTTTAAATGTTCATTTGCTTTGTCTATAGTTTCTTTTGACAACCACGTTTGTTTTTCGAGTTTGGTGTTATTCAAATTTATTATTTCATAATTGGGTAATGCAGCATCTTGATACCTTTGATTAAGTTTTGATACTGAATATTTGCCTTTCTTAATATTTTCATAAGTTTCAATTGAAGGTACAGCCGTAATTAAATTTATAGGAATATTTTCAAATGATGCTCTAGCGATTGCCATATCTCTTGCATTATAAATGATTCCTTCATCTTGTTTGTAAGATTGGTCATGCTCTTCATCAACAATGATTAGGCCTAATTTCTTAAAAGGTAAAAATAGTGATGATCTCGCTCCAATGATAACATTGATCTTACCCTCATTAACACCGCTCCATATGATTTCTTTTTTTTTCTTTGAAATTCCTGAATGCCATACAGCAGGTTTAAAACCAAAAAATTCACAGAATTTTTGTTCAAATTGTCCAGTTAAACCAATTTCAGGTAATAAAATTAAGCCTTGAAAACCTCTATTTATAAAATCTTTTAAAGCTTCAAAATATACAATAGTTTTTCCTGAGCCTGTTGTACCTTGCAAAACATGAACCCTAAATTTATCAGAAAATTTAGTCATTAATTTAAGGGATGTTTTTTGATCTTTTGATAGCTCAAAAGAGTTATTTTTTATATTAGTAGAATATTCATTATATTTTTCATCAGATAGTTTCTCTACAGCGTTACTACTTAACAATAATAACTTTAATGCCATACCTTTTGGAATTAGATTGTATTTTGAAAACCAATTTAAAAAATTAATTG
>Ga0233451_10003986_pt1 | contig 12548 bp, 24 predicted proteins | sample 011ome_29_FD_183052 | JGI IMG/M metagenome (GOLD analysis project Ga0233451, IMG submission 183052) | Coastal salt marsh microbial communities from the Groves Creek Marsh, Skidaway Island, Georgia - 011504CT (spades assembly) | ecosystem: Environmental > Aquatic > Marine > Intertidal zone >...
CACTTTCTGACCGCGCTCGCAATGGCCGCATCTACGTAATCGACCAGTTCGGAATTGGTGACTCACCTTCAACCAAGGCAGCCGCAAGCTTCTTGGCTCAGGTTGCAGTTTCTAGGAACATCTTGGTCGTGCTTGGTCGCGATGACGAGGTTTCATACAAGTCACTGCGCAACCTGCCAGCGGTTCACGTGATTCCGTCTGACCAGCTAAACGCCTATGACGTGCTGCACGCCGAGGACATCGTATTCACCGCTGCCGCGCTGAGCTCATTCGTTGAGTCAGCTGTAGTTTCTGAGGAAGGCTAGTCATGACCGACATCAAGAAGGATCCACGCGACGTAATTATCAAGCCGATAATTTCTGAGAAGAGCTACGCGCTGATTGACGAAGGCAAGTACACCTTCGAGGTTGACACTCGTTCTAACAAGACCGAGATCAAGCAGGCAATCGAGCAGATTTTCAACGTCAAGGTTGACTCGATCAACACACTAAACCGCGCGGGCAAGACCCGTCGCACCCGCTTCGGCATGGGTAAGCGCAAGGACACCAAGCGTGCCATTGTCAGCCTGAAGTCGGGTTCCATCGACATCTTTACCTACATCGGCTAAGGAGAAACGCTAATGGGCATTCGTAAATACAAGCCAACGACTCCTGGTCGTCGTGGTTCTTCGGTTGCAGACTTCACAGAGCTAACTCGCTCTACTCCAGAGAAGTCTCTTCTTAGGCCACTACCTAAGACCGGTGGACGTAACTCAAACGGTCGTATCACGACCCGTCACATCGGTGGTGGCCACAAGCGCCAGTACCGCGTGATTGACTTCCGTCGCAATGACAAAGATGGCGTTGCAGCCAAGGTCGCTCACATTGAGTACGACCCGAACCGCACCGCTCGCATTGCACTGTTGCACTTCATTGATGGCACCAAGCGCTACATCTTGGCTCCAAACAAGCTCAAGCAGGGTGACCCAATTGAGCAGGGACCACAGGCTGACATCAAGCCAGGCAACAACTTGCCACTGAAGAACATCCCAGTGGGAACCGTTGTTCACGCCATCGAGCTAAAGCCAGGCGGAGGAGCCAAGATGGCTCGTTCAGCTGGTGCTTCAGTTCGTTTGGTTGCCAAGGACGGCCCTAACGCACAGCTTCGTTTGCCATCTGGCGAAATCCGCAACGTGGATGCACGCTGCCGCGCAACCATTGGTGAGGTCGGCAACGCCGAGCAGTCAAACATCAACTGGGGTAAGGCTGGCCGTAAGCGCTGGAAGGGTGTTCGCCCAACAGTTCGTGGTGTTGCCATGAACCCGGTTGATCACCCGCACGGTGGTGGTGAAGGTAAGACCTCTGGTGGTCGTAACCCAGTTACGCCATGGGGTCAAAAAGAAGGCCGCACACGTAAGCCAAACCTTCCATCCGATAAGCAAATCGTTCGTCGTCGTTACGCCGGCAAGAAGTAGGAGAGCACTAGATGCCACGCAGTCTAAAGAAGGGCCCCTTCGTCGACGAGCACCTAATGAAGAAGGTGCGAGTACAAAACGAGGCCAACAGCAAGAACGTGATCAAGACCTGGTCGCGCCGCTCAATGATCGTTCCAGCCATGCTGGGACACACCATTGCGGTTCACGACGGTCGCAAGCACATCCCAGTTTTCGTCACAGAGACCATGGTTGGTCACAAGCTAGGCGAATTCGCACCCACCCGCACCTTCCGTGGTCACGTGAAGGACGACAAGAAGGGTCGCCGCGGCTAAGCCGGGGCGCCTAGGAAAAGGAAGAACGATGGAAGCGATCGCCAAGCTGCGTAACATCCGCGTTACCCCAATGAAGGCCCGTCGTGTTGTGAACTTGATTCGCGGCAAGCAGGCCACCGAAGCTTTGGGTATTTTGAAATTTGCTCCACAGTCAGCATCTGAGCCGATCTACAAGCTAGTAGCCTCAGCAGTTGCTAACGCCCAGGTTAAGGGTGAGGCAGCCGGTGCAATTGTGGACGTGGATGACCTAATCATCTCGAAGGCTTTTGTTGACGAGGGAGTGACCCTAAAGAGGTTCCGCCCACGTGCACAGGGTCGAGCATTCCGCATCAACAAGCGCACCAGCCACATCACCGTGGTAGTTGCTACCCCAGACGAGTTTGCGAAGGCAGGTAAGAAGTAATGGGTCAAAAAGTAAATCCGTTCGGCTTCCGCCTGGGAATCACAACTGACCACAGGTCACGTTGGTTCGCAGACTCAACCAAGAAGGGTCAGCGCTACGCCGACTACGTGGTTGAGGACGTCAAGATCCGCGCATACTTGCAGGAGAAGCTAGACCGTGCCGGCATCAGCCGCATCGAGCTAGAGCGAACCCGCGACCGTGTTCGTGTCGACATCTTTGCTGCTCGTCCAGGACTGGTCATTGGCCGTCGTGGATCAGAGGCTGAGACCCTACGCACCGAGCTTGAGCAGCTTACGGGCAAGCAGGTTTTGCTAAACATCCTTGAGGTTAAGAACCCAGAGGCTGATGCACAGCTTGTAGCTCAGGGAGTTGCCGAGCAGCTAGCTGCTCGTGTTGCTTTCCGTCGTGCGATGCGTAAGGGAATCCAGGGGGCGCTTCGTGCAGGCGCCCAGGGTATTCGAATTCAGTGTTCTGGCCGTTTGGGTGGAGCTGAAATGTCTCGTAGCGAGTTCTACCGTGAGGGCCGCGTGCCACTTCACACCCTTCGTTCAAACATCGACTACGGCTTCTACGAGGCCAAGACCACCTTCGGTCGCATCGGTGTGAAGGTTTGGATCTACAAGGGCGATCTAACCGCTAAGGAGCTTGCTGCAAAGGAAGCTACTCAGCGCGGACCTCGCCAGGGAGCCGGTGCTGGTCGCCGTGCACCACGCCAGGATGGAGCTGCACCGGTCGCAGCAGGAAGTGAAGCCAAGTAATGCTAATTCCTAGAAAAGTAAAGCACCGCAAGCAGCACAGCCCAAAGCGTAAGGGCCATGCAACTGGTGGCACCAAGGTCTCATTCGGTGAGTGGGGTATTCAGGCGATCACTCCTGCCTACCTAACCAACCGTCAGATTGAGGCAGCACGTATTGCCATGACCCGTCACATCAAGCGTGGTGGAAAAGTCTGGATCAACGTGTTCCCTGACCGTTCACTAACCAAGAAGCCAGCCGAAACTCGAATGGGTTCGGGTAAGGGTTCTCCTGAGTGGTGGGTAGTTAACGTAAAGCCTGGCCGCGTGCTATTCGAGCTAAGCGGTGTTTCAGAGCAAATTGCCAAAGAGGCAATGACTCGTGCGATCCACAAGCTTCCGCTGAAGGCTCGCATCATCAAGCGTGAAGAAGGTGACGCATAATGATCGGTTCAAAAAACCTTTCTCCAAACGATCTAGACAAGATCGAATCATCGGTTTTGGTAGAAGAGCTGCGCAAGGCAAAGGAAGAGTTGTTCAACCTCCGCTTCCAGTCAGCCACTGGTCAGCTTGACAACCACGGTCGCCTAAAGGCTGTAAAGCGCGACATCTCTCGCATTTACACCATCATGCGTGAGCGTGAACTAGGCATTCGTGCAGTACCAGTTGCTGCACCTGCAAAGACCGCTAAGGCTGAGAAGCCTGCCGCAAAGAAGACAGCTGAAGCCAAGGCCGAGGAGGCATAAAGATGGCAGACGAGAAGAAGCCAGCAGCGAAAGCTGCCGCTAAGCCAGCAGCCAAGGCTGCACCAAAGGCTGCTGCCAAGCCAAAGGCTGCACCAAAGCCAAAGGTCGCACGCGCACCTAAGGAAATCAAGGAAGTTACTCGCGGTCAGCGCAAGTCTCGTCAGGGATATGTTGTCTCAGACAAGATGGACAAGACCATCGTTGTACTACTTGAGGACCGCAAGAAGCACCCGCTTTACGGCAAGGTGATGCGCGTTTCCAAGAAGGTTAAGGCTCACGATGAGCTAAACAGCGCCGGAATCGGCGACCTAGTTGTAATCGACGAGACTCGTCCGATTGCAGCAACCAAGAACTGGCGTCTAGTCGAGATTCTCGAAAAGGCGAAGTAACCCCCCCCGCGGATAACGGTCGGAATCGTTATTCACTAAGCAAGGAGAAAAAAAGTGCTTCAGCAAGAATCTAGAGTCAAGGTGGCCGATAACTCGGGCGCTAAGGAGCTCTTGACAATCCGAGTACTCGGTGGCTCAACCCGCCGTTATGCCGGACTGGGCGACACAATTGTTGCCTCGGTAAAGGACGCCATTCCTGGCGCCAATGTCAAAAAGGGTGAGGTAGTAAAGGCCGTTATCGTGCGTACCGTAAAGGAAACGCGTCGAGCAGATGGTTCTTACATCAAGTTTGACGAGAACGCAGCTGTCATCATCAAGGCAGACGGCGAACCACGCGGAACTCGTATCTTTGGACCAATTGGTCGCGAATTGCGCGAGAAGAAGTTCATGAAGATCATCTCGCTAGCACCGGAGGTTATTTAATCATGGCGAAAATCAAGAAGGGTGACCTAGTAGAGGTCATCACCGGCGGCAAGCAGGAAAAGGGTGGCTACCGCGGCAAGCAGGGTCACGTCCTAGCCGTTATCAAGGAGACCAACAAGGTCATCGTTGAAGGCGTCAACATGGTCACCAAGCACAATCGCGTTGGTCAGACCGAGCGTGGCGGCAAGACCGGTGGCATTGAAAAGCAGGAGTCACCAATCCACATCTCGAATGTGGCGCTAGTTGACCCAAGCACCAAGAAGCCTTCCAAGGTCGGTTTCAAGATCACCACGTCAAAAGACGGTGAGACCAAGAAGGTCCGCGTGGCCAAGACCAGCGGGAAGGAAATCTAATGGCAACCGCAACTAAGAAGGCAGATGCCAAGATGGCTCCTCGTCTAAAGACTCGCTACAAGACTGAAATCGTTGCAGGCCTTACCAAGGAGTTTGAGTTCTCAAACCCAATGCAGGTTCCAGGCTTGAAGAAGATCGTTGTGAACATGGGTGTTGGCCAGGCGGCCAAAGACGGCAAGTTGATTGAGGGCGCTATTCGCGACCTAACAGCAATCACCGGCCAGAAGCCTCAGGTTAACGTGGCCAAGAAGTCAATCGCGCAGTTCAAGCTTCGCGAGGGACAGCCAATTGGTGCACACGTAACACTTCGTGGTGACCGCATGTGGGAGTTCCTAGACCGCTTGCTATCGCTATCACTTCCTCGTATCCGTGACTTCCGTGGACTGTCTCCAAAGCAGTTTGATGGAAACGGAAACTACACTTTCGGTCTATCCGAGCAGTCAATGTTCCACGAAATTGACCAGGACAAGATTGACCACGTCCGCGGTATGGACATCACAGTTGTAACCTCAGCAAGAACTGACGACGAGGGTCGAGCGCTTTTGAAGGCTCTCGGTTTCCCGTTTCAGGCCTAACTAACCGATTGAGGTAGGTCCTTAGTTCTCGTAAAGAGCTAAAGAAACCGCCCCGAGAAAGAAGACACAAATGACAATGACAGACCCGGTAGCAGATTTTCTGACCCGGCTGCGCAATGCGAATACTGCACATCACGATTCAATGAGCGTTCCCTATTCAAAGCTAAAGGGATCCATCGCTGAAATCTTGAAGTCAGAGGGTTACATTGCATCCTTCAAGGTAGAAGACGCCAAGGTCGGCAAGACCATGAGCATCGACTTGAAGTACGGCCCAAACCGCGAGTCCAGCATCGCTGGAATCAAGCGCGTTTCCAAGCCAGGCCTTCGCGTTTACGCAAAGTCCACCGAGCTACCAAAGGTGCTTGGCGGCTTGGGTATTGCAATCTTGTCCACCTCTAGCGGTCTGCTAACAGACCGCCAGGCTTCAAAGAAGGGAGTGGGTGGGGAAGTCCTCGCCTACATCTGGTAATCGCACATGTCGAGAATTGGAAAACTACCGATCCCACTGCCAACTGGCGTAACCGTTGAAATCAACGGCCAGGACGTTGCAGTCAAGGGTCCAAAGGGTGAACTAAAGATCACCGTGTCTGAGCCGATCAAGGTTTCGCAGGAGGATGGCAACGTAATCGTCAGCCGTCCAGACGACGAGGCAGTATCGAAGTCACTTCACGGCCTAACTCGTTCACTAATTGCTAACAACGTTCAGGGTGTATCAGAGGGGTTCACCAAGAACCTTGAGATCGTCGGAACTGGTTACCGTGCTGCAGCGAAGGGCTCAGACCTTGAGCTTTCCCTTGGTTTCAGCCACCCAGTGATCGTCACCCCACCAGCTGGAGTTTCTCTGGCTGTTGAGGGAAACACCAAGATCATCGTGTCAGGAATTGACAAGCAGGCCGTCGGAGAGATGGCCGCAAACATCCGCAAGCTACGTAAGCCTGAGCCTTATAAGGGCAAGGGAGTTCGTTACGAAGGCGAGCGAGTCCGTCGCAAGGCTGGAAAGGCTGGTAAGTAATCATGGCTCTGGGTACTAGAGGCAAGTCAAAGTCAGCTGCTCGTGGCCGTCGCCACGACCGCCTGCGTAAGAAGATCGAGGGCACCGCAACTCGCCCTCGCCTAGTTGTCACACGTTCAGCTCGTCACGTATTCGTGCAGTTGGTTGACGATTCCAAGGGTCAGACCTTGGCATCAGCTTCAACCATGGAAGCGGATCTTCGTAAGAACGATGGCACCAAGACCGATAAGGCAACTTTGGTCGGCAAGCTAATTGCCGAGCGCGCGAAGAAGGCCGGTGTTACCGAGGTGGTCTTTGACCGCGGCGGTAACCGCTATGCAGGTCGTGTTGCAGCTATTGCTGCTGCGGCTCGCGAGGAAGGACTGGCACTGTGAGCGAAGAGAAGAAGGAAGTACCAGTGGCTGAAGCTACCGAAACTACCGCAACTACCGAAGCGGCAACCACAACCACGGTTGACCCAAACGAGCGCGAGCAGCGTCGTGGGTCTCGTGAGCGTGGCCCTCGCAACGATCGTCGTGAGCGCGAAGAAGTCAAGAGCCAGTTCCTGGAGCGTGTTGTAACCATCAACCGTGTTTCCAAGGTGGTCAAGGGTGGACGTCGTTTCTCCTTCACAGCACTAGTTGTTGTTGGCGATGGCGATGGCACCGTTGGTGTTGGTTACGGCAAGGCTAAGGAAGTTCCTGCCGCGATTGCTAAGGGCGTTGAGGATGAAGTTCTTCCGTGTTCCTCGTGCGGGTTCGACCATCCCTCACCCAGTTCAGGGTGAAGCAGCTGCCGGCGTAGTACTACTTCGCCCAGCTTCTGAGGGAACCGGTGTTATCGCTGGTGGTCCAGTTCGTGCCGTACTTGAGTGTGCAGGAGTGCACGATGTGCTTTCCAAGTCACTGGGTTCTTCGAACACCCTAAACATTGTTCACGCAACCGTCGAAGCACTTCGTCAGCTTGAAGAACCAAGCGATGTAGCTGCTCGTCGTGGCAAGACCCTGGCTGAAGTTGCGCCAGCGCGTCTATTGCCAGCTGAGACTGAGAAGGCAGGTGCCTAAGATGGCCGCTCGTCTAAAAGTTACCCAAGTAAAGAGTTCAAACGGTGGCAAGCAGAACCAGCGCGATTCACTTCGCACCCTGGGTCTGAAGCGCATCGGTGACATCGTAGTTCGCGAAGACACCCTGTCTGTTCGCGGCCTAGTAAACACCGTTGCCCACCTCGTAAAGGTTGAGGAGATCGACTAATGGCTGAAGAAAAGAAGCCTGCCGCAAAGAAGCCAGCTGCGAAAGCTCCGGCAAAGGCACCAGCTAAGGCTGCTGCTAAGCCAGCCGCTAAGCCTGCTGCCGCTAAAGCACCAGCCAAGGCTGCTGCTAAGCCTGCTGCCGCTAAAGCACCAGCCAAGGCTGCTGCTAAGCCTGCTGCAAAGGCACCGGCTAAGGCCGCTGCTAAGCCTGCTGCTGCTAAGCCAGCTGCAGAGAAGGCACCAGCTAAGGCTGCTGCTAAGCCAGCCGCTAAGGCGCCTGCTGCTAAGAAGCCAGCTGAGAAGCGAGAGAAGTCTCAGATTCTACGTCTGCACCACCTTCGCCCTGCAAAGGGAGCCAAGAAGGAAAAGACTCGTAAGGGTCTTGGTGAAGGTTCAAAGGGTAAGACTGCGGGTAGAGGTACCAAGGGTACCGGCGCTCGTACGACAACTCGTTTGGGCTTTGAGGGTGGCGGTGTGAACCTTGTTATGCGCACACCTAAGCTTCGTGGTTTCAAGAACCCATTCCGGGTTGAGTACCAGGTTGTAAACCTGGACAAGCTCTCCGAGCTCTACCCAAAGGGTGGCGCAGTAACCATCGCTGACCTAGTTGCCAAGGGTGCTGTTCGCAAGAACCAGCCTGTCAAGGTGCTAGGCAATGGTGAGCTCTCAGTTAAGCTAGAAGTTAGTGTTGACAAGGTTTCCGAGTCAGCAAAGACCAAGATTGAAGCTGCCGGCGGTAGCATCAACGCCTAATCATCTAGGGGAGTAGGTTCACTTTGTTTAAGGCCATAGCTCGCGCATTCCGGACTCCGGATCTGCGCAACAAGCTGGCGTTCACGCTGGGCATGATTGCAATCTTCCGTTTGGGCTCGTTCATTCCAGCCCCAAACGTTGATTACAGCAATGTTCAACAGTGTCTAGCGCAAAGCCAGTCGACCTCTGGTCTTTATGAATTGGTGAACCTGTTCTCCGGTGGGGCACTGCTCCAGCTTTCAATCTTTGCCCTGGGAATCATGCCCTACATCACGGCATCGATCATTACCCAGCTGCTTCGAGTTGTGATCCCTCGCTTCGAGACCCTTCACAAGGAGGGTCCTGCAGGTCAGGCAAAGCTTACTCAGTACACCCGTTACCTAACCATTGCTCTTGGTCTACTGCAGGCAACCACTTTGGTTACCGTTGCTAGACAGGGAGCCCTGTTTGGTGCCGACTGTACTCTTCCGATCCTGGTTGACACTGGTCCGCTATCAATCAGCTTGATGGTCATCACAATGACTGCCGGAACCGGCTTGATCATGTGGCTAGGTGAGCTAATCACCGAGCGTGGTGTTGGTAACGGAATGTCGCTGTTGATCTTTACCGCGATTGCCTCAACCTTCCCAGCTAGCCTGCTGCAGATTCTGCAGACCAGAACCATTGAGATTTTTGTTCTCGTTATGGCTGTTGGCTTCGTGGTTGTTGCTCTGGTTGTTCTAGTTGAGCAGTCACAGCGAAGAATTCCAGTGCAGTATGCAAAGCGCATGGTTGGCCGCAAGGCTTACGGTGGGCAGGCGACCTACATTCCGGTGAAGGTGAACACCGCTGGTGTTATCCCAGTTATCTTCGCCTCCTCAATGCTCTACTTGCCAGCACTGCTTGCGCAGTTCAACCAACCAGATGCCACTACTGGTCAGGTTGCACCTTGGGTCACATTCATCTCGACCTACCTAACCGCAGGTAACAACCCGCTTTACATGGCGATGTACTTCCTCTTGGTTGTTGGCTTCACCTACTTCTACGTTGCTATCACCCTGAACCCAGAGGAGATCAGCGACAACATGAAGCGCTACGGCGGCTTCATCCCTGGAATTAGAGCTGGCCGTCCAACCACTGAATACCTTCAGTACGTAATCAGCCGAATCACTTTCCCTGGTGCCATTTACCTTGGTTTGATCGCGTTGGTTCCGCTGGTTGCATTTAGCGCCATCGGCACCAACCAGAACTTCCCATTCGGTGGAACCTCGATCTTGATCATCGTTGGTGTTGGTCTGGACACTGTGAAGCAAATCAGTGCTCAGATGCAGCAGCGTAACTACGAGGGTCTACTCAAGTGATTCGTCTCCTTCTGATCGGGCCTCCGGGTGCTGGGAAGGGGACGCAGGCAGCTCTGTTGGCCAAGCGTTACTCAATTCCAGCAATTTCAACCGGAGATATTTTCCGCGAGAACGTTGCCAATGAAACTCCGCTAGGCATTGAGGCAAAAGGCTTCATGGACCGCGGTGAGTATGTTCCGGACAGCCTGACCAATGCCCTTGTCAGAGATCGTTTGTCACAGCCAGATGCTGCAGCCGGTTTTCTGCTAGACGGCTACCCACGGACTATCGATCAGGTTCACGAGCTTGATGATGTTCTTCACGAAAACGGCACGAAGCTCGACGTGGTTGTGCAGCTAACTGCTGACAGCGATGAGCTCGTGACAAGACTTTCGTTGCGAGCAAGCCAGCAGGGCCGCACCGATGACACTCCAGATGTCATCCGCAAGCGCCAGGACGTTTATGAAGAGCAAACCGCTCCACTAATCGATGTTTACGCAGCCAGAGGCTTAGTTGCCATGGTTGACGGACTCGGCGCTGTTGATGAAGTCACCGCCAGAATTGCAGAAGTGCTCGGAGCGCGTGGCCTAAGCGAAGATGCGTAAGAGCTACGAACTCAAAACAAACGAGCAGATTCGCAAAATGCGTGCTGCCGGCCTGCTGACTGCCAAGGCGTTGGCAAACGTGAAGGCGGCCATCAAACCCGGAGTCACCACTCTGGAGCTCGACCAGATTGCCGAAAAGACTATTCGCGATGGCGGCGGCATCCCAAACTTTCAGCTGGTACCTGGCTACTTCCACACCATCTGCGCATCGGTGAATTCGACTGTGGTTCATGGCATCCCCTCGAATCAGGTTTTGGAGGCGGGGGACATCGTCTCGATCGATTGCGGAGCCGAGATTGCTGGCTGGAACGGCGACAGTGCTTTCACCGTGATTGTTCCTGGAGCTCAGGGAGCACTGATAGAGCAGCGCCAGCAGCTCTCTGATGTTTGCCAGGGGTCACTCTGGGCCGGTATTGCTGCTCTAGCCGGCGCCAAGAAGCTAAACGAAGTTGGCGTGGCAGTCCAGGAGCACGTCCTTTCACAGGGCCCGTATGGGATTTTGGAGCAGTATGTCGGCCACGGCATTGGGCGTTCGATGCATGAGGATCCAGCAGTATTCAATTACCGGGTCCGCGATCAGGGCCCAAAGGTCGTGCCAGGCCTATGCGTAGCCATTGAGCCGATGATTACCTCTGGCGATCAAAAGACCTTTATTCAGGACGACGACTGGGGAGTTGCCACTGCCGACAGCTCAGATGGCGCGCACTGGGAACACTCGGTTGCCGTGCATGAAAAAGGCATTTGGGTGCTAACTGCTGAAGACGGTGGAGTTGAGGGACTCAAGCCTTTTGGAATTACACCAGTTTCTTTGGATTAACCACTAGCAATCGCTAGAAAAACCCCCTAGTATTGTCCCTTGGCGTTTCTGCGTGAAAACCTTTTAGAAATTTGAGGATTTTTGCGCGTTTGTGACGCCAAAAAAAGTAGCGATAAGTGAGTGCATGGCCAACAAAGATGGTGTAATCGAGATCGAGGGATCGGTCGTTGAAGCCCTACCCAACGCAATGTTTAGGGTGGAGCTTACAAACGGTCACCTAGTCTTGGCTCACATCTCAGGCAAAATGCGTCAGCATTACATCCGTATTCTCCCCGGAGACCGCGTGATTGTTGAGCTGTCAACTTATGACCTGACTCGCGGCCGCATTATTTATCGTTACAAGTAGAAAGTAAGAGCATGAAGGTTAACCCAAGCGTTAAGAAGATCTGCGACAAGTGCAAGGTCATTCGTCGTCACGGCAACGTGATGGTTATTTGCGAAAACCCTCGTCACAAGCAGCGCCAGGGCTAATTAAGCCCTAACCACAACTAAATAGCAAAAGACATCACCAAGCGAAAGCTCACCTCCGGTTTGAAGGCCGGGGCCCAACTAAGCCAAGTCGGGGCGGCGGTGTCACAGACCTTCAAAAAACGAAAGATAAACAACATGGCACGTATTTCCGGAGTGGACATTCCTCGCGAAAAGCGAGTGGTGATTTCCCTCACTTACATCTTTGGCATTGGCCCAACTCGTTCACGCGAGATTCTGAAGGCCACCAAGATTTCAGAAGACATCAGAGTAAAAGACTTGACCGATGACCAGTTGGTCGCCCTGCGTGACAACATCGACGGCAACTACAAGGTAGAGGGTGACCTTCGCCGTGAAGTTGCGTCAGATATTCGCCGCAAGGTTGAGATCGGTTCATACGAAGGAATTCGTCACCGTAAGGGCCTTCCGGTCCGCGGACAGCGCACCAAGACCAATGCACGTACACGCAAGGGTCCAAAGCGCACCGTAGCAGGCAAGAAGAAGGCAACCCGCTAGTCGCGGCTAAAGGTTCTAGGAGAATAAATCATGGCAGCACCTAAAGCATCCGCGACAGCACGTAAGCCTCGTCGCAAGGACAAGAAAAACGTTCCAGCAGGTCAGGCGCACATCCGCTCGACCTTCAACAACACCATCATCACCATCACCGACCCAACCGGAGCAGTTATCTCCTGGTCGTCTTCTGGTGACGTTGGCTTCAAGGGTTCACGTAAGTCAACCCCATTCGCCGCGCAGATGGCAGCCGAGGCTGCAGCTCGCAAGGCGCAGGAGCACGGTGTTCGCAAGGTTGATGTATTCGTGAAGGGCCCAGGCTCAGGTCGCGAAACAGCAATTCGTTCACTTCAGGCAGCAGGCCTAGAGGTCGGATCAATCTCAGACGTGACCCCACAGGCTCACAACGGTTGCCGCCCTCCAAAGCGCCGCCGCGTCTAAGTAAAAAAACTCAAAAGCTTCACGCA
>Ga0233451_10003994_pt1 | contig 12534 bp, 10 predicted proteins | sample 011ome_29_FD_183052 | JGI IMG/M metagenome (GOLD analysis project Ga0233451, IMG submission 183052) | Coastal salt marsh microbial communities from the Groves Creek Marsh, Skidaway Island, Georgia - 011504CT (spades assembly) | ecosystem: Environmental > Aquatic > Marine > Intertidal zone >...
CACTTCAGCGCTCTGAAGGGCATCAAGAATACCTAGAGCAATGGTGGTCTTACCCGATGACCCTTCAGCAGGCGTGATGTAGATGCTGGTGGCCATGCACTCAAACTAGAACCCCCTGCTGAGAAAAGGGAAGACTCCCCGCGCACCCACCAGAGCCCAGTTACCCTTGCTACGTTTCCGTCCTGGGGGAGTTAGCCAAGTTAGTGCCACGCGAGGAGCCACCCCGAGTTTATCGTTAGGATAGGGTTCGCGATGGTCGAGTAAATCCCTCCATCGCATCGGAGGATTCGCCTAGTGGCCTATGGCGCACGCTTGGAAAGCGTGTTGGGTGAAAGCCCTCGGGGGTTCGAATCCCCCATCCTCCGCGAATTTTGTACTTCCCTTCCTTTGTCCCATGCCCAAGGAATCCTCCCTTGGAAGCTACCTCCGCTGGCGATCATGGCTAGACAAATAGGGAAGCGCTAGCTCGAGTGTCCTGGTGGCATGCGGCTGAGTACTCTTCTAAAGATTATCGAGGAGTGATCGCATGTTTGTCGTTAAAATCTGATCCGCGCTCAATAATAGTTGCCAGCATAACAACGGAAGATTCGTCGAATAGCAGGTGGTGCGGGAATGGAAAGAGAGTCAGATGAAGTCCTTCGGCGGTTCAAATCCCTCCGATCTCCAACCGGGTTTCTCATTTCTGCGCTGTTTAGGTTTTTTCGTCTTTTGGGTCGATGCGGATAAAGTAATGGTTTGGGGATTGGAATTAACTCTTGTCAGCTCAGAATCGCGTAGTAGCTCCCGAGTATTTCCACATAGCACTAACTTGTTTTGATTCAGGGGACACTTCGTTCCTTGCTCTTGAAGCGTCTCCAGAGTGGGCTTCGCTCGCAGCGAGAGTAAAAGTCTCGATCATCACAAATAACCCAAAGAATCCCTCCATCCAGAGATTTCTCGCAGCGTCGACAGGGCTAGAAGTCGAAATTGTATTCCCGGATATTGTGGGCCATCCCTATTTATTGACTTGGATACATCGAGAAATATTCAAGAAATCCTTCAACGAGGAACCGGTTACTCATTTTCTATATTTAGAGGATGACATCTACTTTGGAAAAAACAATCTTGAGTACTTTCTCGACGGTGAAGCATCCTTAGGAGAATTCGGCCTGGTTCCGGGATTCTTGAGATTCGAAATGGACCGCAAGGGAAGACAGTTTGCCGTCGACGTCCTAAAGACTGACTCAATTCAATCCCTTCCGAGGGTTGTGGCGGGACCGGATTATCTCTGGGTAAATTTGCGCTACGTGTACCAGGGAATGTACCTGATGAGTCGAGAACACTTTGCAGAGTTCCTCGAAAGCAAATCTTTCTCCCCAGATCACGGTCATTGGCGTATCCGGGAGCGAGCCACACAAGGACTCACATTTGAGAAGGTACCGACGGGATGTTTTTCCAGAAATTTTGTTGGATACTTCCGAGGGCGCGGGCTAGACCCACGCAGCTTTGTTCATCACCTTTCAAACAGATATGTAGAAGACGGTTCGTCCAGGTTCTCAACGATTCCCATCGAGAAGGTAATCGATTCCCATCGTCCTTCCCTGTTGAGAAGAATTGAAAACATTCAGAGCGCTGTTCGAATCGATCGTCAACCGTTTATGAAAAGACCAGTTTGGGTAGCTAACCCTTAGTTCTTTCCATGGGCCTAGAGTTGGTTGGACTGGCGAAGATTATCGTTAGGTTGGATGAGCTTCGACTTCGGGGAACCTTCAATCGCAACTTGGGAAGCATGTTGGATGAAAGCCCTCGTGGGTTCAAATAGCCATTACTACCCGAAATTTGGTCAGGCCCACCATAGAAATCCGAGCGAGCACGAGCTCACTTGCGCGACTATTCTTACGGGGGATGTTGAGCGTTTGTAAACCCAGTCAAAAACTTCTTAGCCTTCGATATCAGAAAACGACGGCCGTTGTCGCACTTCTCTCTCGCGCTTGCTATTGTCCCTAATATGAATTTCACTAGTCTTACCGACCGTCCACGATGAAAATAATTGCGGAAATCGGGGTAAACCACGAGGGGTCTCTCGAACGCGCGAAGTCTCTAATCGACCTCGCGGCATCCGCTGGGGCTCATGCGTGTAAATTTCAGACTTACTCAGCAGAACGACTAGCGGCAAAGCACGCTTCTCCGGCCTACTGGGACCTAACTAAAGAACCGACAAAGTCCCAGTTTGAGCTGTTTTCCAAGCTCGGGACTTTCGGAGCAAGCGATTACGCCGCTCTTGCTGCGCACTGCGCCGATGTAGGCGTAGAGTTCATGTCCACTCCATTTGATGACGAGGCTGCCGAGTTTCTAAATACCCTCGTTACCGAGTTCAAGATTGCTTCCGCGGATCTCACAAACGTTCCTCTCATCGAAAAAGTGCTGAGTTTTGAAAAGCCCGTAATTATCTCCACTGGGGCCGCCTCTCTAGACGAAATTGATGAAACCGCGCGACTCGTGAGTGACCACAGTAAACCCGTTACCTTCATGCACTGTGTTCTGAATTATCCAACCAAACCCACCGATGCCAACATGAGGTGTATCACCACTTTGAAAGAGCTTCTCGACCCTCGATTCGAAGTTGGTTACTCCGACCATGTCGCTCCGCATATATCTGGTCGTATGGAAACCCTAGAAGCTGCCTTTTTTCTCGGGGCGACTGTAATCGAAAAGCACTTTACAGACGATAAGTCTGCTCCCGGGAACGACCACTACCATTCCATGGATTCTCATGACCTGAAGAGGTTTGTTGAGTGGATGGAACGTACTTCAGAGATGTTGGGCTCCGGAATTCCTGACCTTGAGGTACAGAAAGACGCACGTGAAAATGCTCGGCGGCGCATATTTTATCGGTCAAACCTCTCTGCCGGGCACACTCTCTCAGAGGAAGATCTGATCCCTCTTCGAGCAAACGTTGGAGTTGAAGTCTCGAAATGGAATGAAATCGTGGGTGCTCAGCTGGAGACAGATGTGCTCGAAGGCGCCCCGGCTCTTGGTGTTCAGCTTAGTAAGAATTGACCTAAACCCACGCTGCTCAGAATGTCTCTGACTACCTGGGAGTTGGATCGCTTAGCTCGGTAAGCCGCAGCCTCTAACATTCTTTTCTGATTACCGGAATCATCTGCCATGAAGTTCTTGATTGCTTTCGACATGGCGGACCGAGACATTTGGTATCCGCTCCCGCCCCTAACAGAACCTGTCATTTCTCCAATATGAACATGGCCCTCTTCTTTTGGGTTCTGTGAAAACGCCAAGGTGGGCACCCCTACCGCTGCGAGTTCAAAAACCGTTCGGCCCATCGATGAAATTGCAATTTGGTGACGGGCCATCAAGTGTGCCATGTTGATTACATTCCGATGTATTTCGATTTCAAAACTAAGGTTCTCGACTTCCGGGTCCCTCGAGCCAAGTCCGAGCACGACAGTGACCTGACCGGTGAACCGAATTGCATTGAGCGCATTCAAAGTCTTCTCAGTTAGTCCTGCCGGATCAGTACCACCAAAGGTCAAAAGCAAATGCTGAGGCCGTTCACTCACATCAGCAAGTGACCTATACAACTCGAACGGCGCCCCGAGAATCGCCTTCTCGGGGCCTACTATAAGCAGGGGTGGGGCTTTGCTGGGAGGCTCCGTGAGGTCATAAACACCAAGGTCACAGAGTAGCGCCCCCTCACCCTCATTTTCAAAGGTCACGATTTTTGCGTTGGGGCCAGATTCACGAATTTTTGAGATTGTCTCAACGTCAGTGTCAAGAATATCGACAAAGATCAAGTCGGGACTAAAGCTCTGAATTTTCGTTACCATGCTGTCTTCGCTGGGAAACGAAGCCATCTTGAATGGGGTCTGGCGGACAATCCGCTCCACGAGCGGGGATGAATCTGAGGCTAGGAAAAGAACATCATGACGCGAAAGCTCGTAGGCGACAGCTAGGCATCGATAGAGGTGGCCCATCCCAAGTGACTGGTTTGCCTCAACTCGAAATAACACCTTTCCCCTAGTCAGCCAATGCTGAGCTTCATATAAATGACCGAAAGAATCAATGTCAATTGCCTCTCGCTCCTCGACTACCACTAGCCCAATCGGGTCCAATATTCGTGTCCCGGATGAAGCCAAGTCGCCGAGCCGAACTCCGATAATGCCTCCAGTTTCGCGATAATCCAATGGCAGTAGCTGTCGATTCTTACGTTGCTTAAATCGGGGGATTGGAGCCCCGTCATCTGGGTTGACACCCCACCTGAGATGAGGGTCATTCGCGACTGTGATAACACTTTTCTTACCTGCATCAAGCTGTCTCATCGCAGAGAGGATGCTTGATGCACTTGTGAGGGGCGAAGTTGGCTGCAAGGTTAGGACTACATCGGATTCCACTGCGCCTAGCGCCTGTAGCTTGCCAACATTCCGGTGGATTTTCTCATCAACGGTTTCGTGCGGCCCGGAGGGTGTGTCCTCCAAAATGAATTGAACAAGGTGCAACCGGACGAACTCGGCAATCTCTGGCGAATCAGTGATCACAACGATACGTCCAGAGCACAGGACTTGTTTTGTCGTTTCGATGATGTGTTGAATAAGGGGTTTTCCCGCACAGGAAATCAGATTCTTTCGAGGGATACCAATTGAGCCCCCTCTTGCTGGAATCACAGCCCAAACCCCTTTAAGGTGGTCGCAGATCTCGCCCTCTTCGCAAGTTCGCTCGTAGATGATCCCCATAGCTACGGACCGCCGATAAAGCCTTGGAGAGTCATTCGAATCGAACGTTCCTCGAGGTCAGGGAAGTATGCCGGCAAAGGAGCAAATTTGCGAGAAAAATCCCCAATTTCCACATTTGAAGTCGAGGGAACACACTGGGCAACAAAGTTGGATAGCCACTGTTCAATATCCACTTCACTCGGAATCGCATAATCATCCGTTGAAATTCCCTTAAAATCGTGGACTTTTGTGGTTCCCGGGAACCCCGCCCACCAGGGATTCCCAAAATAGTAAGAGGGCTTTCCTTGCAGGGCGGCTTCAAGACAGATTGTTCCAGTGGCGCTTACCACTGCGCGCGAGCTACGAACCAACGATTTGGCAGAGGCCGTCGAGGGAACAAGTTGAATATTTTCAACCTGCATCAGCGTTCGATAAGACTGAAGACTTCGCGAAGCATATCCGCGTCTTCCAGGCACAAATTGGGTCTCATGTTCCTTGACCAACAGCTTGTACCCAGGCTTCAAATTGGCCGCAATCTGCAACGCAACATCGAACTGCGACTCATGCGGAAGGGCCTCGGGGAAAAAAGTCCTCTCCGGCTCATGGGTGAGAGCGAAAAAAACATAGTCATGGGGGGGAATGAACTCCCTGGAATTAATTGATAGGCGTGCTTTCAGGAAATCTCTTCTCAAACGCCACTCCAGGAAAACCGCAAGCAACTGTTCAAGAAGTCCCCACTTTTCGATACCAGACAAACTAATCGCATTTCGCCCCACCATCTTTTGGCGAACCGAAGCAAAACTCTTTGACAAGGAGGGTGGTCGTGCATCAAGTTTCCTGATTTCCGGCCCCTGATATTTGGCAACCCAGCCCGCATTGCTCTCTCTTAGATTGTCGACAAGCTTTTTCCCTTGACTGAATACATATCTGAAAAAGTCTGAAGATTCACTAGAACCGTCAACGTTCCAAATAGCCGGATCAGGCGAAACACAACCATCAAGATCCTTTTTTGGAATCGCTAGGCCAGCCCAGGGAACTGGTTGAAGAAACATGACCTCGAGCCCAAGAGTTTTTGCAACCCAATAGAGCATGTAGTCACGGGAGACATGGGGGGTGATGTCAAAAAATAGATGTGTGACACGATTTCGCGAGAGAACCGACAGGATTTCGAGGAGTGCCTGCTGAAAGTAGACCTCCCTATCGACTAGTCGAAAAGTTCCCGAAGAGTCATGCCGATTCAAGCTAGCAATTACCTGCTTCTTGAAAAAAACGAACCCTGGTGAATTTACCATTGTAGAGTACAGGGTTAACACATCGTCCCCATAGGACATGTCCACCGATTGAGGCCATTCTCCGAGACCTCTCACCTGAAATTCAGCTAGCGGGAATATTTCTGCGGTGACCATACGCTCAGATTCTTGAGCAACGACAACGGCAACCAAGAGCCCGCGCTGCTTTTCGAGGAGGCCAAGTGCCGTCACGAGCGATGAAGAACTATCAAGTCTGCGCATGGTGGAAAGCAACAGTCGCACTGCTGCTCGAGATTCTGCCAATTGAATTACCTCTGCCGTTCGCCCGCACTACTGATGTTCAATGAGGGTAGGTCGCACCTAGGCTATACGAATGAGCACACTCGACGACGTTGCAAAACTTGCTGGGGTGTCGAAGTCAACGGCATCCAGGGCCCTGTCTGGGCGTGGCTCCGTTTCCTCGAGTACGCGCGAAAGAGTCGTCGCTGCGGCCGAGGAGTTGGGTTTTGTCCCCTCTAGTGCAGCCGAAAGTCTCGCAACAGGACGCTCGCGCAACATCGCTGTGGTAACCCCCTTCATTAACCGCTGGTTTTATGCAGAGGTCATTGACGGCGTGGAGTCCGCACTCATCGCTGCCGGATATGACCTCACCTTGTATCGACTCACTGATGACCAAGTCCAACGCAAAGCCCTGTTCGATTACTTTCTAGTGAGAAAAGGCGTGGACGCAGTCATCGCATTGACCCTTTTCATCAGTGATGACGAGGTTCAGAGACTTCGAAAACTGGGTAAACCCATTGTCGGAATCGGAGGTCAGATCCCGGGAGTCCCGACTTTCTCAATTGACGACGTTGCGACCGCTAGACGGGCGACAGAACATCTCCTCGCATTAGGTCATACCAAAATCACCCACTTCGGTGGTGACCAGGAGAAACAGCTCGACTTTGAGGTTCATTCGAATCGACTCAAAGGTTTTCGCGAAGCTCTAAGGCACGCCAACTTGAGCCACTCAGTAGATTTTTTTGCCGAAGATTTTGACATCCCAGGGGGTTACCGAAGCGCGCTGAAGGCTCTTGGTGATCCCCAGTCTCGCCCCACGGCGATTGTCGCGGGCTCTGACGAAATCGCCATTGGAGTGATCATAGCCGCTCGGGAAATTGGAATCCGCATTCCAGAGGATCTCTCGGTCATTGGAATTGATGGTCATCCTCTCGGTGAAACTTTTTGCCTCACCACTATGAACCAGCATCCTTCCCGTCAAGGAAGCCTGGCTGTTACCCAAGCCTTGGCCCAATTGGGAGGAACGTGGGAGGATTCTTACGATTCCCACCTCCAGCTGCAAGTGGACCTAGAAATCCGGAACAGTACCGCTCCACCGAAGGAGACCATGTGAAGACGGCCTTAATTTGTGGCATCAGCGGTCAGACTGGTGCCTACTTGGCCGACACGTTGCTCCAGAGGAGCTACCGCGTAGTCGGAACTTCGAGGGACCATAGCGAAGCCAACCTTTGGAGGCTCAAGCGATTGGCCATTGACAAGGACATTGAGAAAATTTCGCTATCCTCTCGCGACTCCGTAGCGATTCGAAAGACAATGGCAAAGTATCAGCCTGACGAGATTTATTACCTCGCGGGTCCCAGCAGTGTCGCCGCATCATTCAGAGAACCCAAGGTCTCCATGGACCAGATCATTCAGCCGGTTGTCTCTTTCCTTGAGGTCCTCCACGACACCAACTCTTCCGCACACTTCATAAATGCAGCAAGTACAGAGTGTTTCGGAAATCAACCAAATGTGCTTTTGGACGAAGAATCTGCCATGAATCCACTGAGCCCATACGCTGTCGCAAAGACGGCGGCCTTCTGGACAGTGAGGAATTATCGCGAACATTTTCAGGTGAGAGCATCTAACGGGATATTGACGAACCACGAATCACCCCTGAGGGGTACTGAATTTGTGACGAAAAAAATAATCACCGGTTTAATAGAAATTCTTGAAGGGAAAGAGCACACTCTCAGACTCGGGAACACTTCAATTTCCAGAGACTGGATTTGGGCAGGCGACGCCGCTGAAGCTCTCTCTGCGATAGGCAATGCTGAGAATCCCTCGGACTATGTTGTTGGGTCCGGAAAAAGCTCAACGCTCTATGAGTTCGTTGCGCTGGCGTGCAATCTGCTCGGGCTGAATGCCGAAAACTTGATTACACATGATTATTCTCTTTTTCGCCCTTCTGACATCGAAACCATTTCCCTCAATCCTGGTAAGGCAAAAATCGATTTGGGTTGGGAGGCACAACATAGCTTAACCTCAATTGTCGACCTGTTAATTTCGGCTCATCAGGACGAAAGTCGACAAAGATAGCGCAGTGGATTGAAGCGCAAGCGAAGACCCGCCCCCCCAGAAAAATACAAAGGTATTTGCGCGGCTCGTTTGGTGGACGCTACGTCATGGCTTCAGGAGTTCAACACGCTCCTCCGAAGCTAAAAGTCTCGCAATACGCGGGCTAAAGTCCGAAGGTCAATATCGAACTCTCCACCCTCTCTGGAATCCCTTTGGGTGGAGTAGGTGATGAACATTTCCGCACCCGCAACGTCTGCCAGAGGTGAGTCCCAATCCTCGATTTCACTGACCCGGTTGCCCAACTCTAGGACCCTCGCACCGTCCCTGCAGAAAATCACATTCACGAGAGCTGACCCATGAGGGCCGACGATTCTTTCAGCGTTGTTAATAATTGCAACCTGGTCAGCGACCGACATGCGGTTGAGATAAACAGGGTGGTACCCCGCTTCTATGGCCACCTGATTCACCTCATCGACGTTATATTGCCGGGAGTACCCCAGTTCTCTGGCCAGAAAAACCTTTTTCGGAAACTCCGATTGAGTACGGAAACTCTGGCTATAGTCAAGAATTCTCTCGCGAAACCGCTTGAACACTTCGTAGTTCGCAGACTTAGGTAGCAGGTGTGTGTGCGATATCGGCCTCGGACTATCGCTGTACGGTTGCTCAAACCAATACAACCTCCCCACCCTGAAACTATCCTCAAGCCCAATCTCTTGAACTTCTCGGGAGCCCCAAAATAGTCTGAAGAGCGTCTCTCGCGCGCTCCCGCTCAAATAATTCTCTGGGACCAATAAAGGCACGGATCGGTCATCCACAAAATATTCGTCGGCGAGCAAGACCCCTGGCAGAAAATTGATGAGCCAGTGTGACCAATTCTGCGGAGCCCGTGTTCCGACGTAAATTGCCGATTCAAGGCGCCTTTTTCTTGGGGGCAACTTGACCAAATGAGCGCCTGCAACAGGACCAAGAATCTGAAAGCCCCTTCCCAGCTGCCCATTCTCATAGAGGTAATAAGGACCACTTTCAGTCCTCGGAAGCAGGTTCAAGCGTCCGCTGGATAGCACCATAGGAAATTTAGAATTGTGAACAACTCTCACGTTTGCGAGTTTCCATAGTCCAATAGGCATAGGGTTTCTGGAGAAACTTCGCACTCCGGCTTGATCGTATTTGCGATAGGAGCTCTGAAAAGCGCCCTCCCCACTGTCAATCTCGTGGTAGCTTTCGCCAGAACGATTGAGAAAGTTCGTTCGCACTAGGCGAACCCGAAATGGCCTGAAAATGAACCTCATAAGGTTCATAACCCCAATGCGCTTGAGGCCGACTGTCAGCACACCTTTCCGTCTAATCTTCAATATCAGTGATTTCCTTGCTCGCAGCAATCAAAGACGAGGCGACAAAGTCCACCTGCGAATCAGAGAGAGTGGGGTTGATTGGAAGACTAAATAACTCGTCTCCAAGGTTCTTCGGTAGCCGACCGAACGGGGCAAACGAACTTGAATAAGCGTCTTGGTGTCCGGGATCCACAGGATAATGGATCAAGATTTCGATTCCCTGACGCTCCAAAAAACTGACCACTCGGTCTCTCTGGGTTGACCGCACTACATACTGATGCCAGACATGCTCGACGTCCGCTTTGACACCAGGAATCTTGATCCCGGAGCCCTGGAAGTCGAAAGCGGTGCTAAAAATTCTCGAGTACGCGCTTGCAATTTCCTGCCTTCTACTGTTCCAAACATCGAGATATCGAAGCTTTACACGAAGCACCGCGGCTTGAATTTCGTCTAATCTGCTATTGAATCCAACAATTTCGTGCCTGTACTTCTGACTCGACCCATAGTTCCGAAGCAATCTCAAGCGACGAGCAATGTCCTCGTTATCGGTGGTCACAGCTCCAGCATCACCGAGAGCACCTAAGTTTTTTCCAGGGTAGAAACTCCATGCCACCGCATCACCGTGGGCTCCAATTCTTCTGCCCCGATACCTTGCCCCGTGCGCCTGAGCAGCATCCTCAACGACTGCCAAATTTCTTTGCCTAGCCAACTCTAAAATTCGGTCCATTCCTACAGGATGCCCGTAGAGGTGAACAGGAATAAGCGCTCTCGTTCGAGAGGTTATTTTCTCTTCGATCGCATCCGGGTCCAGCAGAAAACCCCCGGCTTTGACGGGAATTGGAATGGGAACCGCTCCGATATTTGAAACCGCAAACCACGTTGCAATAAACGTATTGGAGGGAACGAGCACCTCATCCCCGGGACCGACTCCGACGCTCAGGAGGGCAAGCGTTAGAGCGTCGAGCCCGTTGCCAACTCCGACGCAAAACTTCGCCTCACAGTAATCGCCCCATTCACTCTCAAACTCATTAACATTGGTGCCAAGCACATACTGTGCTCGGTCAAGTACCTCAGCGATAGCCGACTCAAGCTCACCACGGATTGGACTGTTAACAGCTTCGAGAGGATAAAACGGTACCTTCAACTCAGCCTCCCCTATCCCAGTGCTAAAAGTACCACGATGCGTGCAAGCGGGACCTGGCGAGTCGGACCAAGTGAGGGGGAGATTGCAACAAACTACTCAGCTGGTGGGGCAAATTCGCGGACCTAAATTGCACTCAGGAAGAGCTGCGACTACACGCTTAGACGGGCATTCCTAGGGCTCGAAAACACCTCAAATAATCCGATTCAGAGGTACCTTCAAGTCCTTGTTCTCTTTTTTGATGCTGTCCAAGCGGGTGCAATTACAATTTCCCCGGCCTGAAGAGGCTCCCAGAAAGATTTTGACTAGTACTCTAAGCTGGTGACTGATCTAGAATTCGGCGATCGAGTAGCGCTACAAACTATACCCGGGTCGGACGGCCTCCTTACCATTTTTGACTCAGAAAATTTCAGGGATTTCCTTGTTCGCCGACTGTATTTTTTGCATAGTCTCTCTGAGGGTGCAGAGCGAGGAGGTCACGCTCACCTTCGTCTCCACCAATTTTTCATTGCAATTAGTGGCGAATTTGTGATTGAGCTGACCCGCTTAGGCGAGACACGGATAATTCGAGCAAACTCGCCACTTGAGGCGATTTACGTACCTCCCATCACTTGGAGAGTTCTCAAAGAGTTTTCCAAAGACGCTACCTGTTTGGTCTTGGCCTCAGAGTCCTACGATGAAAGTGATTATGTTCGAGATTTTCATGCCTTCACTGAATTAGGCGAGGTTGGTGACCTGTAGAAATTAGAGCTCCCGAGACAACGGTGTCTTGACAAAATAGTTTTCAAATCAGGACTAACTACTATTCGTCGGCCCCCTTTGCCAGCCAAAGAGGACTCATGGGACAAGCCATCCGGAAACTTGGCCGAAGGGAAGCCCTACACCGAACAGGCAGCGACCTTGTCAGGAAGCCGCGCTGTCATTCGGTTGGAATCGGTGGCGAGCCTCCGCTTTCGGAGGAGACTTTCTAGAACGTCCACTGGTGCACATCGAAAATCAAGCCACTTCCCCGCAACGACAAAAGGGCGGGCGACCCACAATGTGGGCGCCCACCCTTTCCAAAGCTGAACTACTTGAGGGTGACGGTTCCGCCAGCCTCTTCGAGAGCAGCCTTGGCCTTCTCAGCGGTCTCCTTGTTCGCTCCTTCGAGCACAACACCTGGAGCGCCGTCAACGAGTGCCTTTGCCTCACCGAGACCGAGGTTAGTGAGTGCGCGCACCTCTTTAATGACCTGGATCTTCTTATCGCCTGCAGCTTCGAGAACGACATCAAAAGAGTCCTTCTCTTCAGCGGCTCCGCCAGCGTCGCCGCCTCCGGCAGGTGCAGCACCTGCAGCAGCAACAGCAACGGGCGCTGCAGCGGTCACTTCGAATACCTCTTCGAACTTCTTCACGAACTCGCTGAGTTCAATGAGTGAAAGCTCCTTGAAGCCTTCAATGAGCTCATCAGTTGAGAGCTTGGCCATGATTTCTCCTTAGTTTTTCTTGATTGAACGAATACCGCTGGGACTATCGAGCGGACTCTTGCTTGTGGCGAAGGGCGTCGACAGTGCGAGCGGCCTGCGCAACGGGGGCTGTGAACATGTATGCGGCGCCAAACAGCGAAGCCTTGAAAGCACCTGCGAGCTTTGCGAGCAGGACCTCTCTGGTTTCGAGGTTTGCCAGTTGCATAACTTCTGCTGGGGAGATGGGGGCGCCATCGAAGTAGCCACCCTTGATCACCAGCGCGGGGTTGTCCTTGGCAAAGTCACGCAGGCTCTTCGCAACAGT
>Ga0233451_10004001_pt1 | contig 12528 bp, 14 predicted proteins | sample 011ome_29_FD_183052 | JGI IMG/M metagenome (GOLD analysis project Ga0233451, IMG submission 183052) | Coastal salt marsh microbial communities from the Groves Creek Marsh, Skidaway Island, Georgia - 011504CT (spades assembly) | ecosystem: Environmental > Aquatic > Marine > Intertidal zone >...
TTACAAACCCTAAACGAAGGCTAACAACGTATATAAATCATATCCGGGCGCATCGTCCTTTTGGCTATCTTGAAGAAAACCAAAACGACTTCGGCTGATACCAGAATATATTACGAGACATGGTGTTTCTTGGGGTGAATACAGACAGGGCTTTAAAACTTTAAAAAAACAGATAAAATAAAATGATACAAATTGAAAAATTAAACAGGAAAATGGCTTCAATAGTTTTCACTCTTGCTGTGAGTCTTTTGTTGGTCGGTTGTAGTTCTGAAAGTCCTTCGAGTCTTTCAGAAGAATGGTTAAATGCCGCAGTTATAAAAGATAAGAAAACAATTGCGAAGTACTTGTGCTTTCCAGATTTATCGCCAGAGAAGGAGTTATTGGAGATAGAAGAAACAGTGGAAATTCTAACCGATGAAGATTTATGGGGTTTTGAAATCAAAAATGAACTCATGTCCGCAAATGGAGAAAGTGCTATTGTCACTGTAGTTATCAAAACAGAAAGGGACATTCAAAGAGAAAGAGATGGCGAAGAATTAAAATTATTTTGGGTAAGAACAAAAGTTGACGGTTGGAAAATTGATGTAGAAAAAAGTCAATAATCCATTATTAGTTACCATTCTTACACGTCAATTGGAGTTTTTAAAATCTAATAATAGTCAAAATGACCTTAGAATCAAGAAATAAGAAATTCATAACTCTGTTGAAATAGTAATTTTCTTCAATACAAATGAAACCAGGTAAATAAAATCCAAACTTTGTTATCAATTGATAATACAACCACTGTATTGTAATTTGACATAAAACATCAAACGAGTCGTCAATGCTTTTCGTTCAACGAGTTGTAAGAAGGAAAATAAGAGTCATTACAAAAAGCCTTAAAACAAAACGGGATTGCTATTAATGAAATTTAAATGTAATAACTGTCAGAACCACTGGAATGGAAACGGTTTTTCCACGGAATGTCCAGCTTGTAACTCAGGTAACATTGAAAAATTCCATTATGCAGGTTCAGGAAGTGGTAAACGGATCTTTGCCGTTTTCGTGGTTATTGGTCTTTTAGGGATTTCAAGTTTGCTCCTTAATGAGATAGGTTTTTTTAATGGCAATACTCAGGATCCTGATCCACCCATTAAGACCATGCCTCTAGAAATACCAAAAAAACCGATTGAAGGTGATGGCCATGGATTTCCACTTAATGATTTTAAAGATGACGTGAATGTACAAACGGTAGAAGATCGAATTATTGAAATCAGGGAATTTTATTCGAAAATTCAGGGAGCTCCGAACAAGGAAAGTAATTGCATAGCAGCTCAAGCAACGAGAAAAGACGAACGAGGTTTTCACTTTACAAATACTGCCAAAGAATGTCGCTTAACTAACGGTAACATGTATCAGCAGGTAAACCTTAATGGATGGGAATGGACAGAAACGACTACCTTTTACTACAAAAATGATCAATGTTTCTTTGTGTTTTTAGAAGGCGCTTCATCCGGTGGTAGTTATGAATACCGTGTATATTACGATCGAAAGGGTAAAGTAATTCGAGTTCTTTTAAAGCAAGGTTTCGACTCCAATGAAATTGAGAGCTCAATCGAGGTAACAGATAAGAAAAGAAAACAAGATATTCTCAGCTCTATAGCCAATTCCAAACAGGAGCTTAGAACAATTCTTTCGTCTTAGAGTATATAAGATATTCACCATAACTAAATCTTGAAAGTAACGCTGTTTAATTGGACCTCATATATAACCCTTTCAAGTTCGAACAAAACAGCCACTAAATCAAGTGGTGTAAATAAGTGCTTGTTTTCAACATATCGCTATCTGTTTCCAGTATCCGCCTATCTTTGCTGGGAATGAGAACGCTTATCTACCTCACCCTATTGCCCACCCTTTTACTAGGCCAGGCCTTCGTGCACCCGGAAAACAACGAGGCATTTCTACAAGACGAGGTCGCAGAAATTCACATCACCGTGTCGGCTGCTGATCTAGGCACTCTTTTGGGCGACAGCCTCTTCACCGACCATCACTTTCCAGCTGTTTTTCGCTACCAAAGCACCAATTTTTCGGATACCCTTCAGAGCGTAGGATTTAGGGTCCGCGGAAACACATCCAGAAATGCCAAAAAGAAAGGCTTTAAGGTGTCGTTCAACGAATACGTCGTTGGACAAAAATTCAAAGGGGTTGAAAAAATGAACTTAATCGGTCAGCACAATGACCCTTCCTTGTTGCGCTACTGGACAAGCCTACATCTTCTCCAGCGGTACGGACTAATTGCTTCGAGAAAAAGCTTTGTGAAACTCTACCTCAATGGAAACTACCGCGGTCTTTACCTCAATGTTGAACATATTGACGATGAGTTTCTCCAAAAAAGATTCATTGATGATGACGGTGGCAACCTCTACAAAGCAAGCTGGGGTGCGGACCTTAATTATTGGGGCAGCAACCCGAATTCGTACCGCAGTATTTACGAGCTTAAGACCAACAAAGATTCTAATGATTTCAGCGCATTTATTCTCTTTCTAGACTCTTTAAACAACATTAGCGACAGCGACTTTCCGTGTTACATGGAACGCAACTTCGAAGTCAATTACTACCTGAAAACACTAGCCACAGAAATACTCATTGGGCATTGGGACGGTCATGCCTTCAACAAGAACAACTTCTACCTGTACCGACAGCCTTCCAACGGCAAATTTGTATTCATAGAATATGATCTTGACAACACCTTTGGTATCGATTGGTTTGGGGTCGATTGGACGGATAGAAACCTCAACAATTGGCACGAAAGTAACCGCCCACTCGTTGAGCGCTTGCTCGATGTTCCCTATTACAAAGATGTCTTTAATGCCTATCTAGACACCCTGTTAACAGACCTCGACACCTCTTCACTAGGGACTGTTTTAGAAAACAAGCAAGACCTGATCAAAGGTGCCGTGCTCTCCGATACTTACTACCGCAAGGATTATGGATTTCAGTATGCCGATTTTCTTGCTGCCCTTGATGATAACTATGGCGCACATGTGAAAACTGGATTACTCGAGTACCTTGACAAGCGGATTACTAGCGGTCAAGGACAGGTGCAGTGGATCGGAAATCTAGAGCCACCCTGCGATGAATTGCCTGTGGAACCCGAGCGTAACCTCATCAAGATTGTAGATTTCTTAGGCCGCGATACCAACTATCGCACCGATATTCCATTGATTTATATTTACGACGACGGCACCGTGGAGAAGGTGTTGGTATGGAAAACCTAAGCGGTGTGGTAGAAAAAGTCCACTCAAAACTTCAAAGAATAGAAAAGCAGATGGGAGCGAGAAATCTTTGTTTTAATTTTAAAATTCAGTTAGGTGAATCAACCCTTGTTACTATCTTTAAAACCAACTTCCAACAACAAATTTATTTGGATTCAGCCACATGAGAAGTGATACCTGTTCGGGTAAATCATTGTTCGCAATTTTCAATTCAAATCCATTTTATGAATAATCAGAAATACATTGATTTTATAGGTATTGGAACACAGAAATCTGGCACTTCATGGCTTTACCATAATTTAAAGCAGCTGCCCGAATTCAGCCTGCCTCCAGTAAAAGAGTTTCATTATTTTGATAGATGTCATCATTATCCAACTCACAATGGATTATCAGAGGAATTACTCTCGAAAAGAATCTTACGAAATTCTTATCTCGTCAAAGCAGTGATTAACATTTTCAAGGCGGTGATTAAAGAAAAAAAGAAGTGGTCGACCTTCGTTTTCTACTGGAGGTGGTTTTTTAGAAACTATACAGATGAGTGGTATTTATCATTGTTCGAAAGATCAAAAGGATACACTGGTGAAATAACACCAAGCTATTCTATACTAACTAAAGAGGATATCCAGAAAATCTATGATTTACAGCCCGATGTGCGTTTAATTTTAATGCTAAGAAATCCCATTGAAAGAGCTTGGTCACATTTCCGATTCAGTATGCTGAGTAAAGGCTCTGATATTAGTGATATTGAATTGAATGATATCGTCGAATTCATGGAAAGTGATAGCCAATCAGTCCGTTCCGATTATGTTCGTACTATTGAGAATTATTCAAGTATATTTCCAAGAAATCAGATACTTATAGGGTTCTATGACGCTATTACAGATGACCCTGAAGGCTTAATGAATGCTATAATCTCACACACGTGTGATGGCAATTCTGTTTCAATTAAAAATTTAGATTTTTCCTCGGTTATTAATAAATCCAAAGCACTAGATTGTCCGGAAAAAATTGATTCTTATCTAAAAGCTAGGTATTACCAACAGATTAAAGAGTTGTCAGATAGGTATGGCGGTTATTTTACGCAATGGCTGAAAGATTCTTACAAAGAACATTCAAACCTTGAAATTAACAGTCTATCACCAACAATATACCCGTAGTGTGAGACACTATCAATGAGAAATGCCAAAAGTTACTTTCTTATTTACAACTACTTCTCTTCTTTAGAAGCTAGGATGAAACAGGTATTAGTTTTCCTAGTGCTAATTGTTTCTTAGAAGATTTTTGGCCAAAATGAAATCGTAGGCAAATGGAACACAGACAAGGAGAACTCTATCGTAAAAATCTACGAGGACCGTGGCGAGCTGTTTGGGAAAATCATCTCCTCCGATCAGCCAGGAGTTGTCGGGAAAATCAATCTGAGAAACTTAGAGAACAAGGGCGACTATTGGGAAGGTGAACTCTTCGTCTTCAAAAGAAGAAGCTGGTACGATGTGTCCATGCATGAGGAGAACGACACCCTCTACCTGTTAATTTCCGTCGGATTCTTTGAAAAGGAAGTGCAGTGGCCTAGAGGCTAGCCTGACTTCCCTGCCGATTCCCTACTTTTGATACGCATTAAAGAATACGGACGTTGTATTCTAGGCGAAACCCACGAGAGCACAACATGAAAATCATTGCTGGACCCTGTGTTATTGAAAGTATGGATTTGCTGCGCGAAGTCGCAGCGGAATTGGCCCGTATAAAGAAAGAGCTGGATGTTGAGATGTACTTTAAAGCCAGCTTTGATAAAGCCAATCGCACGTCTTTAACCAGTTTTCGTGGACCGGGTATAGAAGAAGGCATTGCCATGCTGGAAACAATTCGAAATGAATTTGGACTGCCCATCACCACCGACTTTCACACTCCGGAACAGATTGCCAGTCACGGACACCGCGTAGATATCATTCAGATCCCCGCGTTCCTTTGCCGTCAAACCGATATGCTTCTTGAAGCCGGAAAGACAGGCAAGATTGTTAATATCAAAAAAGCACAATTTCTCAATGCGGAAAAAATGAAGTTCGCCGTGGATAAGGTGAAATCTACCGGTAACCAGCAGGTTTGGTTAACTGAACGAGGAACGCTTTTCGGACCGAGTGAGCTTGTGGTAGACTTCCGCAACCTCCAAAAGTTAGGGACACTCACTGACCATGTTGTCATGGACTGTACCCACAGTGCGCAGGAAACCAGCAGTAATAATGGTACCACTGGGGGAAACCGCGCCTATGTGCCTTATTTTGCAAAGACCGCCAAACTCTGGGGCGCCAATACTTTCTTTCTAGAAACGCATCCCCGCCCTGATGAAGGCCTTTCAGACGGCCCAAACATGCTGGCGTTAAGCAATCTAGAAGCATTAGTTAAGGAATTGATTTAGAGCCATGAGCATCAACAACAGAACCATAGCGTCCATTGAAGCACAGGCAAAATCTATCCTAGATTTAGCACAGCACGATACGAACGACTACGAGTCTGCAGTAAAAATGATCATGGCATGTAATGGTAAGCTCATCTTTACCGGAATGGGCAAGAGCGGCATTATTGCACGAAAGCTTGCGGCTACCTTTTCCTCAACAGGTGTGCCTTCTTTCTTTGTCCATCCTGGCGAGGCCTATCACGGCGACCTTGGGATGATAGAAGTGGATGATGTACTGTTCGCATTTTCAAATTCAGGGGAAACGGCAGAGCTCATCAACCTGTTAAAATACAGCAGATCAAAGAGCGTCATAGGGATATCCAACGACCACAACAGCACCCTAGCGGGTTATTCCAAAGTGCACCTTGAGTGCAAGGTGGATAAGGAGATCTGCCCATTGAATTTAGCACCTACAACAAGCACCACCGCTGCCCTAGTGATTGGCGATGCTATTTGTGCTACCGTTATGGAGCTGTCGGGTTTCTCCGAAGAAGAGTTTGCTTCGCTACACCCAGGGGGAACCTTGGGCAAGAGTTTACTGACGAAGGCTAAAGATCTCATGATTACTGAAGTTCCATTCGTTAAACCCACAGATTCATTGCAGGAAGTACTCCTAAAAATTTCTGAAGGTCGTCTAGGGCTTGCTTGCATTGGGAGCAGAAATGACGTGTTGGGAATAATTACCGATGGAGATATTCGCCGAGCCATAGAAAATGCTCAAGATTCCGGCGATCTTGTGGCCGAGTATATGGGCTCAAAAAAACCAATATTCATTGAACCTCAAACAGGGCTTCACGAGATGGATCAATTATTCCGTGAAAAAAAGATTGTTTCTGTACTGGTAGGCTCACCAAATGAACTAAAAGGTGTGGTCCAATTCTACGATATCCACAACGGGTAAACTTATTCGAATTCTAGCGGTTTACTCTTTACACCCTTAAGAGAAACTGCTATGGAATCGAAAGAAACCATGTACATTGTTGGCGCCGGTATTAGCGGTCTCATTGCTGCCTTTGAACTAGAAAAGGCGGGCTATGCTCCTATTGTTTTAGAAAAATCTAATGGTGTTGGTGGACGTGTACGCACAGTATCTACAGGCGACCACCACTTGGATATCGGTTTTCAAGTATTGCTCGACGGCTACCCGATGGCAAAAAAATACCTGGACTATGATGCACTTGATCTTCGACGCTTGGCCTCTGGGGCACAGATTTATATAGACGGAAGTCGTTACGTGATTGGGGATCCATTAAGAGATTTTAAAATGCTCATTCCAACCGTCACTGCGAAGATTGGCAGCGTCGGGGATAAAATAAAAGTGCTTCGTCTCAATGCAAGGATGAAGCGTAAATCCATCGATGAAATCTTTTCTGATGAAGAGGTGACCACCTTAGAGTATCTCAGGAAATTTGGGTTTTCAGAGGTGATCATTGACCGATTCTTTAGACCCTTTTTTGCGGGCATCTTCCTAGAACCGGAGCTGCGAACTTCAAGCCGCATGTTTGAATTTGTTTACAAGATGTTCGGTGAAGGTTATGCAACCATTCCTTCAGCGGGAATAGGCGCGATTAGCGAGCAACTTACAAACAAACTAAAGACCACGGAATTCCGTTTTGGGGCTGAGGTAAGTAATGTTACTAGCTATAAAATCGTATTAAAATCTGGGGAAGAAATAGACCATGATGGCGTAATTGTCACTGCGGACGCTTCTTCACTAATCTCCAATATGTCGGGACAAGGAACGGATTGGAAATCTTGCATGTGCCTGTATTTCGAAATAGGCAGCTCCAACCTACCTAAAGAAACGATTGGATTGGTGGCCGACCCGGAAAAACTCATCAATAATCTCTACGGCTATAGCGATGCTACAGGCCGACAAATACTATCAGCGACTGTCCTAGAATTTAACGGCAAGAGTGAAAAAGAAATTACAGCTAAGGTTCAAGACGAGATACGCGAATACTGTGGTGTAGGCTCTATAACCCACATCGGCAACTTCCATATTGAGCAAGCACTTCCCGATCTGAGTAATCTGAAAATGACCGCAGAACCGAGTGAAAGTGTGCTCATAGAAAATGTATTTCTTGCCGGAGATGTGCTGTACAATGGCTCATTGAATGCTGCGATGGAAAGCGGCCGATTAGCCGCGCAAGGATTGCTCGAAAAGAAAACTGGAATACTCATTTAAACGCACCGCTATGGAAGGATTATATTTCATTTATATCACCAATATCCTGCTCGCAGGATGGATAAGCATCAGCTGCCTCGCGACACCAAAACGAGCGGCCATCTCCGTTTTCTCAAATTCCCTCGTGCAAACAGAAGCAATCAAAACCGTTGGAGGAATATGGTTCGCCGTATTGAGCTTGTCGGCCCTGGGATTGTTCTTTCCAACTCAGCTCATCGTTCTTTTAGCTTTTCAGCTCCTGTACAAAGGCTCGTGGCTTTTCGCTGTGGCCCTACCCGCTCTTCGAGAAAAGAAACCGTTCCCGAAAGCTATGGCTGTATCGTTCCTTTTCTGGATTGCCTCACTGCCTTTTATTTTTCCTTGGCAGAATCTTTTGGGATAAACTATTTGCGTTAGGCTAAAACCGTATCTTTTTACGGTAAAACTCTAAAACGCCATGGCCACTACTCCTGAGCACGATGCCCGCGTAGCTGCACTGACCTTTGCAAGTGTATATCCTCACTACGTTACCAAAGTCGAAAAGAAAGGACGCAGTCTAGACGAACTGCACCAAGTGCTGCATTGGCTTACAGGTTTTGACGAAGACCGACTCAGGGAGATGATCGATCGCAAAGTCACCTTCAAAGAATTCTTTGAGGAGGCCACTGTGCATCCCAATGCCTCTTTAATCACCGGCAGCATCTGTGGGTACAAAATCCAAGAAATTGAAACTAAGCTAACGCGCGAATGCCGCTATATGGACAAGCTCGTGGACGAGTTGGCCAAAGGCAAGAAAATGGAAAAAATACTTAGAGTGGATTAATTCTACTCCTCAAAACTTGTATAGTTTTCTTTGAAATGCTTGAGAAGCGTCCTTCCGTAATGACGGTTGCGACGCTTTGCTTTTTTCTTGTTAGCCCGTTTCCCCGTGCGCTTGTCTTTAACGATATCGTCAAGATCTTTGGCTTGGTCGATTTTTTCGAAGTCTTGAATCTGGGTGCGTTTCATTTCAAATACTCTGCTATCAACTATTACATAGTACCTTTGTTAATGTTCATACACACCTAAAAGAATTGGACCATGGCCCAACTAGAATGGCAAACCGTCAAGGAATACGAGGAAATCACATTTAAGCAGCTTAATGGCGTGGCGCGTATTGCGTTCAATCGTCCTGAGGTACGTAACGCCTTTACCCCAAAGACCGTAGACGAGCTTTGGGAGGCGCTCATCTTGAGCCACGAGAGCCAAGAAATTGGTGTGGTGCTCATTACCGGTGAGGGACCCTCACCGAAAGACGGCGGCTGGGCATTCTGCTCCGGCGGTGACCAACGCGTTCGTTCGACCACCGGATATAAAGGAGAGAACGGCATCAATAGGTTCAACATCCTTGATGTTCAACGTCAGATCCGATTCATGAATAAGGTCGTGATCGCTGTTGTGCCCGGTTGGGCAGTAGGTGGTGGCCACAGTCTTCATGTAGTGTGTGATATGACTATAGCCTCAAAAGAGCACGCCATCTTTAAGCAAACCGATGCGGATGTTGCAAGTTTCGACGGAGGGTTTGGCTCTGCCTACCTCGCTCGCCAAGTGGGTCAGAAAAGAGCGCGTGAAATCTTCTTCCTTGGTGCTGAGTATTCTGCTCAAGAAGCCTACGAGATGGGCATGGTAAACAAAGTAGTGCCGCATGAAGAACTAGAACAGACCGCTTACGACTGGGCGCAGGAGATCATGACTAAAAGCCCTACGGCCATCAAAATGTTAAAGTTTGGATTCAACCTCATCGACGACGGATTGGTTGGTCAACAAGTGTACGCTGGAGAAGCTACTCGTTTGGCCTACGGTACAGATGAAGCCGTTGAAGGCCGCAATGCCTTCTTGGAAAAACGACCTCGAGATTTCTCTAAATTCCCGAAATTTCCTTAATGTGTCAATAAGACACGTTAATAAATAATTCTTATCTTAGGCAAACCAAGCACCTAACCCCTACTTAGTGCTCCGTATACTAACCTAAGATTTTGAACCGATTCATGATACATTCTATCTGGTACAGGCCCACTAATTAACCCTGAACTAATTAGTGACTAACCGACACAAACGTATATTTGAACATGAATCTAAGCCAAATTGTAAACCAATACAGCGATAAGTATCTCCCGCACCTCAGCGCGGATATTGTCATTTTTGGTTATAAAAACGATGCCTTACACTGTCTTTTATTGCAATTTGGAGACCGCTGGTTTCTTCCTGGAGGACACATCGAGAAAAATGAAGATGTCGGCAACGCTGCGGAGCGTATTGTCGAAGCTCGAACTACATTACAGCGCAAATTCTTGCACTTTTTCAATGTCTTTGGCAACGGCGAACGCTCATTTTCTGAGGATTTCAAACGAATTTTTCAAGCAAAAGGCCTTGAGATTGATCAGAATCACCCCATGCTCGACAGGTATGTGACCCTTGGCTACATCGCCTTGGTCGAAATGGACTCCGTAACGCCTAAAGTCGGAAGCTTTGATGATGATATCGCTTGGCATCCTGTGAATGATCTGCCTGTTATGGTCGGCGACCACAAACAAATCATTCGAAACGCCCAAGAGTACCTCGTAGGACTGAATGAATTCACTCCTGTAGGTCATCACCTGCTGCCGGAATACTTTACTATGCCTCAGCTACACAAACTGAATCAAACGATTACCGGCAGGGCTCTAGACCGCAGTCGCTTCCAGAAGAAAATGCTTGCTTTGGACATCTACAAACGCCACGATGAAATCACTACCTCGGTAAGGGGACGGAATCCGTATCTTTATTCCTATGATGGAAAAGATACCCTCGAACGCAGATAAGGCGATTAAAGAAGTTATTTCTCAGCGAAAAACTACAAAGGTCCTCGCCGAGGCTCCTTGGTCGCCCACACTTACTCCTGAAGCACAGCACTCGCTAATCAATAGCTTATTGGAATTAGCGTCTAGCGCACCCTACCATTATAAAAGTGCTGAACGCTATAAACGAGGGGACTTAACTAGCACCCTTCCTTTCCGCGCATATACCCTAAATGCTAATAATTGTAGGATACTCGCGGACCGACTGGATGAGATACAACCGCCAGCCGGTAAAATCATGAACATGCTCTGGGCGGCAGAAGCTATGATTGTCATGAGTTGGTTGCCTGATGTTTTCGGCGAACAACCAGAAGTTCGAGAGATGGAGCCGTTACCATTCACCGGAAACTTGAGCAATATGGAGCATATTGCAGCGGCTAGTGCGGCCATTCAGAACATACTTCTAGGAGCAACAGCAGCAGGCCATCCGTCTTACTGGTCATCCGGTGGAGCCCTGCGTCAAAAGGAAGCACGGACCTTACTGGATATACCTATGGACGAAATTTTCTTGGGGTGCCTTTTCGTATTCCCTAAGGATGCTTTGGAAAGAGGGGCAGACGTCAAACTAGGAAAATTAAGAAGTGAAGGAAAAGAACTTTCTTCATGGTCAAAATCTATAGAACTGTAATCGATGAAAAATTGGCTCATACTTTTAGGACTCACGCTAGTACTTTTTAGCTGTGAAACGCAATCTGAAGAGCCGGCAATAAATACCATTTTGCCTCTTGGTGCTTCTCGTGTTCAAGGGAGCCCACCGGGATACCACAGCTATAGGTATAAACTGTGGAAGAAACTGCGAAACAACGATTGGAACATAGATTTTATCGGCACCCAGATTGATACAGAATTGTATCCTATGGTCAATGACGAAGAGTTTGATCCGCACCACGAAGGACACAGCGGATGGACTTCTGGGCAACTGTTGGCTGAATTATCAGATTGGACAGCAGTGCTTGATACCCCAGATATTGTGCTTTTTAGCTCGCCAGGAGGTAATGATGCGCTGGATGGATTTTCCTATGAAAGTATCATGGTGAATGTGGTGGATATTGTTGAAGGTCTTCAAGAATTCAATCCTGAAGTCACCATCATTATTGAGAAAATGGCACCCGGTCATAGTGCCGTCATGATGGGGAATTTAGCTGTATTTCACGCTCGACTTTTGAATGAATTGGACAGTATTGCGTCTGCATTAAGCACCTCTACCTCACAAGTTTTGACCATCGATATGGCAACAGGGTTTACAGACGATATGCTCGCAGACCCCATTCACTATAATCAAGACGGAGCCACTTTTATAGCTAACAAATATTACGACGCATTAACTCCACTGCTTGAAGAATAAGTCGTTTATGACGGACCCACTTTTTCATCCTTTCGAAAGCTCTATCGAAGGCATCTTGGTGCCTGAAGCATTCACGTATCCATTTTTCTACGCGCCACATGCCCTTGTGGAGCTCGCTTCCAAAGAACTTCAGAACCACCTCGAAGCAAACGACCTGCGTCACAATTTCGGACTTGGCAATCATAAAGATCTGGTTGAGCAAGGTAAGATGTTTGGTGTGCTCGTAGTACGAAACCAAGACGGCCATCTTGGCTGGCTGGCTGCCTATTCAGGGAAACTTCACGAGGAGGTTGAAGGCTATTTTGTCCCTCCCATCTGCGACATACATGCTGCTCAGTCCTTTTACAAAAAAGGAGAGAATGAGCTAAATGCTATGAGCGCGGAGATCCAAGCAAAGGAAAATAACCCTGAACGGCTAAAATCCATTGCCAAGATCA
>Ga0233451_10004010_pt1 | contig 12519 bp, 10 predicted proteins | sample 011ome_29_FD_183052 | JGI IMG/M metagenome (GOLD analysis project Ga0233451, IMG submission 183052) | Coastal salt marsh microbial communities from the Groves Creek Marsh, Skidaway Island, Georgia - 011504CT (spades assembly) | ecosystem: Environmental > Aquatic > Marine > Intertidal zone >...
GCTGCAGGTGACAAGAAGATCCAGGTCATCAAGGAGGTGCGCGCACTCACCAACCTCGGTCTCGGTGAGGCAAAGGCACTCGTTGACGGCGCTCCCGGTGTTGTGCTCGAAGGAGCCAACAAGGAGAGCGCTGAGAAGGCCAAGGCTGCTCTCGAAGAGGCTGGCGGAACCGTCACCCTCAAGTAGTCAACTCTTAAGTCTGGTGGGCGCTCACTTCGGTGGGCGCCCACAGTCGTTAATGTGCAGTTGTACTGTCAAGGGTCGGCCCAACATTCCGTGACAGAAGTGCATCGACGATGGAGTCAAGGTCGTAGTGAGCTTTCCAGCCAAGTTCTTTTTCAGCCCTCTGAGGGTTTAGCAGGATGCTCTCGATGTCGGCGGGTCGGAACAGAGATTGATCCTGGGCAGTTACCTCCTCGAGGTTCAGCTCTAGCTTGTCGCAGGCTAGGGACACGAACTCGCGAAGTGTCGAGCTATGTCCTGAAGCCACGACGTAATCTCCGGGTTGGGATGCACTGGTGATAGCAGAAACTGCGTTTGCCACGTCACCGGCCCATAGCCAGTCTCGCGCAATTGATGTCGAACCCAGTGAAAGAGTGCGCTTCTTTCCCTCTGCAATGTCGAGTAAACCTGTGATGATTTTCTGTGTGACAAAGTCGGGACCGCGCAGAGGTGACTCGTGATTGGTCAATATTCCGTTGGAGGCTCTGACTCCAAAAGAGTCACGGTAGTTTTTGACGCTCCACAAGGTTGCGGACTTTGCCACTGCGTAGGGACTCAGTGGTTGCAAAGCAGAGGTCTCATCCAAAACGACACCTGGTTGGTTTCCAAAGCAGTCTGTGCTTGCTGCATTAAAGAAATGTGCGGACGATTCGGTGTCCTTAAGAACCTCCAGGAAGGAAACAACCGGCTGAAAGATTTTGTCCATAGAGACCAGGGGTTCTCTGAATGACGCGGCCACACTGCTGGGGCCCGCGAGGTAGTAAATCTCATCAGGCTGATACTGGGCCAGTATTTTTCGGATTGCTACGGTGTCATGAAGGGATAGCGAGACGTTTTCGGTGTCACCGTCGATACCTAATTGCTTGAGCCGCCATAAATTGACTTCGCTGTGGTCCCTCGATGTTCCGACAACACGGTGGCCCTTCTGGAGCAACGCGTGGGCCAAATAAGCACCAGTCTGACCGCTAACTCCACAAATTAAAGCTGTCGTCATGTTGTCTCCTTCGGCGGAGCTGTGGTCGTTCGGATTTTCAGGTCTACTTGCAGCTCGAGGTGGGAATTGTCCGACTCATCCCACGCTCCTCCCAATTGCGCCAAGGCTTCGGACACAGCCATGCTTCCCTGGCGGGAGGGGTGCTGGTTCATGGTGGTAAGGCCAAAAGTATCCCCCAGAGGATGACCGTCGATTCCGATGATGGAGAGATCTTCAGGAACACGGACCCCGATCTCCCGAGCGGCTGCCATCACTCCAATGGCGATTTCGTCGGAACCCGCGACAATGGCAGTAGGGCGAGACTGGGAATCACCAAGAGCTTTCAGTGCACTTCGATAACCCCCTGCGATATCAAAATCATCGGCGAAAAAATCGTCAGTGTGACCCAAGTTGGCATCACTCAGGGCTTCGCGAAAGCCTTTGAGTCGATTCGAGTGAACCTCGAAGTCAAGTTGTTTCTGCTGGTCTCCACCGATGTGGATAATTTTGGTGTGACCTAGCTCGAGGAGATGTTCCGTCGCCCGTTTAGCGGTCCTGACATCGTCGATAGAGAAGGTCGGAATTCCTGGGATCTGACCGCCAATTCCGACGATGGGTTTGCCCAACTTTCGAAGCCTCTGAACCTCGTCGTCACTGACGAAAAGTGTGAGCGCGATGACCGCGTCCACCCCTTTTCTCACAAGGAAGTACTCGAACAAGGATTTGCGTTGGTCTGGGTCATTAGTCAGTCGATACAGGGTGAGGTCATACCCAGCGCTAATTAGTGCCGACTCCACTCCATCAATGACTTCTGCATAAAACCAGCGGTTAATGAACGGAGTCACCAAGGCGATGTTGCGAGAGCGTCCGGTTGCGAGACTTTCAGCGGCACTGGAAGGCACAAATCCCAACACTTTGGCCATATCAGAGACTTTTTCTTTCGTCCTCTGTGAAACTGAGCCATGGCCAGACAGGGCTCTTGATGCTGTTGACTTCGACACCCCAGCAAGTTTTGCGACGTCGGCGAGTGTGCTCATTCCGATAGCCTAGGTGCCATCTACCCTTGGCGGAAAGCAGTTGTGCGCGTGAACAACAGAGGTGACGTAATTGGCCGAATCTAGACCAGAAGTGCGACTGTTGCTATCTACGATGCGCACGCTCGATGGTCCTTCGTCACTCGTGAAGGCACTTGCGTTTCTTGAAAGGGAGCGCTGGCTATCGGTGGCCGCTGTAGTTGCTCAAGAATCGCAACGTGTGGCCGCCAAAGACGCATTCCCGTCAGCTGAATTCCAGGTCAGAGGTCTTGGAGAATGGCCTCACACAGCCGGCCCATCCTATGGGGATGAAGTGGTGTCTCTCTACTCAACAATCGTTAACTCACCAGGATTTGTTGATGTCAAGAAGCAGGTGATTGCGAGCCTGGATCGCCATGACTCCTCGGGAACTTTTCGACTCGTTGATCGGGAGGTCTACTTTCAGCAGTCACTGCTTGAAACCCTGTCGCTTCTGTCACGTAGTCATATCACACACCTATTTTTTGACATCACCCCTCACGTCTCCCGTGATTTCTTGCTCTATTGGGTTGCGAAATCTCTTGGGCTCAAGGTCATATTCCTTCAGCCAGTTCCCTGGGCTGGCCTAGCCATTCCAAAGAATACTTTGGAGGGTTGTGTTTCACGGCATCCAATAATCTGGAACTCTGACGACACCAGCGAGTTCTCTGACTTCCTCCGATTTGTAACTGATCAAGGGAGAAGTCTCATCAGTAATCTACGGGAAAGCAATGCGGGTTGGGTTGCTAAATATCAAGGGCCAGAAATCAGGAAACTTGATGCTCGGCCTCCCTCTCTCGCGAAGGGTTTTGCTTCGGTTCGCCAGAAAATGTTGGGCCGAAATTCGATTAGTCTTTCCGGTATCGAGAAGTGGGGACTATTCGAACAGTTGCTTGCAGTTTTTCTAGAGTGGCGTTTGAGAAGGGATTTCCTGAAAGCTCGCTTATCGATCAATTCAACGGAACTCAATGCCCCCCGTGACTATGTTTTTTTTGCGCTAACTCACGAGCCGGAGAGAACTTTCTTCCCAGAGGCACTCCCATATGAGTCGCAGTTCGATGTCGCGCTGCAGATTGCGGCCAACCTTAAACCTGGATACACGCTGTTGGTCAAAGAACATGAGACGCAATTTGTGCCCGGAAGACGCGGATATGCATCGCGAAGTTTTCAATTTTATCAAACCTTGAAGCAGGTCGAAAAAATTAAGGTTGTTCCTTCGACGGCCTCCGCCAAAACGTTGGTCCGTAGCTCGCGCGCTGTAATTAGCGCGACGGGAACAATCTGTCTTGAAGCAGCATTGCAAGGAAAGCCTTCATTCTACTTTGGGAATCCGTGGTGGGCGGGTTTTCCAGGAACCACTAAAGTGCAAGATTTCAGCGGAATTTCAGCAGCAAAAAATGTAATCCCCAGTGAAGCAGAAATTGACCAGTGGCTATCCAACCTCGTTAGACGGTGTGTGCCCACGACTTCAAATGTGGATATTGGGGATTTTTCGCAGAAATTTGCCCCGTTACCGGCATACTTTCCTGACCTTGAAGAACGTTCGATTCGAATGACCCTCCAAAGCTTCATAGAAGGGCCCTAGCTTTGGGCGTCACGTCTGAGCAAACTTGTGAGGAAGAGGAGAGCTGCGACCACCCTCCAGGGGTATGGGCTGTTATCCCCGCGCGAGGGGGCTCAGTCGGTATACCCCGAAAGAATCTGATCTCCTGTGCTGGGAAACCCCTAATTCAACACGTGATCGAAACGGCAAAACAAGTCTTGTGCCCTGGACATATCGCGGTGATTACTGATTCGTCAGAGGTCGCCGAGTTCGCCCGATTGTTCCTGGTTCGAGTCATTCTTGAGGACAACATCTCTGGACCAGACGAAACCCTTGACCAGAAGCTCTATCGCAACGTTGGCAGATTGAAGGCGCTAGGCGCGGTGAACTCCGATGTAGTCCTAACCTTGCAGCCAACTTCTCCCCTCACCAGTGCAGCAAGCATTCGCTCTGCGCTGGGTCAGATTCAGGATGGAAAGAGAAGTGTCATCACAGTTGCGAATGAACCTCACCTTAGGTGGGGTGTCAACCCAGAAGACGGGGCCCCAATTCCTCGATTCAAGGAGCGTAAGAATCGACAGCTTCTGCCAGCAGATTATCGCGAGACTGGAGGAATTATCGGAGTTCGTCTCGGTGACTTGGCTTCGGCCGGCTCCCGAATAATGGACCCGATTGGGCTGGTGGTCGTTGAGGAGCGAGAGGCAATTGACATTGATTCTTTTGGTCAATTGTATGAAGCTCAGCATTGGCTAACGAGGGGAAAGGTGTTGTTTCGAGTTGAAGCAAACCAGTCACTCGGGATGGGCCACCTCTATCGGTGTCTAGCGGTCGCTTACGAGCTTTCGCGTCATGACGTTCTTTTCTTAGCCTCAGATTCATCCCCACTCGCGGAGCAGATTATTCGACAGACGCCGTTCAAGATTGTTTCGTTCACCAGTGCGGACACCATGGTGGACACAATTGAGAGTTTTAGTCCCGACTTGATCATTTTGGATGTTCTTGACACGGATGTTGCGACAATTTCTAGAATTCGCGAATTGTGCCCTGACGGAAAAATCGTAACCTTTGAGAATGAGGGAGCGGGGGCAAATCTTTGTGACCTCGGTGTTTATGACCTGACGGAGCCTCCTAGCAACGCCCCTCCCCGGCTTGTTGTGGGACCGGAGAAGGCGATTCTCGGGCCGCCATTCGAGTTGTTTCGGTCACTTGCCGATTCGAAAGAAAGGCCTCAGGATCTGCTCTTGACCTTCGGCGGCACTGATCCGGCAGGACTAACTCAGAAGACATTGGATGCGCTCAATGCAATTGGGTTCACCGGTCAGGTCACCATTGTGCTTGGACTTGGTTCGAGGGACCCGGACGTTGGGAGCCTGAGTTTTGCAGTCGAAGTGCACAGGAACGTAACCAATATGGCACTCGTGATGAGCCGTCACAGACTGGCGATATCGTCTATGGGACGGACGGTCTTTGAACTCGCTGCGGCAGGAGTCCCCACCCTTGCTTTCTCGCAAAACCCGAAAGAAGAGAGCCATGTACACGTTGGGAAAGTCACTGGTTCTGTGGTGGGTGGGAGTGGTTACAAAATGTCCTCAACTGAAATGTCAAAAGTCATCTCTAAGTTCATCTCGGATGTCAAGGGAAACCAAAAGAGGAGGTTAGAAACTGAGTCCTACCGAGCTAGGCGATCTAACACCACGGTGGTAGGAGATATTTTGGCAAATGTGGGTTTGGGTCAATTTTTACTTAGCTGATTGCCTAATGCTGGGGCGCCTGCAAGAACATCTGTCAGCAGTTTAGCGCCCACTACTTCTTTCCATTTCGACACTTCAATTCCAATGTTGGCCCTCAGAGGGATGAGATCTTCTTCTCCGAGAGTGTGACCAGTAGCAAGGTTTGACCGATAGAAGATCCGTCGCCGAGCGTTTTCACGCGCAACTTTTTGAACCTCAAGGTCAGGTATTCCGTCACCCATAAAGTCGGAAGCCTGCTCCATCCATTCAAAAAATCTCTTCAACTCACGAAAATCCATCGAATGATAATGGTCGTTCCCAGGAGCTGACTTATCGTCTGTAAAGTGCTTTTCAATTACAGTCGCTCCGAGCAGAAACGCAACTTCAAGGGTTCTCATACGCCCAGAGGAGTCTGGCGCCACATGGTCAGAATAACCAACTTCGAATCGAGGGTCCAGGCGTGCTCTCAGAGTTGTGATGCAACTCATGTTGGCGTCCGCGAGCTTCGTCGGGTAATTCAGAACACAGTGCATGAACGTAATAGATTCTGGGTGGTTGGCCACCAGACTCGCGGTTTCGTCGATTTCGTCGAGCGAGGCAGCCCCGGTCGAGAAAATAACTGGCTTGTCGAAACTAAGTACTTTTTCAATTAGCGGAATGTTTGTGAGATCGGCTGATGCAATCTTGAATCTGGATACGAGAGGATTCAGAAACTCTGCCGCATCATCGTCGAAAGGAGTGGACATAAATTCAACTCCCACGTTTTCACAGTGGGCGGCAAGCGAAGCGTAATCCCTCTCTTTGAAAGTTCCAAGCTTAGAAAACAGGTCGTACTGGGATTTCGTAGCTTCTTTCTTCGTGTCCCAATACGCAGGGGATGACCCTTTTGCCGCGATCCGATCTGCTGAATAGCTCTGAAATTTGCAAGCGTGAGCCCCTGCTGATGCCGCTTTGTCAATAAGAGACTTTGCCCGATCCAGCGAACCTTCGTGATTGACACCGATTTCGGCAATGATTGAAGGGTACCGGGTCTCCGACTGAGTTTTCATAGGAATCTTCTCACTCTACATCGGTGAAGCCAACTGGAAACTCAAAAACACAACCCTGCGGACGCGTTTCATATCGCCATTTCCTTTTTAGAGACAGTTTCTTCCAAGGAGCGCCAGAACCAAGCTATCAGGGTCAAACTAAGTCACAGGGCTTGCTGACTAACCGCTAAAAGCCTGTGTCCTGAGAGAGGCTCAATCGTGAAACAATTGGAGAGTGGATGCCTTTCCAAGCCCTCCCCTTTTTTGGACCGAGTCTTATTGGATCGAAAATCGTTCAAGAGATTCAGAGATTCTCTGCTTCTCGAACCAAGAGCGTGCGACCCTCTATCTTTCCCAAACGGACAATGAGATAGAGGTCCCTGGCCGCGCAACATTCGGTGGTTGGTGGCCGGCCGACGAGACGGTAGCCCGCAAATCGGATTGGATTAGGGCCTTCAGGACTCTATTTGAAAAATTTCCGAGTCGGCGTTGGTCTATTACACTGCCACCGTCGTACTTTCACCCGAAGGTTTTTCTTGATCAGGCCTCGGCCCTGAGGGAACTGGGTGCAAGTGTGGTTGAGGAGAAAAATTCTACAGTCGCGGTCAAGCGGCCGAATGGTTTCTCCTCTACAGAGGGTTTTTCTCGCGGAAATCGCAAACGTGTTCGAGCGTTCCGCGACCTCCATGGACTCGTCCGTCCGGCTAAGGTGACTGAACTGAATTCAGCCTACGATCTGCTTGAGGCGAGTAGAGTCAGGAGGGGAACACATCTCTCTATTGGCCGCCAAAAATTTGTTGACCTCATAGTCTCGTTGCCGAGTGCGTATCGTTGTTGGCTCGCAATCGCTGATTCAGAGTTGATGGGCGCGGCTCTCACGGTAGACATAGACAGCTCCTCCTTATACGTGCTGTACTGGGGGGACACGCTTGTCGGCCGTCAAGTTAGTGTGTCTGCCTCAATTTGCGAGTATCTGCTGATTCTGGCGGCGTCTGAAGGAAAGGATTTCTTGGATCTGGGAATTAGCTCTCTGGGGGGACAAGTTGATGAAGGGTTGTTGCGCTTCAAGCAGAACTTGGGGGCCGAAACACACAGTCAATTCCGCTTTTACTATCCACCGGTGGAGTGAGCTTCGTGGAATCGTGGGGCCAATCAGTTGGCAGAATGCGAAGCCGAAGTGGATATATTCTCTCCGGCATTCACTGACAGCTCAGATTCACTTGTAAATTGATCGAAATTTCTAATGTAGTCCGATTCAAAGTATGTTTCGGAGGCAAGCACCAAACAAACCGAATTTCCTGAGAACTCTGAGATGTCTCTCCAGGTCCACGGCGGGACGTAACATGCTTTGGAGGGGTCATTCAACAGGATTGATTTATTGACTCCGAAGCGCGTCAAATCTAATGTAAAGCTGCCACTTGCCGCGATAATTAGCTGATGGAGTTGACGATGTGCGTGACCGCCCCGCCGCGCTTCGTTGCTTAAATTGTGAAGAAAATAGACTCTCCTGACCTCGAATAAACCGATTAGGGGCGGCTCACAGATTGTTATAGACCCGCTAGGGTCTGACACATTCTGAAGGTCAATTTGATGGCCGAATGGGAAGTATTCCATTCTGTGAGCTTACAGAGATGGTCTCCTTTTTCATCGTGTTTTCCAAGTCTTCGATCTGCAGGTACTTCTGCCTCGCATAACGAATCGACCCATTTTGAATACCTCAATGGTTGTCGAGGCGCGCAGAAAGCAGTCGCCGGTCACTCTAAATCATCCTGAACGGTACAAAGGTAGGCGATTGTGGCATGGAATTCCGGGGCCACTATTTTCGCGACTTCAAAGAGCTCTTTCAAATCACGGTCACTCAATGCAGTCATTTCTTGGTAGGAGGTGAACTTGACAAACGTTCTTAGTTGTCGAATGACTTTCAGCCCTGAGTCTTCGAGAAGTGTCTTGAGGTCCTCGGGTGAAAAAGTATGCCGGACACCAGACTCCTTCGCGGTTTCAGATAAATTCCGGACCGACCTGACAAGCCCAAGCATCTGTCCAAGTGCCCGGTGGACGGAGTATGCATTTGGAACTGTCACCAGAAGATTGCCTCCAGGCTTCAGCCACTTGGTGGCCTGGCGGATGACCGTTGCAGGGTCCAGAACATGGTGTAAGACCGCAGTGGCCATAATGGTTTCATATTTTGCTTGAGGAGTGAAAGTCTCGAAATTGTCCTGATGGACGACAAGTCTCGCACCATGTTTTGATTTTGCGAGCTTGCAGAGCAGGGGCGAGAACTCAACGACTTCGCAACTTTCGAAACGGTCTAGGAGAAGTTCGATTTCCGATCCATGCCCCAGGCCCATCGCAAGAACAGGAGCCTTGGCAGGTATCTCGTCTAAAATAACCTCCGCCTCAAGCTTGGAGAGTCGACGGTCCATTGTTGCTTCGTCATTCAGACTCAGATACTTTTGAATATAAAGTTCACTGAAGTATGAGCCGGACATCTTCTCTCCCATAGTCCTATTTCTCATTTCCCCAGTGGAATGCACTTAGATAGCATTTTAGAGAAAACTAGCAATATCGTTAGAAGGTCATCACTCTAATCCACGAGTTGTGCGAAATGGAGAAGGTGCGGAGTTTCCCAATGGGGAGCAATTTTTCTGCTTTGCCCCGCCAGGACCAACTCAAGTCGTTCTTGGTGGTGGCTTGGTCCACAGGAGGTAGGTCGAAGTCTTAAGAGTTTTCATTACATTACAGTTACAACAGGTGACCCCAGCAATTTTTCACTGAAAGTCGGCACTAAATTTGTCTGTAGGTCGTTCCGAATCGTGGGTGTGAATTTTCTGGTCGGTCAGAAACCAAGTTCGTAGTCTTCAAATGTGTTAGACGTAGTTCAAGCGGGGAGACACGTTGTACGAAGTTACCGCGAAGACCGCGACCAGGTTTGGTAGGTTGCTGAATGGTTATCCCCGTTCGGCTAGAAAGTGGTTTGCTAGAAAGAATGTGAGGAGCAATCTTGCACGTGCCATTTCTTTCGCTGAATCTCGATGACCAAGTCGTTCGAAGCGAATTGCGCTCAGCCTTTGAGAGGGTTTTGGACTCCGAACGATTCGTCCTTGGTCAGGAGTTGGAAAGCTTTGAGCGCGAATGGGCGGATTACTGCGAAGCAAAGCATTGCGTCGGATTGGGAAATGGACTCGACGCTATCAAGCTTTCCTTGGTTGCTGCAGGAGTTGGTCGCGGAGATGAAGTGTTGGTTCCTGCCAGCACATTTATTGCAACCTGGTTCGCCGTCTCGATAGTTGGGGCTGTTCCAGTCCCTGTCCCGGTTCGTGAAGACACAAACACGATTGATCCCGAACGGATCTCAGATTTTCTTGGTAAAAAAACTCGCGCGATTATTCCTGTCCATCTTTATGGGCTCCCCGTAGACATGGATCCTGTTCTACGAATAGCTAGTAAACACGATCTCAAGGTTATTGAAGACGCAGCACAGGCCCATGGCGCGAGGTATCGCGGCCGAAGAATCGGATCACATGGGGATATGGTGGCCTGGAGTTTCTATCCCGGAAAAAACCTGGGTGCGCTCGGGGACGGAGGGGCAGTCACAACAAATGATCGAGATACGGCAGATCGTTTGCGTTTGCTAAGAAACTATGGTTCGGGGAAAAAGTATCACCACGGAATAATCGGATACAACTCGAGACTAGATGAGTTGCAGGCAGCATTTCTTCGAACAAAACTCCGCGGGCTGGATTCTGCCAACACTCGAAGAAAGAGTATTGCTGAGCGATACTCACGTGAAATTCCCTCAGCTCTCAAAAGGCAGAGTGAAATAGTCTCCGTTCCGAAGATTGCAGATGGCTTTGATTCAGCATGGCACTTATATGTGATTTCCTCGTCGAGGCGTGACGAAATGGCCCGGAGGCTCCAAGAACGTGGCGTCGAGACCCTGATTCATTATCCTTATGACCCACAATTTCACCCCCCTTACAGCAACGAAGCTGCGCTAAACCCTGCAGCCCCGTGGCTTACGAACAGGGGCGCGCGCTTACTGAGTCTCCCAATTGGACCGCACCTGAACGATCGTCAAGTCAGTCACGTTATCCGCTCTGTTGTTGCCGTGGCTGAATCTCTTTAGGGCGACAGTTAGTTGCTCAATGCGGGCAGAGCAAAGCAGGGAATAGTCGCTCCGCTGTTGTGATTTCTGCGTCGGCTGAATGAGAGTCACGAATCAAAAACCTATCAATCGATCACCCGGAAACCGAAGGAAAGTTGCTAATTAGAATGTGTCCAGCAGGCGACCCAGTTCCTCATGGTCGATTTCCCAGGGGTTTTCAATAGTTCCGTCTCTAACTACAACATGGGATTCTCCTCCTGCCAAGGCAGGAAAGGAAGCAAACCAATGCTCGATTAGGTCTGACCGGGCAAGAACCAAGACCTTTACTCCTGGTGAAGCGAAAATTAGGTTTGCCAAACCAGACCCGTGTGGGGCGACGACTTTACTTGCTTGGTTTATGAGTGAAATCTGTTCCATTACTGGCAATCTATTCAGATAGACGATTTCGAAGCCCTTCGACTCGGCTACGTTGTGCACTGCGTCGTGGTTGTATGGTCTCTTGCCATGCGGCTCCCGAGCGAGGAACAGTTTTCGAAAAGGTTTGGAATTGTGAATTGCGCCTGAAGCGTCGAGCACGCTGGAGCGGAAGCGTTTCATGACTTCGATATTTATGATTTTGGGTTGGATATTGGAGCGATTGATTGGCCTAGGGGAATCTGCCACTGGTTGTTCTATCCAATAAAGGTTCGCGGCTCGAATTTCTGAAGTCTCTCCGCACTCAAGAATGGGCCGATTGCCCCAAAAATGTGTGAAGAGCTGGATTCGAGATTCACCTCCCGAATATCCGGGCGGCACAATCAATGGTGGGGCCATCCTTGACGAGAAACGTTCCGAGGCGAGCATGACTCCCGGTAGGAAGTTCAAGAGCCAATGACCCCAGTTTGTTGCTGGGCGAGTGCCGACATAAATCGCCTCCGCCGTGCTAATCACTTTCTCTCGGGATCGGAGCAGAAGGTGACTTGAAGTTGAACTGTATACTCCCGAGGCATTCCCAATCGCTCGAGAGGGATAAAAGAAATACGGACCTTCTTCAACCCTTGGAAGGATCATGATTTCTTTTGAATTTGCCACCGATGCAAATTTTGAGTTTAGTTGTACGATTCCATTCTTGATACGCCATAAACCAACCGGGTGGGGAGCTTCAATTGGAGGCTGGTAGTTTCCGCCCTCCCAATCCTGATAAACAGCGGCGAGCCCAGCGCTGTCAATTGCTAATGGCTCGTAGTTTTGGGTTGCCCGACTGAGCTCAATAATTCGAAGTGGTCTCCATTTTGTCATTCCCAGGACAAACTTCCATCCAGGCAGTCGCCACAACCTCGTCACAACCCGCGTTGACAAATCTCTGATGAAATCCAGTCCGGCAGAACTTTGATTTCGAGGCATGAATTTAGGATCCCCTAGTCTGTTCCGCAAAGCGAAGAGAAGTGTAAGTCAAGTGGGCTCTCACCGAACATGATTCCAAGCCTGCACCATACTTCATCCGCTCATCCTCGGTTGCGATGGAAGGGTCCCCGAAGTCGAAGCTCATCCACCCTAACGATAATCTTCGCCAGTCCAACCAACTTTAGGCCCATGGAAAGAACTAAGGGTTAGCTACCCAAACTGGTCTTTTCATAAACGGTTGACGATCGATTCGAACAGCGCTCTGAATGTTTTCAATTCTTCTCAACAGGGAAGGACGATGGGAATCGATTACCTTCTCGATGGGAATCGTTGAGAACCTAGACGAACCGTCTTCTACGTATTTGTTTGAAAGGTGATGAACAAAGCTGCGTGGGTCTAGCCCGCGCCCTCGGAAGTATCCAACAAAATTTCTCGAAAAACATCCCTCTGGTACCTTCTCAAATGTGAGTCCTTGTGTGGCTC
>Ga0233451_10004020_pt1 | contig 12498 bp, 13 predicted proteins | sample 011ome_29_FD_183052 | JGI IMG/M metagenome (GOLD analysis project Ga0233451, IMG submission 183052) | Coastal salt marsh microbial communities from the Groves Creek Marsh, Skidaway Island, Georgia - 011504CT (spades assembly) | ecosystem: Environmental > Aquatic > Marine > Intertidal zone >...
TCTCATCAAATCATTGAAATAAACTTTTGTAGTGAGTGAATCTAGAAAGCTATTAACAGAGAGGATATCCGCTTTTTTACACATCCTAATTCTATCTAATGCATACTGATATGGGTCTTGGTTGTCATTTATTCTGGAAGTGATTACAACAGCACATTTATGGGTTATATTTTCTTTAATTTTTAGGTCTGAACTATCTTGAGCATAAGAAATAAATGGAAGGATAAGTACAGTTTTTAGAATTAGATATTTCATATTAATCTATTGTAATGCAAATATTGGTATGTTTTTTCTTGTAATGCTTAAATTCAATATCATCATTCTCATTGATTTTATAGTTGTTATCCATTACCTCTAAAATTTTATATATATATTTCATTCCATTTCTTCTATCCCAGTCAAAAAGTTTGTCTAGGTCTTTTAACAAAAAAAGGTCATTTTTATTTAGTTTATTAGCGAGTAAATTTTTAACCTCAACATCAATAGGATTATTTGAGAAGCTGATAGGCCTATTTTTAAAATTGTCAGTTAAGAAAAAAGAATCTTTAGCAGATAAAGCACAATTGTGAAAAGTATTTAATTCTGCAGATACATAAGATTGGAAAATTAGTATTATAAAGCATAGGTATAACTTCATTTAATAGCCATCTGAAATTAACAAGAGGATTATTATTGATGTTAATAGAATTATTAACAATCTATATTTTAAATCTAAATCCTCAGATGCTACCCAGATGCCAGCAATAAATGCAATAAACATTACTACCAAAATTATATCCATATTTACAATAATAACTTAAAGTTATTAATATTATTAAGAACCTTATGTATTATTTAGAATTAGTAAACTATTTTTTTGCACTATTACTTATAAGCACCTCAATATTGTTTATATTAAATACAAAAATAAATAACAATTTAAAATTTGTATTAATTGCAGTGGTTGCGATTCTAGTTTATTTTTTTCTGAATGAACCTAGTCTATAAGGAATATTTTTTATATGAAACATAAATTACTTTTTTTACTAATGTCTTTTAATTTATATGCATTTGATAGAATCGCTGGTGAAGAATTTGCAAGTAGATCAGAAGTTATTGCCCAAAACGGAATGGTTGCCACAAGTCATCCACTAGCATCACAAATTGGTTTAGATATTTTAAAAAATGGTGGAAATGCAATTGATGCTGCTATTGCAGCAAATATCGCACTTGGTTTAATGGAGCCAACAGGTAATGGTATTGGTGGAGACCTTTTTGTAATCATTTGGGATGCAAAAACTAAAAAATTGTATGGGTTAAATGCTAGTGGACCAGCTCCAAAAAATATAAGTATTAAATATTTTACAGATAAAGGCATTGATAAAATTCCATCGTATGGTTCACTTCCAGTTTCTGTACCAGGTGTTGTCGACGGTTGGATTAAATTGCATGAGAGATTTGGAAAGACTAAATTCGAATCATTATTTGAACCTACGATTGAATACGCCCAAAATGGCTTCCCAATAACTGAAACGGTTGCATATTATTTAGAGCTGTCATCAGAGCGGTTTAAAGAATACCCAAATTTTAAAAAAGTTTGGATGCCATCCAATTCAACTCTAAAAAAAGGAGATGTTTTTAAAAATCCAGCGTTGGCAAAAACTTTAAAAAATATTGCAAAAAATAAAAGATCAAGTTTTTATGAGGGTGAAATAGCAAAAATAATGAGTGATTTTATTATTGATAATGGAGGTTTCCTGACCACAGAGGATTTAGCTGAGTTTCACTCAGAGTGGGTAGAGCCATTATCAACTAACTATCGTGGCTATGATATTTGGGAACTTCCACCAAATGGTCAGGGAATAGCTGCATTACAAATTCTAAACTTATTAGAAAAATATGATATTAAAAGTATGGGTCTTCAAAGTAGTGAGTATATTCATTTATTTACAGAAGCAAAGAAACTTGCATTTGCAGATAGAGCCAAATTTTATGCTGATCCTAATTTTAATAATATCGATGTTAATTATTTAATTTCAAAAGAATATGCTGAAAAAAGGCGTAAATTAATTCATCCAACAAAAGCCTCTCTTACGGATGATCCTGGCATTCTAATTGAAGGAGACACAATCTACCTCACCACTGCAGATAAAGAGGGCAATATGGTATCTCTTATACAAAGTAACTATCGTGGAATGGGCTCAGGTATGGTTCCGCCGGGCTTGGGCTTTATGTTACAAAATAGGGGAGAGCTATTCAATTTAGATAAAAATCATGCGAATGCACTAGTTGGTGGCAAGAGACCTTTTCACACTATTATTCCAGCATTTATAACTAAAAATAATAAACCTTTTGTAAGTTTTGGAGTTATGGGTGGTGCCACCCAACCACAAGCTCATGCACAGATTGCTATAAATATAATTGATTTTGATTTAAATCTTCAGGAGGCAGGTGATGCGCCAAGAATAGTTCACTCTGGATCAAGTCAGCCGACTGGAGAATCTATGATTAATGGAGGATATTTATCTTTAGAATCTTCATTCAAAGATATTATCATTGAGGAACTTAGAGAAAAGGGTCATGTTATTAAGTATGAAAAAGGAATCTTTGGTGGATACCAGGCAATCATGTACAAAGATGGTGTATATTACGGCGCTTCTGAATCAAGAAAAGATGGACATGCTGTTGGATTCTAATTGTAAATTTTTTACAAAAAATAAGTTTATATTTCTTTACTTTAAAGTTATTCACAATACATATATAATTTTTTTGTCTTTAAATATACTTATATAAAAATGCATAAAATTTTTTCTCTTCTACTTTCAATAGTGTTAGTTTCATGTGGTGGTGGTAGCGGTGGAGGTTCAACTGAAACCCCAAGTACTCCCTCGCCAACAAATCCATCAATCACATCATTTTCATCTTCATCCTCATCCATACTTGAGGGAGAATCAATATCTTTAAATTGGTCTTCAACAAATGCTAATTCATGTTCAGCTAGTGGAGACTGGAATGGAACTAAATCGACCTCAGGCAGCGAATCAATTCAATTGAGCGAAGTTAAAACATATACTTTCACACTAACTTGTTCAGGAGTGTCAGGTACAACAAATGCAGTTTCTTCTATTAATGTACAAGTAAGTGCATTACCTAATCCAACTATTGATTCATTTACTGCATCTGCGCAATCAATTAGTGTTAATGAATCAATTACCTTAAGTTGGTCAACATTAAACACAACCGAATGTACAGCTGATGGAGACTGGAATGGTACAAAAGAACTAAATGGAACTGAAACCATTCAACTAACACAAGTCAAAACTTATACATTTGATTTATCTTGCACAGGCGCTAAAGAAATACTTGTAACAGAATCAGTATCTGTTGTTGTTGAGGGTGAGCAAACTGAAGACCTTGATGTTCATATTATTGGAGATGGTGCTGTTGCTGAAATATGGGGTGGTGATGATAATTTATTTTTCTTTGATGAACTTAATGGCTATCAATCATGTAAATCAGATTCTTGTCAGAGTGTTGATTGGTCATATGTAGATTCAGGTTCAAGTAGGGGCAATGTTCTTGAGGTTGTTTATAAGGCAAATGCAGGGCATGCAGGTTTGGTTGTTGGACCAACTTCTTCTGTTAATCTTAGTGATTACTCTGAAGGAACTTTATCTTTCGATATTAAAGTAACGAACAAAGGAGATGACAATCTTCCTAACGGGTTTTTATTAAAAGTTGAAAGTGGTTCTGAAAATTCAGGAGAATTAGCTGTTGAGGGAATTATTGCCGACGGATCTTGGGAAACAATTAATTTTCCTGTTACAAATTTAACTCAAAGCGGGGCTCTTAACTTATCAGCCGTTACAGCACCATTAGTATTTTTTCCATCTTTTCAAACTGGTGAAAACCTAGTTTATCAAATCGATAATGTTCGTTATACAGGCATAAAAGAGGGCGCAACTCCTCCTTCAGGTCCAAATAATGGCGGTGGCGGCGGTGGCGGTAACACTGGTGACTATGACATTCTTACTTATGGTGCTGGTAGTGTCTCGACATCAATAAATCTTAATAGTTATAGATGTGTAAATGATTATGGTTTTTGGGTCTATAACGCTGGTGTGGTTGAACCAGGTGTTGCAGGATGTAATATTCCAAATGGACAAGAAAATGGCACCCCAGTTGGTGCCCCTACAAAAGTAATGCCGCAAGTTGTAGAGCCTGCTGCAAGTAAAATTATTGCAACACATAGATGGTGGGGATCAATTCCATTTATAGGAGAAATGCAACTTGGCGACACAAATGGTGGAGCTCATGTCACTGCTGATCCAATTAGAACTAGGGTGAGCAATGCTGGCGCAAGAATTATGGGGTTACCAGGTGGTTTTAAACTTGCTGGAGGATTATGTGCAAATTGCTATCCTCAATACGTTGGTGGTGATCCATTTGGAGAAGTGTTTGATGGTATAGCTATAGCTAACTCAGCTTATGGAAGTATGGATGCTTACCTTAAGGATTATAGCGATGGCTCAGCAACTGTTATGTGGAAAGCTGGTAATACCGATGTTATGGAGGCAACGTTTATTCATGGATCTCCATATGTGTATTTCAAAGTTTATGATGGCAGCCCTATTATTAAAACCCTTAGATCAAATAGTGGGGAAAAGGGAATTTTTTATGAAAGTGGAGATAGTCTTGGTGTTTGGACTAATGTAGCTGGCAATAGAAACAATTTTATTATTACTGGTGAAGGAGTTACGACTTATACAAATACCTCAAGTGATCAAATTGGTATTTCTAATGCAACTGGAGAATTTACAGTTTCATATATACCTACAATATCTGGTGATCCTGGAGTTACTATGTCTGACTACTTTGTTAGTAAGGCTAGGAATATAGTTGCCTCTGTAGATATAGATTATTCAGTAAATAGAGAAACCAACTCTGTTACAGTGACACATAATTATCTAGATAAGAATGGTAATACTGCCGATACAATTGTTGGCATGCATCCTATGCATTGGAAATTTTCAAATCAGCAAACCTCAAATTACAAAATTAGAAGTGCTAGAGGTATTATTAAGTTTGCTGAAACAAGCTCTTTTAATTACACCATGCCTTATGTTGGAGTATTACCAACCCTTCCAGCAATTGAAAATACATACGATCAAAGCATTTTAGAGCAATTGGTCAAAGATTTTGTTGATGCAGGAGAGTCAAGCTGGATAAATAGAGAGATAACTAATGATACCTATTGGTCTGGTAAAGCATATGGTAAAGCTGCAGAGGTAATTGCTATTGCAAAATCTATTGGTCTTAGTCAAGAAGCTAACGAGTTAACCTCCTGGTTAAAGTCTGAATTAGAAGATTGGTTTACGGCAGAAACTGACGGTGAAATAGATGAACTACGTTATTTTGTATACGATGATGACTGGGATACTATTCTTGGAATTGAAGAAGCGTATGGATCTCATCAAAGATTAGCTGATCATCACTTTCATTATGGATATTTTGTTCGTGCAGCAGCTGAAATTTGTAGAACTGATAAATCTTGGTGTGGAAGCGATCAATATGGCCCAATGATTGAATTATTAATTAGGGATTATGCAGGTGGAGACAATGACGATATGTTCCCTACCTATAGAAATTTTGATCCTGCTAATGGTTTCTCATGGGCTGATGGTAAGGCTGATGCTCTTCAAGGTAATAACAATGAGTCAACCTCTGAGGCTGCAAATTCATATGGAGCAATTATTTTATATGGATTGATTACAGGCAATGATGATCTTATTAATAAAGGTATATATTTGCATACATCCACATCAAATGCTTACTGGCAATATTGGAATGATATCGATGGATATAATGGTGTGGGCGATGATTATAAAAATTTTATACCAGGTTATCCTAATGTAACGACTTCAATTATTTGGAGTAGTGGAGCAGATTTTTCAACATGGTTTAGCCCGGCTTATGCTCACATACTCGGTATTCAAGGTCTCCCTTCAAATACATTAATCTTTCATGTAAGTCAGTATAAGGATTACATGATGGACTATATTGAGCTTGGCTTAAGAGAATCTTCTAATGGCAAACCATCTGGTCTTCCTGAAGATCAGTGGCGTGATTTATGGTGGAATTTAATAGCTATGGTGGATCCGGAGGCTGCTATTGCTGACTATAATACTATGTCATCTAACTACGACAACGAGGCTGGTGAGTCAAAAGCTCATACTTATCACTGGATTCATACCTTTAATAAGTTAGGCCATATCCAAACTGGTACTGGTGATTTAACTTCAAATCATCCTGCAGCTGTAGCATTCAAGAAAAATGGGGTTACTACATATGTAGCATACAATTATGAGAACAACCCTATAACAGTTCGTTACAGTGATGGTAAGAGCTTTAGCGTTCCCGCTAATAGCTTCAAAGTAGAGAATTAATATAAATTAAAAGCTCTTAAAGACAATTAAGTTTCTTTAAGAGCTTTTATTATCTTAATAGACTCTTTTATTTTTTTATCTTCAATATTTTTTAATTCTTTTCTTTTCTTTAGATGAGCTAATAATTCTTCTGTAGAAATATTTTTTGAATTTATGGATTTAAAAATTTCAGAGATGAGCTCATCATTTTTATCAATTATCATAATATTTCTGAAAAAGAACACTTATATACAACCATGCCTCCACTATGCTTGTGTATGTGAAACTCCCTTTTAGAATTACTAATCATATAACCTAGTTGAGGGTTATCGTCAGAATATATATATTGGTCTCCGTTAAGATAGTCATTCATACCATCACCGGAAGCAACTATTGAATCAAATTTTATTTGATCATTTTTCTTTAGCACTGATATAACAAGATTGTCTTTAAAGTCACCTTCCATATTTAAAACTTTATCAAGGTTACAATCTAAAAACTCATCTTCAATTGAAAGCGTTGAAATATTTTTATTGAAACTACTTTCAGTTGCAGAGCTTTCTAAGACTTTTACTCTGTCTTCAAGTTTCTCAATCATAACAATAAATAATGTGACAATTATTGCTACACAAATATTAATGATTTTTTGCCATGAATTCATTTTTTATAGATAAATTTGATTAATAACTTAATTTTAGCAGTAGATTAAATTTCTTTATATAGACTCTATGTGTAAAATAGATATTCAACAATTCATTAAAAATCTATGACTAAGTGGAAATTTCTTCTTTTATTACTAGTATCATTGATATTGCCTGTAATATTTATTCGTTTAGTTATTGGGTATTAAATTTTCTTACATATATAATTTTTATATATTAATTTGCTCAATACTCACTGGTTTAAAGGTATATTTTAAGATATAAATTTTTTAGAGGAGATTAATATGAATAAATTAAAACTTTTACCGATGGTGGTCTTAACCTTTAGTATGGGTGCTATAGCAGAGGGTGCATTCACAACTCTAATGGTTAGCGCCAAGGATACTAATGCTTATATAAATTCAGTAAAGTCTAATACAGCTTTATATGAGCTTATTGGTGCTGATGCAGCTGGTTATTGTGAAACGATATCTGGTAGGGACTATAAAGGCCAATTAATGATGTGGAGTGCGTTTCCTGATGTTACTAGTGCATTACAGGGAGCAAGTAAATATGATCCTAGCAAAGCACCCAAAGAGATGTCTAAAATGCGTAAATTTAAATATGGTGCAACATGGGCTCCAATTAAAAACTTTCCAAGAATAGATCCTGGTTATGAGAGAGCTATGCGTATTAAAGTTGCTAGATCAAATTTACCTGAACTTGTAAAAGTTATAACAAAACTCGAAAAAGAAGTTCAGGCAGCTGGCCACGACACCTTTATGAATGGCTTATTTGTCGCTATTGGTGGCGGTACTTATGAGGCTGGCACCTATTATTTAAAATCCATTACTTCTAATGTGGATACTCATGGTGCATTAATTGATGATTATTTTGCAGGTGCAGCATGGGGAAATACCTACAGAGAAGCGTTACTTCTAATTGATGATGTTGTTAATGATCAGTTTGAGGTGTGCGAGCAATTCTACACTGCTAGCAATTAGTTTTGTGTATCTAAGTGAGGGGGGTTAAAGCCCCCTTTTTTGTTTCAAAAATCTCACAATATATAACCTGTATTTCACATTATTGTCGCTTAGATTGATTACATTGTCCTTGTTCAATCAATTCCCCTTGAGATTGAAATTTCAAAGAGGCAATATACTTCCCCGGTTATTGCCTCTTTATTTTTACGTATAAGCTATTTATTTGTAATCTAATTAATTGTTGATTATTGCAATAAACGCTATAAAATAGCGAGTTCAGACATAGGAGGGATGGCAGAGTCTGGTTTATTGTAACGGTCTTGAAATTCCATTTAGCACTTATCACTCCTTATCAATCCTTATTAAATCAACATATAATTAAGCAGTATTAAGCTGTATTAAGTCTTATTAAGTTCAATCTACGGATATTCTACGGATAAAAATTCTAAATACGTTGAGTTTAGATTATCTACCAGTAATCAAAGAAAACAGTCCCCCAACTTGCGTATGTGTTTGTCAGCAAGAACCTATGTTGTAGGCTAGCCCGAGAATATGTTTTAATAAAAAAATATTTTTTTATCATGGAGTAATTATGGAAATAATTGGTTTATTTATCGTAATCGGTTTGTTTTTACTAAATATTGGTTTAATTTTTAAATTATGGGGAATGACCAATAACATTAGAATTCTTACAAGCTTATACATTCATTCAAATGGGATTCAATACGATGGTATGGCAGAATCCTCATCAAGATATAAAGACAAAGATGGTAACAATATATTCATTCAATCATAAAAAATAATGAAAAAACTATTAGCACCAATAACCTTATTATTTCTTGTAGCTTGTCAGCCATCAGAACTGGAGAGGTGTGTTGAAGCTAATAAACTTAAAATCGATATTGATAAATATTTACTTAACAGTGAACATCCAGTGGTATCAAACGAAGAATTAAAACAACAATGGATAAAAGATTATGAATCGCACACATCCATAGAGTTAGGTGGTGCACCACGTAATTATTTAGAGGACACTGAACTTGGTCTAATTGATGATCTTGGAATCTCTTCAGATACTGGTATTCCTATGTGGTATGAAACTATTGGAGAATTGTCTGAAGGAATTCAAGGTCTATTAGAGTCTGAGGATCACACATATAATGTATTTAATTTACAAAGACATTTAGATTACAACATACAGTATTATGGTATTTCTGAAGAGATTCTAAATGAAGCTGAAGCTATATGTAATTCTCAAGGAGTATATTAGGTTCTTTCTCAACATCCTCTGTGGGTAATTCGCTAGCTGAGTATCTTGTTATAAAATAGAATTTAGATATATTAACTTAAAGGTATTATCAATCTAATAACAAAACCATTAGCGTGATTTGCTGCGCTAACTTCACCTTTATGTAAATCCATAATTTTCTTAACCAAAGATAGACCAAGTCCAAATCCTCCAGTTTGTCTATTTCGTGATGCATCTAATCGAACAAATGGTTCGAATATCTCTTCAAGGCTTTGCTCATTCACACCATCTCCCTGATCCCATATGCTTAAACAACAACTATCTTTTCCTTGGTCATATCTAACCTCAACACAACCCTTGTTAGGTGAGTGGCGAATTGCATTGCTTATCACATTATCTAAGGCCCGATCTAATAAAAATCTTATACCTTTGACGTTAATATCATCTAAATTCTCATCTTTAAATTTTATAGATACATCTTTAGGTTTAGCTTGTATCTTTGATCTATTAACACATTCTTTAATCAGATCTAAAATAGAAAAAGTTTCAATATTATTAGATTGAGATGGGCGATCAAAATGAGATAAATGTAATAGATCTTGAACAAGTTGATCAATAATTAAAACCTCTTCTTTAATTTGCTTTAATGATTTTTCGTCGCCTGCATCTAGCTCTAATGTTTCAGTTGCTATCTGTAATCTTGCAAGCGGCGTGCGAACTTCATGAGATACATCTCTTAAAAAATCTTTTTGTTTTTTTAATAACTCTTGTATTTTCATACCTGATTTTTGTAGCTGCCTGGCTAATTCACCAATCTCATCTTTGCGCTGAAGAGTTTTTTTATTAATTTTAGCAAGAAAATCTCCTTCTCCATGGAGGCTGCTTGCATTGGCTATATCTTGAATTGGGCGAACGGTTCTAGAGGCAAGCCACCAGGAAACCAGTCCAGAGAAAACAAAGGCTGCAAATATAACCCAATAAAGACCAAATCTCTTAAAAAGACTCCACGCAGGCCTGTCAACATTGGTACGAAAAATTAAAAAGAAAAGTTCGCCACTATTTGTTGTAATTGTTTGCGTGATTGATGGTTGATTATTAAAAAATTTTTCTTGTGAATTATTCAGACCTTCAGGTATTGCTCGGCCTAAAAGATCAAGTCCAGATGAATCAATAAGATAGATATCACCAATTTCGCTAATTGGATTATTTAATAATAAATCTTCTAAGTTACCTTTTTTTTGATTGAGCGTTAGCTCAATTTCATTTGAGAGTTTTTGAAGAGGGTAATTAGGACGATCGTCAATATCAGAATAATTTTTAAAATTATTCCATTGATTCATTAATATTGCACTTGATATAAAAGTACCTGCACATGTTAGTATTAATGCAAACCAGAATGTCCATACCATATTAAGCTTCATTATTTTAATGCATATCCTTTGCCTCTAATGGCAATAATTCTGCTACCTTTGGTTGGGTGCGGTCCTAATTTTTTTCTTAGGTTGCTAATGTGTACATCTAAACTTCTATCTTGCGGAGACAATTCACGTTTTAATACATGACCATATAGAAAGTCTCGAGTTAAACAACGATCTTTTGCATTTAGTAGTTGATAAATAATATTTGATTCAACACCGGTAAGCTTAATTTCAGATTCTCCTACTTTAATAAGTAACTGATTATTAAATAATTCCATATCGTCATGAGTTGTTATCTTGTTGTATCTGCTTGCAGAGTATCTTCTATTTATAGCGTGCAGACGAGCTACTAATTCTTTTGCATTAAATGGTTTGGTGATGTAATCATCTGCACCTAAATCCAATCCATTTATTAACTCTTCATCCTCATCTAACGCAGTTAACATTATTACTGGAACATCACAAATTCGACGAATAATTTGTAAAAAATCAAATCCGTTACCTTCTGGCATCATTACGTCTAGCAATACGGCATCAAAATCCATTTTTCTAATCTGTTTTTCTGCGCTCGAAATTCGGTGCTCAACGATTGTAGCTATGTTGAATTTTTCTAAAAAAGTTGAAAGTCCACTTGTAAATTTTTCATCATCATCCACAAGCAGGACGATCATATCAAAATCAAGCATGATGTTTTTATACTGGTTATTTTTATCTGTAGCTTTTTTATTCAAAATTAGTAATAAAAAAATCTTATAAACTTAAGTTACAATTTGCCTGTTATTAAAGTATTGATATAAGATCTTCTTTTGTATTTCCCTTTTAAGTTTCTCTTTTCTTTCTCTCATTGTTCTTATATCTACAGTGTTCTCAATTCTCCAATCTATTTGTTCTTGCGTTGGTAGAGGTTTATTTGAAAGTTTATAAATTCTCTTCTCAATCATTGCCACTCTTTCTTCGCTTAGCTCATTTGAGTGTAGAATATTAGTCATTTTATTAATAAGATTATTTCTAACTTCTTGAACATCTTCTATTGTCTTAATGTCATTAATCTTTAATTCTAATTCTGCAATTGCAGATGTTGTAAATAACATAATAAGAGCAATTGGCATTAAATATATTTTCATAAAATTTTCCTTTTTAAATATCCTATTTAGACTTAATTCTATCTAAAAAGTTCTTTTACTAATCTTAAGAAATGTAAACATGCATAGATTTCTTAACAATTCTTAATAATTATTATCATCTTCTAAAAAGAAGCTATCTATATAATCCAATGAGATGCTTTCTGTAATTTTGTAGTAATTGCAATTATAAAAAAATTGAAAGCAAATACATTATTTAGAATGTTTGTAATCCAATTATAGGGGGTTTAAGTTATGAACAAATTATCTAAAGTCTTACTTGGAATTTTTATATCATCTGTATTAATCGTTCCATTAAGCGCTCAAGAAGTAGAAGAGGTGGTTGTTACGGCAACTAAAAAAGCTGAGTCTGTTCAGGATCTAGCGTTATCGATCGAGGCCTTCACTGAAGAAGATATGGAGAAGAATCTAATTAAAGATGCTTCTGATCTTCAAGAAGTAGTTCCAGGTCTTATCGCAGATAAGGGTATTGGCTCAGGTGTCTCTTATGCAATAAGAGGAACTGGTTCATATGGTGTTGGTGCTGCGGTTGTTGGTGCTGTTGTCACTTCTATGAACGGCCATAGCGTTGGTACAGGTGCTTTTTATGATCTTGGTTTCTATGATACTGAGCGTGTGGAGGTTTTAAAGGGACCTCAAGGTACTCTTTTTGGAAGAAACG
>Ga0233451_10004023_pt1 | contig 12491 bp, 13 predicted proteins | sample 011ome_29_FD_183052 | JGI IMG/M metagenome (GOLD analysis project Ga0233451, IMG submission 183052) | Coastal salt marsh microbial communities from the Groves Creek Marsh, Skidaway Island, Georgia - 011504CT (spades assembly) | ecosystem: Environmental > Aquatic > Marine > Intertidal zone >...
AAATCCGTTGCTTACCTTGACCTTGGAACGTCTAGCTAAGAAATACGGAATAGAAGTATCACAAGTATTAATAGCATGGCTCGTAAAACATCCAGCAGGCATACTCCCAGTCGTGGGGACCACGCAGAAAGAACGAATAAAACAAGCGCTTGATGCTTCTAAAATAGACTTGGAATTGGAAGATTGGTTTGATTTATTAGAAGCTACTAGAGGACATAAAATTGAATAATAAAAAACTTACTATGCGTATTAAAATTGCTTTAGTGACCGGAGCGAGTTCTGGTATTGGAAGAGCAACCGCACTTCGATTGGCTCAAGAAGGATATCAGCTTATTTTATGTGGTAGAAGAAAAGAGGCGCTTGATGAATTAACCAAGGAATTACCAGCGGACTGCAAAACACATCAACTATGTTTTGATGTTAGTGATAAAGATGCTGTATTCGCTGCAATCAAATCATTACCGAAAGACTTTACGTCTATTGATCTTCTGGTGAATAATGCTGGAAATGCACATGGTTTAGATGCATTTCAAGAGGCTCCTTTAGCGGATTATGATGCGATGATCGATAGCAACGTGAAAGGATTAATCTATGTATCTAAAGCGGTTTTACCCTTAATGTTAGACCGAAATACAGGCCATATCATCAATATTGGATCGACTGCTGCTAAAGAAGTGTATCCCAACGGAAGTGTGTATTGTGCCTCCAAAGCAGCAGTTGATTCTATCACTAAAGGAATGCAACTCGATCTTAATAAGACGGACATCAAAGTAGGTGCTATACATCCAGGGTTAGTCCAAACCAGTTTTAGTGAGGTTCGATTTAAAGGAGACCAAGAAAAAGCGGCTAAGGTATATCAAGGGTTTCAGGCATTAAAAGCTGAAGACATTGCTGACATCATCGCCTTTATCGTTAGCCGTCCCTATCATGTGAATATTGCAGATCTTGTAGTCATGCCTACCGCTCAAGCAAATGCTGTAACGGTAAACAAACAACCATAAGTACTATTCCCTAAATTAAAAAACTTCGGTTGCTGTTGGAAGTGCAGCAATTGCTCCAAATTTAGTGGTCGTAATCGCTCCTGCTTTATTAGCAATAGTGATCATCTCTAGGAGTTTATCAAAATTATTTGAGATAGCGATAGGTTGTTCTAGCTCAGAGAGTTGACGTAGTAAACATCCGATAAAACTATCGCCAGCACCTGTAGTATCTACAGGAGATACCTTTGTAGAAGGAATAATCGCTCGTTGACCCTTACAGCTTAACAGGGTGCCTTCTGCTCCTAAAGTAATACAAATAACAGGCACTCCCATGGTATGTAGAACATCACAAGCTTCTTCTTTTGTAGCACTTCCAGAGATCAGCAACGCTTCTTCCAAGGAGAACTTGCATAGATGTGATTTTTCTACAAATGGTATGCATTTTTTTATAAAAATCTCATCTTTATGTTCCCATAAATCGGCTCTGTAGTTTGGATCAAAACAAATAAAAGCCTCTTGGGTGAGGGCGTCAAATAAATAATGACCATAGGCTTCTTCGAGCGGACCACCTAAAAATGCAGTCGCAGCTCCAAAGTGTAAGAGTTGGTTGTTGAATTGGTGTTTCAATTTAGGACGGTAGGACAATTGCATATCAGCTCCTCTACTAAAAACAAAATCTCGTTCACCATCTTCAGCAATAGAAACAAAAGCAAGCGTTGTAAAGGTATCTGATTCTTGTAATTCAGACAGGTCTACTTTATGATCGGCTAGTGTTTGTTTTAAAAAGGAACCAAAGGCGTCTTTTCCGACGGCTCCTACAAATGCTGCATTTCCATTGAGTTTGTTAATCGCACAAGCGACATTGGCTGGTGCTCCACCTGCTTTTTTGGTAAATTTCTCAGCCTTTTTAAGATCACTTCCTTGATTTTCAGCTACAAAATCAATCAATGCCTCTCCGATACAATATACTTTTTTCATTTCTTTATTTGAGCGTGCAAAATAATTCTTATTCACAAGCCAATCAAAATTGTTCAGGTAAATTTCATAAAATTTTAAATTCTATCTATAGTTTATAACTTATTTTTGAGTTATGAGAACAATTGTAATTGGAGATATCCATGCAGGTCTAAAAGCATTAAAAGCACTTATTGATCAACTTCAACCTCGTCAAGAAGATCAACTAATTTTCTTAGGTGATTATGTCGACGGCTGGTCTGATGCTGCTCCAACAATAAGTTACCTTATTGAACTTAAAGCGCAATACAACTGTCTCTTTTTAAGAGGGAACCACGATCAACTGTGCTTAGATTGGCTTAAAGGGCTCCATAAAAGAGAACAATGGCTGCTGCATGGAGGTCAAGCTACCGTGGAAAGCTATCAGGCAATTACTGATAAAAAACTAATAGAACTTCACACCAATTTTTTTGAATCACTTGAGAATTATTATATCGACGCTGATAATCGACTTTTTGTGCATGCGGGATTTACCAATATCAAAGGAGTTCTATATGAAAATTTTCCTGCAATGTGTTATTGGGACCGCACCTTATGGGAACTCGCTCTAGCTATTGATGGAAAACTAGCGCCTGAGGATGACTTTTATCCTCAACGGTTAAAGTGCTATACTGAGATCTTTATTGGGCATACCCCAGTGAGTCGAATTGGTAAATTCACTCCAGTACAGGCAGAAAATGTATGGAATATTGATACTGGAGCAGCTTTTAAAGGGCCCCTTACCGCCATGGATATTCACACCAAACAAATTTGGCAAAGCGAAGCCGTATACACCTACTATCCTAACGAAAATGGTAGGAATTAAAATTCAAATTTAATTCCTTGAGCCAACGGAAGTGTATTTGAATAATTAATAGTATTGGTTTGCCTTCTCATATAAACCTTCCAAGCATCTGAACCTGATTCACGACCACCACCGGTATCTTTTTCTCCACCAAATGCACCTCCAATTTCAGCTCCTGAAGTTCCGATATTGACATTGGCAATTCCACAATCTGATCCACTTGCTGCAAGAAAAGCTTCTGCTTCTCTAAGATTTGTCGTCATTATTGCAGAGGATAATCCTTGAGGAACATTGTTTTGAATAGCAATGGCATTTTGAACATCGCCCTTGTATTTGATCAAATAAAGAATAGGGGCAAAGGTTTCTTCTTGCACCATTTGATAGGAATTTTCCGCTTGAACTATAGCGGGCTTTACATAGCATCCACTCTGATATCCCGCTCCGGAGAGCACACCTCCTGGTACGATAAGTTGACCCCCTTCAGCGACTACCTGTTGTAGGGCCTTTTCATACATCGAAACAGCAGCCGTATCGATTAATGGCCCCATATGATGAGCGGTATCCAATGGATCGCCAATATTGATTTGTTCGTATGCTTTTTTAAGCGATTCAACTACTTGATCATATACTGATTCGTGAATGATGAGTCTTCTAGTAGAAGTACAGCGTTGTCCTGCGGTACCTACTGCGCCAAAAACAGCCCCGATGATGGTCATTTTAAGATCTGCTTCTGGGGTAATAATAATCGCGCTATTCCCTCCGAGTTCTAAGAGCGATTTTCCTAATCGAGCAGCAACTCGTTGTGCAACAATCTTACCCATACGTATTGATCCTGTTGCAGAAATTAATGGAATTTTATGGTGCTCCGTCATGTATTCTCCAACCCTATAATCGCCATTTACCAAATTAGAAATACCTTCAGGCATTTTATTTTCTTTTAAAACTTCTGCGATGATTTTTTGACACGCTATACCACAGAGCGGAGCCTTTTCTGATGGCTTCCAGATACATACGTCTCCACACACTAAAGCTAGGGCGGTGTTCCATGCCCAAACCGCCACCGGAAAATTAAACGCCGATATAATTCCAACGATTCCTAACGGATGGTATTGCTCATACATACGATGTCCAGGGCGCTCTGAATGCATCGTTAGCCCATGGAGCTGTCGAGAAAGTCCCACTGCAAAATCACAGATATCAATCATTTCTTGAACCTCACCTAATCCTTCTTGAAGGGATTTCCCCATTTCATAGGAAACCAACATCCCCAAAGGCTTTTTAAGTTCACGTAATCGAATTCCAAACTGTCTAACAATTTCCCCGCGTTGAGGAGCGGGAACATCCCTCCATTGCAAAAAAGCTTCTGAAGCAGTTTCAACCACTCGATTAAATTCTTCCTTTGTGGTTATACTTACCTTAGCGATTTGCCTACCATCTACAGGACTGAGCGATGTGATCAGTTGATCTGATAAATAGGATGCTGATCCAGTTGAAGTCCCATTATTTATAGACTGTATTCCGAGTTGTTCTAAGGCAGTAATTAACACTTTATTTTGCATTTTTATAACTTTTTAACTTGTTATTGTTTCAAATGTAAAAATATTATTTAACTTCCGCCTAAGAATGAAGCTAAAACCAAGAACGGATGTGATCAAAGAATTGATGTTCTACTATCTGATGATATATGAAAGAGCCGCTTTGAATAAAAATTTCATATAAGAGCGAAGTCTCTATTGTTTCCTCAGAAATCCAACTGCTTACTCCTAATTTTTCATCCAGAAAAACCAACAATACCCCTAGGATGATGAGGATTTTTAAGAGTCCAAAAACTCCTCCCAAAATTCTATTAACCATGCCAAGCAAGAGCACTTGTACTAGTTTAGTCAATATCTTTCCTAATAGGTATACCAACCATAAAACGATTAGAAAGGTGAGTATAAAAGCGGAACTATTCAGGTATTTTTCGTTCCACTGAAATTGATCTGATAAAAATTCAGCTACAAAATCAGAAAAATGAAAGGCACAATAACTACCAGCTACTAGGGCAATAATGGAGGCCATTTCAATTAAAAGTCCATTCTTAAAGCCCTTATAAAATCCTAGTGCCAACAATAGCGCCGCTATAATATCTATAACATTCATATAAAATAAAGAGTTAACTTTGATGTTTAGTTTAATCGATTTAAAGTTAGGGAAACTTATGCTTTAAACCATATAAAAGCACGAATGTCTAGAGATCCACAATTAAAAGAAAAATGGGACTTAATCGTTGAACGATTAACCGATCAATTTTCAGCTGACGAACAAATGGATATCGATGCCATTATTTATTTGATTGGAGTTCAAGAATTAGGACAATATCACCGCAAGTTTAAGAAAGATGATAAAATTAACCTGATTCATATTGCGATTTGTAGGTTGTTAGAGCCCTATGGATACTATCGATTTTCATATACCGATGATGATGGTTGGCCTCACTATGAGACCGTTGAACAATTACCTCCATTAAAATCGGGAGAACAATCAGTACTTATGAAAGAAGCAATCGTGACCTATTTTACTGAAAAAGAATTTATCTAATGTATCCCACTCCTTATTACGCCGTAATTTTTACTTCAACCCTAAAAAATGATGATGGCTATCATAAAATGGCCGCAGCTATGAAAGAATTAGCGCATGCTCAAGATGGTTTTTTAGGAATGGATTCCGCAAGGAGTGAGCTAGGGATTACTGTCAGTTATTGGAAAGATAAAGCCGCTATACTGTCTTGGAAAAACAATGCAGAACACCAAGTGGCAATGCAATTAGGCAAAAGTAACTGGTACCATCATTACAATGTCAAAATTTGCAAAGTAGAACGCGAATATGCGTTTTAATCAGATCAATCGAGTTTGTAATTCCTTAAACACAGGACGAGGACGTTCTCCCTTATAAAGAATACGGTAAACAGAGGTTGCTATGGGGGCTTGATCAAAAAGTTCTTTTCGCTCTAGTATATTGTGAGCACTTTTTGAAGCATAATACCCTTCAGCAATCATATTCATTTCCATCATTGCACTTTTAACCGTATACCCTTTACCTATCATTGTTCCAAACATCCTATTTCTTGAAAAAGTTGAATACGCTGTTACCAATAAATCACCTAAATAGGCAGAATGATAAAGGGTTCTTCGCTTTCGCTTAATCGCCTTGATGATCGTTTTCATTTCAGCGATTGCATTTGCAATAAGGACTGCCTGAAAGTTGTCTCCATACCCAATACCATGGGCAATTCCAGCAGCTAAGGCATAGATGTTTTTAAAAACTGCAGCATATTCTGTACCGATTACATCTCGAGACGTATTGGTAATAATGTACTGATTAGAAAGCATATTAGCCAAAAGATGAGCTCTTCTTTTATTCATACAAGCAATAGTCAAATAGGAAAGCCGTTCCAAGGCAACTTCCTCAGCGTGACATGGCCCTGTAATCACTCCAATATAGTTGAAAGGTATTCCAAATTCTTGATTGAGGTATTCCCCGATAATCAATTCAGACGTTGGTTCGATTCCTTTCACGGCAGAAAAAATGGTTTTTCTTTTAAGGGAGCAGGTGAGTTTGGAAAGTTCAGCTGCTACAAATGCGGATGGAATTGCTAAAATTATATGCTCACAGGAGGCAACAATAGCATTGATATCTGAACTTAGTTCTAATTGATCGGTGTTAAACTGAACCGAAGTTAGGTATTTTGGATTGTGCTTTTTAGTCAATAAATAGTCGATATCCTCTTGTGATCTGATATACCAACTCACTTTTACCTGATTATCTGTAAGTATTTTTACAAGAGCGGTAGCCCAAGAGCCTCCTCCTAAAACTGCTATTTGACCTGGATATTTCATAACACAAAGTTGAAGAAATAATTTAAGATTAACTAAAAATACTTTTTTTATGATTGAACTTTTGGCACGCTATTTGTTTAATAATTTATACAAAAATTAGTTTTTGTTTGGTTGATTTGGTTTAAACCCTTGGATGAGATTTCATCCGAGGGTTTATGTTTTTAGGCGGTTTATGTAGGAAAGTGTATTTTTGCCGCTTAAATAGTTCATTTTGAAGAAACTTATCAACTTATTTGACTTTTCACAAGAGGTTAATTACAAAACAGAAATACTCTCAGGTTTAACGGTAGCATTAGCATTAGTACCAGAAGCGATTGCATTTGCACTAATCGCAGGACTCTCTCCACTAACTGGATTATATGCTGCCTTTGTGATGGGATTAATCACTTCCATATTTGGAGGTCGTCCTGGAATGATTTCAGGGGCTACAGGCGCTGTAGCAGTTGTCCTGGTAACTTTAGTTAAAACTCATGGAGTGGAATACATCTTTGCCACCGTAATTCTAGCGGGTATTTTACAAACTATTGTTGGTTTTTTAAAACTTGGTAAACTGATGCGATTGGTTCCTCATCCTGTGATTTTTGGATTTGTTAATGGATTGGCTATTATAATTTTTAGTTCTCAATTAGTGCAATTTCAAGATGAATCAGGAAATTGGCTCAGTGGAATGGAGCTCTACTCCCTTTTAGGCTTAGTTTTATTCACCATGCTCTCCATATGGGGAATCCCCAAGATTAACAAACAACTTCCAGCGGCACTTATGGCAATTCTAGCCGTATTTGGAATCGTAGTCTTTTTTGGAATTGACACTAGAACTATCGGTGATATCGCTTCGATTAAAGGAGGATTTCCTCCCTTTCATCTTCCAAAAGTTCCTCTTGAATTAGAAACCTTAAAAATTATAATTCCGTACGCCTCTATTGTTGCGGGAGTAGGACTCATCGAGAGTTTATTGACTTTAAATATCGTGGATGAAATCACAGAAACCCGAGGAAGCGGTAACAAGGAAGCTATTGCTCAAGGGAGCGCTAACATTCTATCAGGACTCTTTTCTGGGATGGGTGGTTGTGCGATGATTGGTCAAAGTTTAATTAACACCTCCAATGGAGCAAGAGCCCGACTTTCAGGAATTGTAGCTTCTATAATGCTCTTAGTCTTCATTATGTTTGGCTCCTCCATCATCGAAAAGATGCCAATGGCAGCACTCACAGGACTGATGATTATGGTGGCGATCGGAACCTTCGAATGGGCAAGTCTAAAAACCTTTAGACGTATGCCTAAATCAGATGTGTTTGTAATGGTTCTTGTGACGTTAGTCACGGTATTCCTTCACAATCTCGCTCTAGCTGTTGTGGTTGGTGTCATCATCGCAGCGTTGGTATTTGCGTGGGATAATGCTAAACGTATTAGAGCTAGAAAATACACTGATGACCAAGGGGTTAAGCACTATGAAATATATGGCCCCTTATTTTTTGGTTCCGTTACTGTATTTAACGAAAAATTTGATGTAATGAACGATCCCGATGTAGTCATTATCGATTTTGCAGAGAGCAGGGTGGTTGATATGTCTGCCATCGAAGCGTTAAATAAACTTACTTCTAGGTATTTAAAAGTCGGTAAAAAAGTGCACTTAAAACACCTTAGCCCTGATTGTAGAGTCCTCCTTAAAAACGCTAATGAAATCATCGAAGTATCTGTGATGGAGGATCCAACTTATAAAGTGGTCATAGATAATTAATACCCCCGCAAAAAAATTGGACTTAATCAAACCACTGATGAAATTGCTTTTGTTGATTAAGTAGTGCCGTCTTAAATTCAGATTGTAAGCGCTCGATAAGTTGAGTTACTGAAGGGCTATCACTGATACTCGTGACACCTTGTCCAGCTGACCATATCGTTTTCCAAGCCTTGGCTTCCGTGTCCAGTTCTTTTCCAAAATCTATTTTTTTATCAGCCTTTAAATCGGCTTCAGTTATTCCAGCTTTCTGCAGACTCTTAGACAAAAAATTTGCTGACACCCCTGAAATTGCAGCAGTATATACAATATCATTTGCCCCAGATTCGATAATCATCGCACGATATTCATCAGTAGCATTACTTTCTTGAGTAGTGATAAATCGTGTTCCCATATAGGCTAGATCTGCTCCCATTTGAAGGGCAGCAGCGATATCATTTCCGGTAGATATACATCCTGAAAGCAGGAGCGTACCGTCAAAAATAGAACGCACCTCTGAAATCAAACTCATTGGATTGAGGGTACCTCCATGACCCCCTGCTCCAGCAGCGACCAAGATTAGTCCATCAACACCAGCCTCGATCGCTTTTTCCGCATGTCTTTTTTTGATGATATCATGAAATACCAATCCCCCATAGGAATGTACCGCATCCACTACCTGGCTTACAGCTCCAAGCGAAGTGATCACTAGGGGAACTTTGTGCTTCATACATATTTTTAAATCATCTTTAAGCCTTGGATTGGTTGGGTGTACAATTAGATTTACCGCAAAAGGTGCTGCCTTTTTTCCTGTTTCCTGCTCAAAAGTAGCAAGCGCCCTTTTAATTTGAACAACCCATTCTTCAAATCCTTCAGTGCTGCGCTGATTGAGGGCTGGAAAACTTCCCACAATACCATTTTTACAACAGTTGATGACCAATTCTGGTCCTGAAATTAAAAACATAGGTGCCGCCACAACTGGCAGTGATAAATCAGTGATAAAAGCTGCTTTTTTCATAAGTTAATCCGTTTGTTTTTTTGTTGCGAAATAAACACCAAGCAAGACAAGCGTTGCAGCTGCGGCCTTGGTGAGACTTAAGTGATCTTGACCGCTAATAATAGCGACAAGAATTCCTATAAGTGGTTGTACATAAACAAAAGCGCTGACCGAAGAAGCTTTGAGTTTAGTAAGTGCAAAACCATTAAATAAGTAGGTCATATAAGTGGTCCCTAAAATCACAAACACAATAGAAGCCACAATCGACCCTGGCATATCCCAGTTGATCTGACTAAAATCGCTATACGTTATAGGTATATTAATCAAAAAAGCGATGGTAAATACCCATTTCAACACGGTAATGGGTTGGTACGTATCCATCATTTTTTTGATAACAATTAAATACAATCCATAAGCTGTGGCATTGATAATAAAAAGTCCGTTCCCTAATGGAATATTAGGAGCATCTGTTCGTATTTCATTACCATAAATTACCAATCCTATAGCCCCTACTAGACCCATGGCAATTCCAGCTATTTTCACAAAATGAATTCGTTCTTTGAGCAGTAGTGCTGAAAAAATAACAACAATAATCGGCGTTATCGTTACCAAAATAGAAGAGTTGATTGGAGTAGATAGTTCTAATCCTTTAAAAAAGGAAAGCATATTAATCACTGCGCCTAAAACAGCAGCTAACAGCAGTGTTTTCCAATCTTTTTTTTCAATTTTTTCGGATTTGATAAACAGCGAACTGATCCAAAACAACAAGGCAGCTCCTCCTGTTCTTAAAAAAATAAATCCAAAAGCTCCCGTATATTCGGGCATAACTCCCTTGGCTACCGTATGGTTAATTCCATAAATAGCTGTTGCTCCAAAAGCCGCTAAAAAAGCAATATGTCGAATCGTAATCAGTGGTTTCAAAGCGCTGATTTTAATGATTCTATGGTCGATTTAGCATTCCCAACGTAGAGCTGATCTTTATAGCAAATCACAGGTCGTTTTAAATAGGTGTAGTGGGATTTGAGTAGTTCTTTATACCATTCCTCCTGTTGTCCATTGGGTTCCATCCCCTCTTGTTTAAATCGCTGAGCTCTTTTATTAATCAACGCCTCGTAGGATTGGGTATGTTGATAAAAGCCCTCCAATTCTTCATCACTTAAGGGATGGTTTTTAATATCGATGAGCTCAAATTGCTCTAAAGGAAGTTCAGATAAAATTCTTTTATTGGTAGAGCAACTACTCAAATGATAAATGGTATTCATCTATTGATTACTTTAGTGATTTAAAATTACAATTAAATAATGAGACCATGAGTATTGACTTTGAATTCTATACGAGCCGAGAAATCAGAAAAATTTTTATCAACCTCCTAGAAGAAACTTCTGCAGAAAACTTAGTTGCTGTTCCTGAGCACTTTAATAATAATATTTGGTGGAACATTGCCCATGTTGCGGTTACGCAGCAATTGCTACTCTATAAATTAAGTGGTTTAGCACTCCATCTCCCCGATGAGATCATCAAAAAATACGCTAAGGGTTCTCGACCAGAAGCACATCCCTCTGCCGAGGAAATTGCATTGATAAAATCTGCTTTGATTGATCTCGTGGATAAGGCAGAACAAGACTATCATGACGGAGTGTTTAAGACCTATAACGAGTACACAACCTCTGCTAACGTATGCTTAAGAACTGTTGAAGATGCCATTTCCTTTAACAATTTTCACGAAGGAATACACCTCGGCTCCATTTTAGCACTCAAAAGAGCATTAGCTGCCGTGTAAGGACTTTATTCATGCTCGAGGGGAAGCGCTAAAAAGCCTTTTCGTAAATAGTTGTTAAGAATTCTATAAAATAGTGTGAAATTATACTCATAAAATTATTAAAATAGCATAATTTTGCTCATAAACTATTAATTTAATAATTATATGCAATCCGACACGTTGATTCAAGATAAGATCGATAACTTCATGCATGAAGTGCGCATTCGAAATGGGCATGAACCAGAATTTATACAGGCAGTCCAAGAAGTAGCTGAGACAGTAATCCCCTACATTGCTCGTAATGAAATCTACAATGGCAAGCATATACTTTTACGTATGGTGGAACCAGAACGATTGATTTCTTTTAGAGTTGCATGGGTAGATGATAAAGGTGAAATTCACGTCAATAGAGGGTATCGTATTCAAATGAATTCTGCGATTGGTCCTTACAAAGGTGGACTGCGTTTTCATCCCTCAGTTAATGCGAGTATACTTAAATTTCTAGCTTTTGAACAGGTATTTAAAAATGCCTTAACGACCCTTCCTATGGGTGGTGGTAAAGGGGGATCTGACTTTGATCCTAAAGGAAAATCAAATGATGAAATCATGCGTTTTTGCCATGCATTTATGCTTGAACTTTCAAGGCATATCGGCCCTAATACGGATGTCCCTGCGGGAGATATAGGAGTAGGCGCTCGAGAAATTGGATACCTCTTTGGAATGTATAAAAAAATTAGAAACGAATTTACCGGAGTGCTCACAGGTAAGGGGCGCTCATGGGGTGGTTCGTTAATTCGTCCAGAAGCTACCGGCTATGGAACTGTTTATTTTGCACAATCCATGTTGAAGCGTTCGGGAGATTCCATGGAAGGAAAGACTGTTTGTATCTCTGGATCTGGAAATGTTGCTCAATATGCAGCTGAAAAATGTGTACAACTTGGCGCTAAAGTGTTAACCTTTTCTGATTCTAAAGGATTTATTCACGATCCAGATGGGATGGACCAAGAAAAAATTAATTTCGTGATCGATCTTAAAAATAACAAAAGAGGTCGTATCAGCGAATACGTTGACGCATATCCTAATGCTAGTTATTATGAAGGGAAACGCCCGTGGTCTGTTCCTTGTGATATTGCATTCCCCTGTGCAACTCAAAATGAACTCAACCTAGATGAGGTCAAAACTTTAATCGACAATGGCTGCATCTGTGTAGCTGAAGGAGCTAATATGCCAACAACTCCGGATGCTGTTCACTACTTAAATCAAAAGAAACTGCTTTTTGCCCCTGGAAAAGCATCTAATGCAGGCGGTGTAGCTACCTCTGGGTTAGAAATGTCTCAAAATTCACTTCGTATCTCTTGGACAAGA
>Ga0233451_10004029_pt1 | contig 12465 bp, 9 predicted proteins | sample 011ome_29_FD_183052 | JGI IMG/M metagenome (GOLD analysis project Ga0233451, IMG submission 183052) | Coastal salt marsh microbial communities from the Groves Creek Marsh, Skidaway Island, Georgia - 011504CT (spades assembly) | ecosystem: Environmental > Aquatic > Marine > Intertidal zone > Salt...
CACCTCCACGCCCGTCATGACGTTTCCTTTATACACGCCGTGTATCGTCGCCATGCCGGTTTCGTAACTTATTCCAGAGTTCTCCTCTGGTGAATACAAAGGGTCCGCTAAATCGACAAACGCGATTAATCCTTTCTCGTTCCGAGACTTTAAAAAGTTCACCTCTTTCACGCACAAAGGGCACTCGCCGTCGAATAAGAGTTTCAGGTCGTATTTTATTTGCTTCCGTTTCTTAAACTCCTCCTCCCGTTGCGACGACGACGACGATGAAAATGATGTCGACGTGGTCGCGAAAGAGAACGACGACGACGTTTTTGGTAATCTTCTTCTGCACGTGCTCGTGTTCTTGAACGAGGAGGACGAGAAAAACACATTATTTCTCGAAGAAGAAGAGGAGGAAGAAAAAGTACTCCTCGCGCTGCTCTTCATCGTTGCTGTTGCCATTCGGCCGAGAAGTGCGTGTCTCATCGTGCTCATCTCTTGAGAATAACGTGTTCAGATATAATGGAGAAGAGAGCGATTTTTTTGAGGAAACACCTACGACACAAAAACGTTTGACAATGTTTGATTTATTTCGCGTCCTCACATTTCGAGGCGGATGGCAGCAAAAAAGAACAACAAAAACACCAACAACAACCAGACGAAGGAGGAGGCTTTGAAAGAGGCTGCTTTGACGTCCAACACGGGGGACGACATCATCGTCCCTTCTCCTTTGACGAAAATAGCGGACTTGCGGCCCGGGTGGATCGGAGACTGCTGTTTTAGAGTGATTGAAGAATCGAAAGAAGAAGAGGAAGAGGAGGATGAGGACGAAAAGCGACGCAAACAAACGCAACAACACCCGAACGCCTCGTCCTCCTCCAAGCAACATCAGAATTCTCGTCGTTTTAGAGAATTTCTCGTCGGGGATGTCTCTGGGAAGATTAAGTTTAGATGTAGCGAGAAGAGAGAAGGTGAGTCATCATCTCGTCTTTATTCTGTCATCTCGTCATCATCTCTCGTCGTCGTCGTCGTCCTCTTGTTTTGGATTTTGAGACGGGCAGACGGGCAGACAGACACCAACCGAAAGAGAGAGTTGATCCGCGCTTTTGAATCCTCCGAAAGATATTTTTCTTCTCAACTGACACCTGTTCTCTCTCTCTCTCTCTTTCTCTTTCAATACCACATCACATCACAAATCATCCTCAGCCGAAGCTTTAAAACAAAACGAAGCGTACCTTTTAAAAAGCGGGAAAATAGAAATGATCAGAGGCCAGATGCGACTGATGACGGATAGGATGACGTTCGAGAAGAGCGCGGTGACGCCTCTCGCGGACGAGGTAAACGAGCGGAGGGACGTCTGCGAGGCGAAAGATTGCGGCGAGTTAGATTTGAGCGCGTTGTTTTTCGATAGGATTCAATAGTAGAAGGGGGGGGTGCGACGCGGAGAGTCCGTCGTTTTGATTTTGTGTGTCGCATCTGCTCTCTAGCGTGTATGTAGTGTAATAAAACGCGTTGAATACGACGAGTTGAATATCTTTCTCTCAAAGGGAAAAGCAGCTTTTTACATCAACACAAATTGTACGCGCGCGTTCCCCGGGGCTTTCATCAAAATTATGAACCAACCAATCATCCAAGAACCAGGGGGAGAAGCATTTTCTGGTGGTGGTCAAATAGAACGCTACGTCCCACCGGAACCGTTTTGCGTCGTGTTCATAAAGCGCTCGTTCCCAATCCTTTCCTCTCAGTTCGAACGCGTCGGAGTTACCAATTGGACGTTAAACTTATCGAGCTTTGTTGGACGAGGGTACGCGGAGATTAAAGAGTGCGCATTGTGCGTCAACGGAGCGAACGGTACGAATTCATTCTTTTATAATAGTATCGTCATCCCGGAGTGAAAGAAGTATTAGTATTAGTATTAGTATTAGTATTGCGCGCGTTAGGGGAAATCATCCATCGAAAGTGGTTTCGAATGGCTTCGATTTCTGTCTTGGATTTTACTCAAAAATACGCGAGCGCTGACATTTTCATCTCTCTCTCTCACACACATACGCGCACAAAACACGCATTACACAGTGCTGGATCACTCGACTGCGCTCGCTTTGTACGTGAAAGGAAGCCGCGGGCGAACAGCAGAAAACGAACTGAATAATAATAACTTATGGGAATACCGAGGTTGCGTGACGTTATCGGAACCGTCGAACACGTTCAACTTGACGTGGCCGATCGACCCGGGCACTTCTCAATTTTACGAGGACGCTTCGATAGGCGTTTCTTTAGAACCACTCGAGGAGTGTTTACAAAAAGACGCCAAAATTAGTGGCAGTAAAGAGTTGTTCGCGCAGCGAGTCGCGTTAGATTTGTGGAACTTTTTGAAGAGTTTCACCAGCGGAAACGAGACGGAACATTTAGTCGTTCCGAGGAACGTTTTCGATAGTTGGTATCAAAAGTTTACGACAAAGTTTCGACGGGATCCGGATTTTTTAACCCGGAATGTCAACGTCGTTTGAGATGAGACTAAAGATATCAACCCAGTTAGAAGAGTAGTACTATAGAACAGACGTGTAAAGTTAGTTTTGAGCGCGTAGCGTTTCCCGCGACGAATAGGTGAATTTTCTCGTCGTCTCGTAGGTGTCTGTCCCTTTTCAAACTTCATAATCATCATCAAAAACATCAATACAATCAGATTCAAATGACGACCGAAACAGAATCAAAAAAGCCAAAAGCGATCATCTCCCCGTCGTTACTCGCGTGCGATTTTGCCAACATGCAATCGGAATCCGAGAAAGTCCTCTCGTTCGGCGCCGATTGGCTTCACTTGGACGTCATGGATGGCCACTTCGTCCCGAACTTGTCCTTTGGCGCTCCGGTCATTGAAAGCTTACACAAACACTTCCCGGAGGCATATTTCGACGTCCACTTGATGGTGACGAACCCGAGAGATTACGTAGAACCGATGAAAAAAGCTGGGTGCGACATGTTCACGTTTCACATCGAAACCTGCGCGAACATCGACGAAGCGATTGGTCTGTGCGAAAGCATCAAAAAAGGAGGCATGAAAGTCGGCGTGGCGATGAAACCGAAAACGAACGCGGAATCTATTTTCGCCTTAGCGGACGAGAATTTCGTGGACATGCTCTTAGTGATGACCGTGGAACCTGGGTTTGGAGGGCAAAAGTTCAACCCGGATATGATGCCAAAAGTGAAAGAGTTGCGCGAGAAGTATCCCGCGATGGATATTCAAGTCGACGGCGGTTTGAGCGCGTCGACGATCGGCATGGCGAGCGAAGCTGGAGCGAACGTCATCGTCGCTGGAAGTTCCGTGTTTGGCGCAAAGGATGTGAAAGGTGCGATTGATGTGTTGAGGCAAGCCGTGGATGCCGCTTAAACCATCATCAGAGAGAGAGAGAGAGAGTGAGAAGTTTAGTTTTAATAGAAGCGCGTTTTACACAGTTGTTCCACACAACAAAGTCCACACTCAATCCACTCACACTAAAAGTGTTCCTCTCTCCGCCTCAAACGACAAAAAAGAAAGAAGGAAAAGGAACGTCATCATGGTGTTGCGAAGAGCTGCGAGTATTGCCGTCGCCTCCACGTCGAAGAGATGCGCTTCGTCGTCTTCTTCTTCTTCTTCTTTTGGAGTGAGAAGACACAACAGTAATTCCTCTTCCCCGTTGGGAAACAAAACGAATCCAAAAACGAACAATGTTAACATCGAAGAGATGCCGGAACTCACCGCGTTCGATGCAATCGGTGGATTACTCAAAGCCTCCACGGGAGGGATCGCGGTTTTTGGTGTCGGCGCGGTCGGGGTCATAGGCGTCGCCTCGTTTGCCGCGAACGTGTCCAAACAATTCATCAGAGACGGCGGCGAGAAGAAAGAGAAAACGAAAGGGAAAAGGGAAATTCTGTTGGAGGAACTGAACGCGTTGAAAGAAGGCGAGGACACGTGGGGGAACAGACGAAGGCAGAGGGAAGTTAAAGGAGAGCTGAAGAAGCTCGTGGACGAGATGTAGCAGAGAGAGCATTCATTGCGCGTTATAGTGGTGTGCTATTGTTACTATTATTATTACTGTTCCTAGAGGCTATTATTATTATTCGTCGTCGCTTTTGGCGTTCTCGTCTTTGCGTTCGTCTTCGTCGGGCGAAGCCGCCGCGACGGGGTCTTTCGCTTCCTCTCCTTTCGCGGGAGGAGAAGAAGTAGAAGCTGGAGCTGAGTCCATATTTTCTTCATTCGTGGTACTCTTTTTTGGCGTGGGCGATTTTGTCGGCGTTTTCGTTTCGGCTTCAGCCGCCATTGCTTTCATTTTCGCTTTCAATAATTTCGCTTCGTCGGCCAGACGAGCGTCGTTGTGTTTAATCGACTCCGCGACGACTTCAGCCAACTCTTTCAACTCGCGACCGATAATGTCCGAGTCGAATTTACCAGCTAAGCCGTGTAAGCACTCTCGCAACGCTTCGCAATCGGCTTTGACGTGTCTTTCGATGGTACCGCCGACAGATTTCCTTTCCTCCCAAACCGTTCTCAAGGAGGAGGCTAACTTGGCGTCAAACTCTAAAGCGACTACGCCGAGGACGTTGTTTTGATCGTTCTCTTCAAACATGCCACGGACGACTTTGGAAAGCGTTCCGAGTTCTTTCATTAATCCTTTACTGAATTGAGAGGCTTCTTTGTCGAAATCTTCGAGCGGTTCGTTTTCCCAGGCTTTGGCGAGTTGCGGTAACGTGCCGCGATGGAATCGCAAGCGTTCTCGAATGATTTCAATGAGCTTCAGATGGATGCGTTCGCAGTGCGTTTCGAAATCGCGTCCAACTTTATCGAGGTTCGCAAAGGCTAGTTTACGCCTCGCGTCTTCGTTGCCGATCGATGGTAGTTTGCCTTCACCTGTTGCGGCCGCGACGTTATCGCTACTGCTGCCAAACTTTGTCGTCGTAATGTCTGAAAGTTTCGCTTTCAAAACCGGCGCGAGGGATTGGAACAATCGGAGCGATTGTTGAGTCACCGACAGATGCTTCGCGGTGATGGATCTCAAGTTTGCGCCTTGCATGGCTTGTGCGCCGAGAACTAACACGCAAGCACCATCGTTGAACGCACCGAGTAATTCAGCGACGCGACGAGCTACGTCTGCCGATAAATCTGGAATACTTTCCGCGATATCGCTGTAATCGTTCAGCGTGCGAATGAGCATCAACGCCGTCGTCGTGGCGACGTGTTCAACTTTCGTGTTTTTATCGATAATTTTCGTCGGTAGCGGTTGGTTCTTATCGTTTTCAGCATTAGTAGCGGCGTTGCTTTCTTTCTTTTCATCCTTTTCTGTTGAAGATGCCACCGCAGATAAGCGATCCAAAAGCTCTTGAAAATGTGCCGGGACCGTCGCTTGCGACCAACTCTCTTGCTCGAGCAGCGTCTTCAACTTATCCAACTCGGCGGCGTGTTTCACGTTCAAGAACAAGCGCGCCTGAGAATGCACTTGCGACCTTAACGCCACGCACCGCTTCCCGTTTTTCTTATTAGCATTCTCCGCGAGACGAATGAACGCATCCGAAGCTTTCGTTATTCTCGTGAACGAAGTCGCGTCGAGTTTTGCGTTGACGTGCTTGCGGCAACTCAGGAGTCTGGCGAAAAGCATCGAGCCTCCGTCGATGATTGAATTCGACGATTCGCGGATGGCAAAAACTGCTTTGGAAATACCATCTCTCGAAAACCGCTCGTTGGCTTCATCGCGAGCTTCTTTCAGGACGAAATCCATAGAGAATTTTGGCGAGGGCAAACTCTTGGGCGTTTCCACGGCGCCAGCGCTTTCGCTCGCATTCTCATCGAATTCATCACTGGAAGAGGTGAACACGGACATCAAAACGTCTCGAATAATTTCACCGCGCTTGAAATGTAAGCGTGACATGATTTTGCTCACGGCATCGAGCGTTCGGATGTAATTCTCAGAGGAACAATTTTGAAGCGCTAAATAAATATTCTCCATGTTACCGTCTTCTGCGTTTTTATTTTCAGCGACAGCGGCGCTGACCTTTGAAGGAGTGTTTGTTTTACCACCAACACTCGCGAAAACTTTTTCGCACACGCGTTCGACATCTCTTTTCAAATCACGCAAAATTTCACGCGAAACCGCGTGAATCGCGTCAACCGTTGGCATGACTGTGCTCGATCTCAACAAGCCACGAAGCGCCGGTAAGATGGACTCAGATACTCGATCGTACTCGTCTTTATCGAAGCTTCCCTCATCGTCTTTGATTTGATCGTCGACACCATACTTTACTATGTTCGCGATTCCATCGTCTACGATGTTCGATTCGACGCGAGCTCGAGAGCACAACTCTGCCGTAATTGCACCCGTGCATTTTCTCTTTGCAATCTCCAAATCTTTCGGAAGATGACTGAAACACGAAAAGACGTTTTTCGTCGTCGTCGTTGCCGCGTTACTTTTACCACCGCTACTATTACTAATATTCATGTGTTTATTGCTTGCAGAAGACATTGATGACGATCCTTTCTCTTCCTCTACTTCCCCCTCTTCGCTGTTGTTTTTCGTCGCCCTTTCAATCGCCGCTCTCAAACTTCTCTCGCACTCGTCGATCGCTTCTAAACACTCCGAATACTCCCCGGATTCTAACAGCACGTCCACGTCTAACTTCGTCTGCCGAATATTCTCGATATCTTTCAAAGTTTCCGCCAATCGTAAAATGTTGTCCCTCCTTCTCGACGTCTCTTTCACTTTTGCCGTGGCGTGCGCAGCTCTTCTAAAACTCCTCCGATTATTCGTTCTTAAATCGACGACTGCTTTCTTCGCCTCCTCTATCGTCTCTTGTAACTTTTTCGTTTTCGCCATCGCTTCTAAAAACGCCTCGGCGCGATCCCCGACGCGTTTCATAATCACGCTCTCCACCAAATCTAAGTACTGTCCGAGCTGCTCTTGCGCTAGCACCGCGCTATTCGCCACGTTGTCGTCGTCTAACGACGTCTTATTATTATTATTATTATTATTATTATTGCTCTCTCCTACTAAATCGCTCACTAAACACGGCAAAATCTCCTCGAATGCCTCCCTCGACGTTAAATCAAACTCTTCTCGGAAAAAAATGGACGGCACTGAACTCAAAAGCTGATTTTGTCTGTGCATTTGCTCCTCGAAGTCGTCCGCGTTCATGTTGTTGGTCGCGGCGAACCCGTCCGCCAACGCCGACCCCGCGGACGACGACTTCGACGCCGTTCCCGCGCTCTTATTCTTCTTCTTCGCCATCGCTCTCGTCGCCACGAACCTCGCGTACGACGTCCGTATCGCTCTCAAATACTTCTCAAAGTCCGTCGGCGATACCTCCGGTAACGTCTTCTTAATCACTCCGTGGTTCTTCAACAAAGTCTGTTCGATGCGTTTCTCGTCCAGTAAGAGGTTGCTCTCTTTTTCCATCATCATCATCATCTTGTTGTTGTTAATGTTGTTGTTGTTGTTCGTAGCACTCCCAGTATTCCCATCTTCGCTCGCGTATCCGAACAACGAGTACACCGCCGAAGTGAACCCAAAATCGTAGTAATCATAAAAGTCGTTTGAAGAAGAAGAAGACGCCGTCGTCGTCGCTTCTCCTGAAGGCGCATTCAAAACGCTCGTTAAATACGACGTCTCCGCGATTAAAGACGCGATTCTTCGTCGCTCCTCTTCTTCGTCTTCCTTTTTGTCCTTCTTCAAAAAAGAATCATCGTTAGAAAACTCTTTCTTCTTCTCTTCTTCTTCTTCGTTTTCTTTCGAAGTCCTCGCTTCCATCTTTATCTTCTTTAAAAGCACGAGAGAGAGATGAAGAGAGAGAGATGAAGAGATGAAGAGATGAAGAGAGATGAAGAGAAAGAGAAGAACGAGCGGGAAGAGAGAGAAAATTTTCTGAAGCGTGTTTGCTCTTTTTCGAAAAGAAATTTTTTTCTTCATTTTTCCTTTACGTGACACCACTGGAGACAATTAGCTCTTACACATCATCTCAACATCAGAGGAGCACGACTCAAACTACTCTACTACGACTACGAGACTCTCTCTGTATTAAAATCTTTTCACTGGATACGCTTTTGAAAAGAAAGAATACAGAAGAAGAGACTTTACGCTTTTTGACGAATAAAAATGTCGAACAGACATATATCGAACCCCGAGGAAGACGGGTGGGAAAAAAGCGACTTCCCAGTCGTGTGCGACGATTGTCTCGGCCCGAACCCGTACGTGAGAATGCAGAAAGAAAATTACGGCGCGGAGTGCGCCATCTCGGGAAGACCGTTCACGGTGTTCCGATGGCGACCAGGACACGACGCGAGGTATAAGAAAACAGTCGTGTGCAAAGAAATCGCGTTGGCGAAGAACGTCTGCCAAGTGTGCTTGTTAGATTTGGAATTTGGGATTCCAGTGCAAGCGAGAGATGCGGCGTTGGGGGCGATTTCAGATATGGCGGTGCCGAAAAGCGCGGTGAACGTGGAATACGTGACGAAACAGATCGAGGAGAAACTGGAGGAAGATGCTACCGCAGACGTGACTGGGATGTTAGGTGGAGTCGCCGGGAACGCGGAGGACGATTCGGTGGGAGGGAAAGCGGCGATCGTGAAGGACGCGATGGAACAGTTGACGCGGATGGCGAGGAAGAAGCCGTATTATCAAAAGAATAAGGCGCCGATTTGTACGTTTTGGTTGAAAGACGCGTGCACGCGAGCGGATTGTCCGTTTCGACCGTGCAACGGGGACACGCACATGCCAGAGTTATCCGCGAATGCAAAGTTTAGGAAGCAGAATATTAAGGATCGGTATTACGGGACGAACGATCCAGTCGCCGAGGCGATGTTGGAAAGAGACCGAGAGAAGAAACCGAGTTGGCAAGCGCCGGAGGATCAAACGATCAAGACGTTTTATATCAGCGGTGTAGACGGGGAGAACGTGCAAGAGGGAGATTTGAGAGCCGCGTTTTGTACGTATGGGGCTTTGAAGAAAGTACACGTGATGAAAGAAAAGAAGTGCGCGTTTGTGACGTTCGCGGAGAGAGAAGAGGCCGAGGAAGCGGCGAAGCAAAAATGCGGCGCGCTCGGATTTGAAATCAACGGCGTGAAAATGAAGTGCATGTGGGGAAAGTCAAAAAGCGAGAGTAAGAAGAAAAAGCAAGCAGGTGGAGAGGAAGGCAAAGAAAAAAAGAAGGAGAATTTAACAGACGTAGAAAAACTAGAACAGATGCCGTTACCGACTGGAGGCGCGAAGAAGAAATACGCGAGTATGGACGCGAACGCGATGGGCGCCGCGGCGAAGTAAAAGTGCAGTTTTGTTTCTATAGCAGCACGTGTGTGCGTGTAATAATACTATTTTAATACAACAACCGGAAGTAGAAAGAGAGAGAGCTTATTTAATCAACCACCCGGCGAGGCCAAAGAAGGGTAAGAATCGATCGATGGCGGAACACGTAGGATCGACTTTCTTCGTGAAATAAATTTGCCACAAATAGAAGAGGACGATGTCGCACGTAAACGCGACCGAGACTCTGTCTTCGTGTAGAGTTTGCACGTAGTACGTCCATCGCTCGGCTAAGTCTCGCTCTTCGCCGGACGGAACGTATCCGTTCGCAAAGTACCACAGCGAGTAGACGCCGACTAATAAACCGTACACGCCAAAACCTTTGCTCAGCAAGCCTTTTTTACCTTCTCTCCCTTCTCTCGTTTTCGCATCTTCGTTGATCACACCTGCATCCTCGGATACGTACGCGGACGTTTCGTTTTCTTTCCTATTCTCGCCGATACTCTTCGCCCTCGTGGCGAAATACGGAAGCAAAGTCGCGTTCGTGAGAAACATGGAGATGGACCAAAACGTGGTCGTTTTCAAATCCCCACCTTTCTCTTTGCCTAATTTCGTTTTATCCATCAACAGAACCGGAAACAACATAAACACGAACGCCTCGGCAAAGTTGAAGACGCCCAACGTTTCCGGCTGGACTGGGAAATCCGTCGCTAGTCCGGCAAACGTGATGCCGGCTTCGTTCATGCCTTGTAAGATGAAGAAGAATTGAACGGAAGAGTTTATGACGTCTTGCAAACTTTCGGGAGTAATGGCCCATCCCGGGTATCCCGGAACTGGCGAAAACGGCGGCGAGAGGAGTAACACGTACCAATACGCAGCCGCGGCAGCCCACAACCCGGCGATCTCCAACGCGTTATTATTGTCGGAAGAAGATGTCGTCATCTCTCCCTTCGCGCTCCCTTCGTCACTACTCTCGTTATCATTTTTCTTGTTGTTCTCCTTCTTCTGCTTCTCGGCTAAAATCTGTTCCTTCACCAGCGGCGCTACGACCCGTATGATTGAAAACGACGCCTCCCCTAGCTTCATCGGCGACTCGACCACGTCTCTGGCGTAAATCAGCTTCCCGCTCTCCTTTGAAATCTCGTAAAACGAAGCGCCTCGCGCGTTTGGAAACGGCTCGCCTGCGATTTCAACGTGCCACGTGCACCCAAACGTCAAACTCTCCCCTAATCCTCCCGCCTCCGAGGACGAAGACGTCGTGCTTCTCTCGATGATAAAATCTAAATCGTCCGGTATCCCCGTGCAACTCTCCTCGAATAATTTTTTCACCCGCGCTTTCCCTCGGAATGGTTCTGGGAAGTTGAAATCTTCGTACACGATGTCGTCGTCGACAAACGTCAGCGCTTTCGTCACGTCTCTTTTATTGATGGCGTCGTACATTCCTCGCACGACTGCTTCCGCGTCTCTTCTCGTTTCCGATGACGATGACGATGATGACGCGGAAAGTGTCGTCGTTTCTTCCATCGCGCTGCTCTTCGTCGTCATCGAAACGTCGTCATCTTTTCCCCGCTTCGTCGTGAATCGAAACGACGTTTCCCGGATTTTGCATTTTGATGATGCGCGGGAGGAGGAAGAAGAGACGTGCGACTGATGATGATGATGATAACAGCGCGTGAAAGTCGTGGTTCTTCTCGCGACGACGTTAAAACGGGGTTTTACTGATGATGATGGTTTTACCCTCGCGTGCACAACCATTACGAGTAGGAGTAGGAGTAGATATCTTTGTTGTGTTTTGTGTTTCGTGGTGGAGAACGAAAGAAGTGACGATGACGACGACGATTTTTTAATTTTTTAAGAAGAGAAAAATGTTTGAAATAAACACAAAGAGTAAAAATTTTTATCATCACAACATCAACAATTGTTGCGTACTTACAAACCAGCCTTTTTACACTCCTGGGTCAACTGAATCCAACTGTCCAACTTTTCCCCGCCTTTACCGGTTTTGTGCGCCTCTCTGCACATGGCGATGCCTTCCTCGACGGACGCGGCTTGCTCCGCCGCCGCCATGGCGACGCCGGCGTTCAAAATCAAAGTTTCCGCCACTGGACCGGTTTCACCTCCCAAAGCTTCGCGCAAAATTTTGGCGTTGAGTTTAGCGTCACCACCGGCTAAGTCTTTTAATTCGCATTTTTTTATTCCCACTTTAGACGGTTCAAAGGTGTACGTTTTGACGCCGTCTTTGGAGACTTCCATGACGTCCGCCGGGCCGCACGGAGTCAACTCGTCCAAACCCATCGAGTGGACGATTAACGCTTTCTTCATTCCCAAACGCATGAATGAATCTGCCATTAACCTCTGAATATCCGTGGAGTAGACGCCAACGAGCGCGTACTTGGAATGCGCCGGGTTTAACATCGGTCCTAACAAGTTAAACGCCGTTCTCACTTTTAACGATTTTCTCACCGGCGAAACTTTCGCCATCGCCGGGTGGAATCTCGGGGCAAACATAAAACCCATGCCGACTTCTTTCACGCACTTTTCGATAGCCTCTGGGCCAATCTCCACGGCCACACCGAGCGCTTCCAAAACGTCCGCGGAGCCGCAGAGAGAAGACACGGAGCGGCTTCCGTGTTTCGCCACCTTCGCGCCCGCCGCCGCGGCTAACACGCACGACCCGGTTGAAATGTTCACCGTCCCCGCAGAATCCCCACCGGTACCAACGATATCCAAAACATCGTCCCCGGCGTTCACTTGTACCGCTCTCGATTGCATAGCTCGCGCTAACCCGGCCATTTCTGAGCTCGTCTCCCCTTTCGCTCGCAACAGGACCAAAAAAGCAGCGATCTGATTTTCCGACGCATCCAACAACGCTTCCATGGCTTCAAACGCCTCGTTTTCGGATAAATCCTTCCCTTCGCACAAATTTTCGATAACTTTTTGTAAGTTTATTTCCTGTTTCGCCGCGTGTACTGAGTGCGTTCGAATACTACTCGAAGCAGTTGTTGTTGTTCTCTTTTGTCTGCTTGATGATGATGATGATGATGATGATGATGAAAATTTCCGATGATGCTGATGTGCTCCTACTAATTTTCTCGAAGACGACGACGACGACGATTCAGACGACGACGACGTCGTCGTCGTCATCATCGCGCCGCGCTTAGTAATTAGGTGCGATGACATCAAAACGGATAAAGAAGAAGAAGAAGACATCAAAGTTTGTTGCTCT
>Ga0233451_10004034_pt1 | contig 12462 bp, 10 predicted proteins | sample 011ome_29_FD_183052 | JGI IMG/M metagenome (GOLD analysis project Ga0233451, IMG submission 183052) | Coastal salt marsh microbial communities from the Groves Creek Marsh, Skidaway Island, Georgia - 011504CT (spades assembly) | ecosystem: Environmental > Aquatic > Marine > Intertidal zone >...
CCTGTATTTCCAACATAGCCAATGATATCTCCTCTTTTTACTTTTTGATCTCTTCTGACATTGTATTTGGAAAGATGTGCGTAGAGACTCACATAACCAAAACCATGATCAATACGGATATGGTTTCCATAACCAGCAGAGCTATTGTCAGCGCGTTTCACTACACCATTTCCCGTGGCGTACACAGGGGTTCCTTTTTTTGCGGTAAAATCCATGCCGTAGTGTTTCTTTCTGATCTTGGTAAAAGGATCAATGCGATAACCAAAACCCGAGGCAACCCGAGTCAAATCTTCATTTTTGACAGGCTGTATTGTAGGAATTGCTTCAATAAGTTCAGCTTTGTTCTCTGCAAGGCGTTCAATTTCATCTAAAGAACGGGACTGCACCACAGTTTGTTTTGTTAAAATATCAATACGCTCTGCTGTACTGATAATCAGTTCAGAGTTGTCATAACCCTCTAAATCTTTATATCGATTTACCCCTCCAAAACCAGCTCTTCTTTGCTCCTCAGGAATAGGGCTAGCCTCAAAATACACTCTGTAGAGGTTGTTGTCTCGCTCTTCAACATTGGAAACCACTGATTCCAGTTGGGATAGTTTTTTGTTTAAAATATCAAATTGTAATTCATAATTTTTTAGAGATCTTTTTTGTGCAATCTCAGAAGGAGTATTAATCACATCAGAATTCAATAAAATTAAAAGAACACTTGAACCAAAGAAAAAGGAAGCCAACAAAAAAAGAAAAATATTAGAGACCCTCTTCTTGTTGGTGTACTTTATCGGTCTGTAGGAAAGTGTGTCAGGGTCGTAATAGTATTTAACTTTACTCATAAATTTTTAAAAATTTTTATTTCTTTTGTACTACAAAAGAAATATGCTGTAAAGATACAAAAATTGGTCAGATGCAAGCTTTTTCGATTTGAGTTGTCCTAAGTACAATCTAAACGATTATAAATAAAATAAGGAATGAAGTCCACCCAAGTACGACAAGAGTTTTTAGATTTTTTTGCTTCTAAAAAACATTTAGTAGTTCCATCAGCCCCTATGGTCATTAAAAATGATCCTACATTGATGTTCACCAATGCAGGGATGAACCCTTTTAAAGAATATTTTTTGGGGAATTCAAAACCAGAGTCTAACAGAATCACGGATACTCAAAAATGTCTTCGTGTGTCTGGAAAGCACAACGATTTAGAAGAAGTAGGAATCGATACCTATCACCACACCTTTTTTGAAATGCTAGGGAACTGGAGTTTTGGGGATTATTTTAAAAAAGAAGCCATAGTTTGGGCTTGGGAGTTGTTGACAGAAGTCTATAAAATTAATCCTGATCAACTGTATGTGACCATTTTTGAAGGGGCAGAAAAGGAACAACTTGGAAAAGACGAAGAGGCCTACAGCCTCTGGAAAGAGATTCTCCCTGAAGATCGAATATTATTAGGCAACAAAAAAGACAATTTCTGGGAAATGGGTGATCAAGGCCCCTGTGGACCTTGTTCTGAAATTCATGTTGACATTCGCCCAGAGGAAGAACGAAAAAAAAGCTCAGGTGCTTCATTAGTAAACCAAGACCACCCTCAGGTCATCGAGGTTTGGAATTTGGTCTTTATTGAATTCAACCGAAAAGCCGATGGAAGTTTAGAAAAATTACCGAACAAACACATCGATACCGGAATGGGTTTCGAGCGTTTGTGTATGGTGCTACAGGGAAAAACTTCCAACTATGATACTGATGTTTTTACACCTCTTATTAGAGAAATAGAAACCTTGACCAACACAAAATATGGTAACTCAGAAGAAACAGACCGTGCCATACGTGTGGTTGCAGACCACTTGAGAACGGTTTACTTTGCAATTGCTGACGGTCAGTTGCCCAGTAACACAGGTGCGGGATACGTCATCAGAAGAATTTTAAGAAGAGCCATACGCTATGGATTTACCTTCTTAAATCAAAAAGAACCCTTTATTCATTTATTGGTTAAAATTCTGTCCCAACAAATGGGTACAGCCTTTCCAGAATTGATAAAAGAACAACAGTTGGCGTACAACGTGATCAAAGAAGAGGAACATTCTTTCTTAAAAACTTTAGATCAAGGGTTACTTTTACTTGAGACGATTCTTGAACAAACCAAAGGTAAAATTGTGAATGGAGAAAAGGCCTTTGAACTATACGACACCTTTGGTTTTCCTTTCGATTTGACCGCTCTTATTGCTAATGAAAGAGGTTATACAATTGATCAAAGTGGATTTGATTTAGCAATGGAAACCCAAAAGTCACGATCTCGGTCGGCAGCGGCTTCAAAAGCAGAGGATTGGGTAGAACTAAGGGAAGTTAAAGAGCACGACTTCATAGGTTACGATCAATTGAATGCAGAGGTTAAAATCAGTCGTTTCAGAAAAATGACAACAGCAAAAGAGGGGGCGTTTTACCAATTGGTTTTTGATGCTACGCCTTTCTATCCAGAGGGGGGAGGTCAGGTAGGAGATAAGGGTTACTTAGAATCATCCAATGGTGATGTTTTCTATATATCGACACCAAGAAAGAAAATAATCTCATCATACACCACACCAAGACTCTTCCTGAAAAACTAGAGGCTACTTTCACTGCCGTAGTAGATCCAAAACAACGTCATCGTTCCTCTTGTAATCACACAGCAACGCATCTTATGCACCAAGCATTGCGATCCGTACTGGGAACTCATGTAGAACAAAAAGGATCCATGGTTCATTCTGGGATGTTTCGTTTTGACTTTTCTCACTTTGCTAAAGTGAGTGAAGACGAACTCAAGCAGGTTGAGCAATTTGTCAATGCGCGAATTCGTGAAAAAATCCCACTAGAAGAACAGCGCAATACATCATATGACCAAGCCATAAAACAAGGTGCAATTGCACTTTTTGGAGAAAAATATGGAGATCAAGTACGCACCATACGATTTGGTCAGTCCATGGAACTTTGCGGAGGAACACATGTGTCCAATACCGATGAAATCTGGCATTTTAAGATCCTTTCCGAAGGAGCAGTGGCTTCTGGAATAAGAAGAATAGAAGCGATAACTGGCGATGCTACCAAAAAGTACTTTGAAGAACAGACTGCTCTTTTGGAGCAGGTGAATTTACTTTTGAAAAACGCTCAAGACCCCTTAAAGGCGATTCAAAACCTCCAATTAGAAAACAGTTCTCTAAAAAAAGAATTGGGGGAATTGTCAAAATTAAAAGCTCAAGTGTTAAAAGAGGAATTACGTAATGAAGTAGAAACTCTTGATGGAATTTCATTTCTTGCAAAAGAAGTAGATTTGGATGCACAGGGAATGAAAAGTCTTTCTTTTGAGCTCGGTGATTCGCTTCCCAATGCCCTTCTGGTCTTAGGATCTCGAAAAACAGGAAAGCCCTTATTGAGTTGTTTTATTTCTAAAAGACTGGTTGAAAATCAAGGCCTTGATGCAGGTAAAATTATTAGGGAACTTGGAAAACACATCCAAGGAGGAGGAGGAGGACAAGCATTTTATGCTACTGCTGGGGGTAAAAGAATAGAGGGAATTTCAGAGGCGATTAATACCGCTAAAGAAATTTGTATTCTCTAAGATTAGCGGTCTGCAGCAGGAGGGTAGTCAGCCACTATTTCTTCTACAAAAAGAGCGATACGCGCATCCCTATTTTTAGTGTTTTCTTGTATGCCTCCCCGACCCTTTCCTTGCCAAACCAATTGTTTTGTAGTGGCATCAATGATATTAATGTAAAGGGTTCCCTCTGTTTGTGAACTCACAGTATTGTAATTTGGGGCACCCCAGAACCAAGGGCTGAAACCCCAGCCCCATCCCCAGCTGTTCAAGGTGTTGACGTAAATTTTTTCTTTTGACTTTGTAGTAAAGCCTATCAAAAGATCGGGAGTCTCAGATTTGGATAGCCCCTTGATGCTCATTTGGGTATCCAAGGCCTTCAAAATGCGTCTTTTGTCCAAATCAGAAATACTCACTTGGTCAATTTCTGGTTTGAAATAAGCAAATGTTTGATATTGTGAAAAATCAATATTCCGATCAAAGTCAGAATAGACTCGAATTGAAGAACAAGCACTCAATACGAGAAAAGATAAAAGGAAAATAACATTTTTCATATCCACAGATTTACAGTCTTACATAATTTTAAACAAAAATGATGCCGAATTTAATTGCGTTTTGGATTGTAACCAAAAGGACAGTGTCGGCAATTACTTTTACAGCAATACCCTCTTTTTAAGTGATATTGTTCCGTAAAGACTTTATAGCCCTCCGGTGTTAAATAATAATCCCCTTCCTCCAAAGGGGGTAACGATCCTTGCTTCAATTTAGTTACTTTTGAATATGCAATTTTTTGATACAATCAAAAATAGTACAAATCAGTTAGTCTGTACCTTAGAGGAACATACTATTTACTTAAAAAGGGAGGATTTGATTCATCCAAAAGTCTCAGGCAATAAATTTCGAAAATTAAAGTATGTCTTTAAAGAAATTATAGATAAGAAGATTCCTCTAGCCATTACTTTTGGAGGGGCTCATTCAAACCATTTAGCAGCCACTGCTTGTACAGGAAGACTAACAGGTGTCAAGACTTTGGGGATTGTTCGGGGGGAGGAATGGGAACACAAACTATTTGAAAGTCCTACTTTAGCTTATTGTGTTTCCCAAGAAATGCAATTGATTTTCATCCCAAGAACTAACTATTTACTTAAGGAAACATCGGATGAGGTGAAGACGCTCCTAAAACAACACCCCAAATACTTTCTTATTCCTGAAGGAGGAACTTCAGATTTAGGGATCAAAGGATGCTCAGAAATTTTAACAACACAGGATTCTATGTTTGAGGTGATCTGTACAAGTGTAGGTACAGGTGGGACTCTAGTAGGATTAATCAACAGTGCAAAAGCGAATCAAACAGTATTAGGATTTAACGCCCTGAAAAATCCAGAGGTTTCAAGTGTTGTAAGTAAACATGCATACACTCAAAATTGGGAGTTACTTTCAGACTTCACTTTTGGAGGATATGCAAAGACTACTCCACAACTTATCGACTTCATCAATACTTTTTATAAACAATATCAAATTCCTTTAGATCCTGTCTACACAGGGAAAATGCTTTTTGCTATTTTTGACATGATTAAGAACAAAAAATGGCGTTGGGGAAAGCATATTTTAGCGATACACACCGGAGGACTTCAAGGGATTTTGGGAATGAATCGTCAACTTCAAAAAAAGAACAGCCCCCTAATATCCTTCGAAAAGGAATAGCCTTAGGTTTTATTTTGATGTTCTTGTATTCGTGTGGAAGCACCCGAAAGGTGGTCTTGCGTGAAAAAAAAACAGTAGAATCAAAGGCTGTAGCCGTTGAAACTTCCAAACAGCCCTCTCAAAACCCCTCTTCTAAACCCCTTACCAATAAAGAAAAAATTGAAAATTACATCCAAAAGTTCAGTACAGTTGCTCAAAAAGAAATGAAAGCCTATGGAATACCTGCCAGCATTACATTGGCTCAAGGAATTTTAGAGTCCGGTATGGGTTACGGACGACTGGCTACAGAGGGGAATAATCATTTTGGAATCAAATGCCATAAAGAGTGGAAGGGCAAGACAATATACCACGAAGATGATCAAAAAGGGGAATGTTTTAGAGTATACAAAAACCCCATTAGTTCGTATCGAGACCACTCTATTTTTTTAGCGAGTAGAGATCGCTATGCCTTTCTTTTTAGTTTAAAACGAACTCATTACAAAGCATGGGCAAAGGGATTGAAAAAGGCCGGATATGCTACCGATCCAAAATATCCTGAGAAACTCATCAGTTTAATTGAACGTTTTGATCTTACTCGTTTCGATACTAAACCAAAAAAGATAAATCGTTCTGAAAACAGTGTGATTCATCAAGATTCAGAACACATTCACACGGTAAAAAAGGGTGATACACTCTATTCACTTTCTAAATTATATGAAGTTCCGGTAAAGGACTTGATCCAAATCAATCAGATTACTGATCAAACTATTTATTTGGGACAAGAACTAAAAATACCTTCAAAAAAATAAAATGTACTACCAAAGAAGCAGTTCACTATTTAAAGAAGCCAAAAAAGTTATACCTGGTGGGGTCAACTCACCTGTTCGCGCATTCCAATCTGTAGGAGGAACTCCAGTTTTTGTTGAAAAAGCATCGGGTGCTTACCTCTACGATGTAGATGGGAATGTTTTAATCGACTATATTGCCAGTTGGGGACCCATGATTTTAGGTCATGCCTATCCTCCGGTAATTGAAGCGTTAAAAAAACGAGCGGAAAAAGGAACTTCTTTTGGCATGCCTACGGAACTAGAGACCACCATTGCTTCCTTAGCACTTCAGATGATCCCTAATATGGATAAAATACGTTTTGTCAATTCAGGAACAGAGGCCTGTATGAGTGCGGTGCGTTTGGCCAGAGGGGCAACAAAAAGGGAAAAAATCATCAAGTTTAAGGGTTGTTATCACGGCCATTCCGATGCTTTTTTAATTCAAGCAGGAAGTGGGGCGATGACATTTGGGAGTCCTAGTAGCCCAGGAGTAACCCAAGGAACAGCAAAAGACACCTTACTCGCAGCGTACAATAATTTAGAAGAAGTTGCTTCTCTTTTTGAAGAATATCCTGAAGAAATTGCAGCGATTATAGTTGAGCCCGTTGCTGGAAATATGGGGTGTGTTCTCCCTAAAAATGGTTTTCTCGAAGGACTGCGAAGCTTGTGTGATCGTTTTGGAAGTTTGCTCATTTTTGATGAAGTAATGACGGGTTTCCGTTTGGCAAAAGGAGGCGCACAAGAACTTTTAAACATCAAAGCAGATATAGCAACTTACGGCAAGGTAATAGGTGGAGGGTTACCCGTAGGTGCTTTTGCAGCAAAAGACGAAATCATGAAACACTTAGCCCCAGAAGGACCTGTTTACCAAGCGGGGACCTTGAGTGGAAATCCACTTGCAATGGCTGCAGGGCTAGCTATGCTTCAAGCATTGGATGAGGATACAACTCTTTACACCCGTCTGGATCAAAAGACCCAACGACTGGAAGAGGGGTTCCATTCTGTACTCAAAGAGTCCAATCTGCCCTATCAAATTAATCGTTTGGGGTCTATGATTTCCTTGCACTTTACTGAAAATGAGGTTAGTGATTTTGAAACAGCAGCCCATGGGAATAATTCAAGGTTTAACTTATTTTTTCATGGGATGCTTTCGGAAGGAATTTACCTCCCTCCAAGTGCTTTCGAAAGTTATTTTTTGAACGATGCCTTAAGTGAATCAGACATAGACAAGACCATAATAGCATTATCCAAAGTGGTAAAAAATCTATAGGTCGAATAAAAAAAAGGGAACAATTTGTTCCCTTTATTACTTAGTTTCTCTTGTGCAGAGGGGTGTGATGTTTTTCTTTGTTCGGATTGTGCCCTCCTCTTTTGTTGTGATGACGACTCGCCATTCGTTTTTGAGGTTTATTTTTTTTCCATAGAACAAATTGTTCTTCGTTGAGAATCGATTTCATTTCGTTTTGAAGTGCAATTTGGGTGTCCATGCGTTTCATCATCATTTTATAGTGTTGATCTGAGGTACCCATGTTAGATTTCCCAATTTTCTCAGGGCGTTCAAGCTGATATTTTTTAAGTGCTGAACGCACAGCAGAAACTTGTTTTTCTGTCAAATCAAGCTCCAATTGCATTTTTTTTGTGTGTAATTCAAGGCGTTGCTCTTTTGAAAATTCAATTTTTTCGTTTGGCGATTGTGCCACTACCAGCATTGGGAAAAGCAACACAAAAAGAGGGTTGAAAGTTTTCATAATTTTTGTTGTTTTTGCTTTGATGTTTTTAGACAGCTAAAGTTTAAAGCATTGGGATTACTTTAACAATTCAATAAAAAGTCCCTGATCATTTTTTATCACCTGAACCATTTTTTTATGTGTCAATCCTTTGATGGATTGATCCCATTTTTTATTACTTAGACCTGCCTTTTCTTTTATGTCTCCAAGTGTTGCTGGAGACTCCTGTTTGATAAGTCGCAAAACTTGCTTTTCCTCTTCGCTGAGTTCAACCTGTTTTTGTTCTGGTTTCATTTGTGGAAAAAAGAGTACTTCTTGAATGGAGCTGTTGTTTGTCATGAGCATTACTAAACGATCGATTCCGATACCAATACCAGAGGTAGGGGGCATACCGTATTCTAGTGCTCTCAAAAAGTCTTGATCAATAAACATGGCTTCGTCATCTCCTTTTTCACTCAATACCAGTTGTGCTTCAAAACGTTTCCGTTGGTCTATGGGATCGTTTAATTCGGAATACGCATTGGCGAGTTCTTTACCATTGACCATCAGTTCAAATCGTTCCGTCAAACGTTCATTAGTACGATGTTCCTTGGTAAGAGGACTCATAGATTTGGGATAATCTGTAATAAATGTGGGTTGTATGTAGTGGTGTTCGCATTTTTCACCAAAAATTTCATCAATTAATTTTCCTTCTCCCATAGTTTCATCGACTTCAAGACCAAGTTGAGTTGCCGTCTTGCGCAATTCAGTTTCATTCATCTCCGATACATCAATTCCGGTATGTGTTCGGATGGCTTCCAAAATGGGAACTCTGGGGTAGGGTGCCTTAAAATTTATGGTGTGGGTTCCTACTTGTACTTGGGTTGTTCCGTGTACATCTGTAGCAATCTGCTCTAACAAGGCCTCTGTAGTTTCCATCATCCAGAAATAATCCTTGTAGGCTACGTACAATTCCATTACCGTAAATTCTGGATTGTGGGTTCGATCCATTCCTTCATTCCGGAAATCTTTAGCAAATTCAAAAACCCCTTCAAAGCCCCCCACAATGAGTCGCTTTAGATAAAGCTCATTTGCAATACGCAAGTACAATTTGGTATTGAGTGCATTGTGATGGGTCACAAAAGGACGCGCAGCAGCACCTCCTGGGATGGGCTGTAATATTGGAGTTTCTACTTCTAGGTACCCTTTCTGTGTTAAAAATTCACGTATGGTTGTAGTGATTTTGGAGCGTTGTAGAAAAGTGTTTTTTACCTGAGGGTTAACGATTAAATCAACATAGCGCTGGCGGTAGCGCAACTCAGGATCATTAAAAGCATCGTAAAGATTTCCCTCAGCATCTGTTTTTGGAAGAGGTAAGGGTCTCAGTGATTTATTGAGAACAGTGAATTTCGTTACTTTAACAGTTTGCTGCCCTACTTGAGTAGTAAAAAGGCTTCCTTCTACACCAATGATATCACCGATATCCAATAATTTTTTGTACACCTCATTGTAGAGGGTCTTGTCCTCTCCAGGACAAATTTCGTCTCTGTTAAAGTAAAGTTGAATACGACCTGTACTGTCTAGTAATTCTGCAAAACTAGCGCTTCCCTGAATCCGACGGGACATCAAACGTCCAGCTAATACAATTTTTTTACCCTCTGCATAGTGTTCTGGAAGCTGATCTGCATAAAAATTTACTTGAAATTGTGCTGCAGGATAAGGATTGATTCCTAACTTTCGTAGTCCATCTAATTTTTCTCTGCGAATCAGTTCCTGCTCAGAAAGTTTTGCCATAGGGTTTCTTTTGCTGCAAAGATACATAGAGTGACAAAATCTAAGCAATCAAATTTTATATCTTTGTCTTTCAAAGCAAAGCATGAGTTTTTTTCGAGTCTTACTTTCCATTTTATTTCCCCCTCTTGCGGTGATAGATCAAGGGTGTGGTTCGGTTTTAATTGTTTTTATACTCACCCTTTGCGGATGGGTTCCCGGAGTCATTGCTGCCCTTGTTATACTAAATAATCCTGGACGTTGGGGCATAAACAGTTAGTGCATTATGTCTCCTAAAAACAAAACCATTCAACTGATTGAATTGGGTAAAATGCCCTATCAACAAGCACTTGAGTTACAAGAAAAATTATTTCGTGAAACCATTGCAATAAAAAGGGAAAATAGAGCTCGGTCTACACAATTTCCTACAAAGAATTATCTGCTCTGGGTGGAACATAATCCAGTTATAACCTTGGGGAAAAGTGGAAAGCAAGAACACCTCCTTTTAGATGAACAGCAATTAAAAAAGAAAGAAATCGATTTTTATCCTACAAGCAGGGGGGGTGACATTACCTTTCACGGTCCTGGCCAGATTGTAGGCTACCCTATTTTGGATTTGGATAACTTTTTTACCGACATCCACAAGTATTTGCGTTTTTTAGAACAGGCTGTGATCAATACCCTTGCAGAATATGGACTGGAAGGAACTCGGAGTGAAGGGGAAACGGGTGTTTGGCTGGATGTAGGAACACCCTTTGCTCGTAAAATATGTGCTATGGGTGTCAAGGCTAGCAGATGGGTAACCATGCATGGATTTGCATTCAACATCAATACAGACTTGTCTTATTTTGATCACATTATACCCTGTGGTATCCAAGGTAAAGGGGTTACTTCACTAGCAAAAGAATTGGGAAAAGAAATTTCTTTTAAGGAAGTGAAAGAAAAGCTTGAGGTACACTTTGCCCACTTATTTGAAGCTAGCTTTATTCTTAAATCAGATTAGTTGATTTGATATATTAGCAAACCATTGTCTTCCGATTGGACAACGAGTTCAATAGCTTTATCGTCATCTGCATTGATGAGTGCTGCAGAAGAAGTGCCAAAAACAGGAAATCCTCCTACTGCAGTTCCGTTGCTGTAAAACGCATAGACCTTTTGTGCGTCCAAATCGGTGAGAGTAACATAAATTATATTGTCGATGTAGTGAATTTTCGGTGGAGTATAGTTGCCATAGGGAAGTTGAACGGGAATTCCCTTTATGTTCAATTTGTTTTCAGAAAGCGTAACTAAAGACTTTGAAGTCATGTCTATTTTATGTCCAGGCTGAAGTCCTAGGGAAGTTTTTGTAAGATTGCCTTTGCTGTCAATTTGAAGTAAGTCGCCCTCTTTAGTTGAAGTGGCAAAGGTATTTCGGTATTCAAATACAGGATTGGATGATGTATTTGCGGCTTCTTTGAGTGTGATGCGATCGGTTCCCTGTCGATTCAGTATGCGTAATTCACCATTAATGTCCTGGAAAATGAGATAATCTTTATTCCCAAAGCGAATGTGTTTAGCCGGATTTTGAAGGGGTTGTTTTGTGCTTTTGAGTTTAAAACCTGAAACCGAACGACCTCTATTATCCAAGAGCTCTACTTTTTTTCCATGGCTGAGTAAGAAACGATAATTTCTATTGAGGTCATAATCAAAAACAGAAAGGTGCTGGGGACTATCAGAAGGGATTTTCTTGTCAAAAGGGGGTACCACTTTTCCGTTGCGATCTAAAATCATAAATCGATCTGCTGTTCGAAAAGCCATTTGTAACCTTCTGTTTTTGTATAAATCAACTTGTTCTATTGCACCAATAATAGGCCCTGAAAGTTGTTTTTTCCAAAACAAGACACCCTTGTTGGAAAAGAGATAAAGTACATTATTGAGGTCTTGAACTACAATATCCATGGTTTTGTTGCGATGGTTTTTGATCCATTGAGGTGCCCTGGCAAGTGGAGCATCTAATGAAAAACTGTATTGGCTTACGACACTGTTCTTTTGTTGTAGTGGATTGTCACGTTGAGCTGTAAAGCGACTTTGAATAAAATTATTTTCTGAAATTCCCTGAAGAGCCAAAAGAGGATAACGATCCAATTTTACTTGTTCCCATGCTTTTTGTTGTTGAACTTGTTGTTCTTTCCATTGATTTTTTAAGTTAAAAGTATTCCCAAGCCAAAGAAAGGTACTGCTGTCTGCCAAGTCTTCTTGTAGGCTTTTAAAATTGAAATCATTAGATAAAACATTTCCATCAAGTCGGGTTCCGATAAGTTGCTTTAAAAAAGCTTGATCAGCAGTGAAGATTAAAAAATCATCAACTTGAGCAACGAAACTGGGACTAAAAGGCATTCCAAAGGTCTCTAAAAAAAGAAGTACATCTTTAGGCAATTGATGCTTTCGAATTGAAATTCCTCTGTAACCGGCTTGTGAATTGGTACTTGGTAGTAATACATCTGGTATCGTTTCTGTGTTTTTCAGATGAACGTATAGCGCTACATTTGATTTACTCCTAATCCAAGCGACTTCATCTACACTACTCAGTACGTCAAAATTGATGTTTTTTATAGCAATGTTTTTGGAGCGTGTGTATTTTTTGAAGTTTTCCTCTAAGGTTTTGTAGTCTGTAAGTGAAAGCATTAGCGTGCCATCAAAATTTTGGGGAATGTAACCGGGACTCTTAAGAGGCTGTGACTCCAGTCCTTTTAATAGACTCAATCTGTCAGGGATGGAATCGTTAATAAAACTTATTCCATCTAGGGTAAAAGGGTCTTTTTTAGTATTAAAATCAAAAGAAAACCAGGAGCTTCCAAGAAAAGGAAATAAAGAGGTGTTGGGGAATAGATTCTTTAATAAAATTGTAATGTCTCTATAAAGGTAAAGATTTAAAGGAGCA
>Ga0233451_10004040_pt1 | contig 12444 bp, 21 predicted proteins | sample 011ome_29_FD_183052 | JGI IMG/M metagenome (GOLD analysis project Ga0233451, IMG submission 183052) | Coastal salt marsh microbial communities from the Groves Creek Marsh, Skidaway Island, Georgia - 011504CT (spades assembly) | ecosystem: Environmental > Aquatic > Marine > Intertidal zone >...
TGGAGAAAATTAAGGTTTATAGTAAAGAAGAATTAATGCAATTAATTGATAATACAATTGCAGTAGAAGGGGTAAAAGCAGATTTAAACTTTATAGACGTTTCTTCTATAGATGACATGTCTAAGTTATTTTCGTCTTCTGGTTTTGATGGGGACATTTCAGGTTGGGATGTTTCTAATGTTAAAAATATGTCTGGAATGTTCAACGGGACTTCATTGTTTAACGGTGACATTTCAGGTTGGGATGTTTCTAATGTTAGAGATATGTCTTGGATGTTTTTCGACTCACCATTTAACGGTGATATTTCTAAATGGGATGTTAGAAATGTTAAAAAAATGAGGTGTGTATTTGGCTATTCCAAGTTTAACGGTGATATTTCTAATTGGAATGTTTCTGGGGTTGAAACCATGGAAAAAATGTTTAGTAGTTCCGTTTTTAACGGAGACATTTCCAAATGGGATGTTTCTAATGTTGAAAATATGGAATGGATGTTTTATAATTCTAAATTCAATGGTGACATTTCAAATTGGAATGTCTCTAAGGTTAAAAATATGGCTAGCATGTTCGAGGAATCACAATATGAGGGAGAAATTTCTAATTGGGATATTTCTAGTGTTATAGATACAACCAGAATGTTTTATAAATCCAAGATAAAACATTTCCTTTTAAAACCCATGGAAATAAGCATCCCTACCTTCGATCAAACCTTTTTAGATATGGCTGAAGTTATTTCCAAAAGATCTAAATCTAAAAGGCTTAAAGTGGGTGCAGTTCTTGTAAAAGATAACAGGATTATTGCCACAGGATATAATGGGCTTGTCAGTGGAGTAGAGCCTGATATTCTTGAAGATGAAAATGGGGTCACTAAACCAGACGTAATTCATGCAGAACTTAACTGTATAATTTCTTGTGCGAAAAATGGCGTTTCTACTGATGGTTCTATTTTATACCTAACTCATTCTCCTTGTGAATCTTGTGCAGCATTAATAGCTCAATCGGGGATTAAACAAGTGATTTATAAAAATGAATACAGAAAAAAAGAAGGCATTGATAATCTTAAGGCATATAAAATTGAAATAAAAAAATATTAATATTTTGAGATTTCAATAGTTTATCTTATCTTTGCATCATCAACAACAATTAAAATATGTTTATAGAAGAACTTAAATTCACGGATGCAGAAATAGCAGAAAGAAATTCTGAAATACATCGTTTTATTTTCAATACACCGCTTGATGAAACAGATGAAAACTTCAATGCCGTGACTGATTGGAATGATTTAATGTTAGCTATTCGAGCTATATCTGAAAAAGTGGGGGTATATAAAGTAGGGGTTCAATATTTACCACTGGATATTCCGATTGAAAGAGCTTTCTTTGAAGTTTCAGAATTTATAAGAAAATATAATAAATTTGAACAGTCAAGATGAGAAAACTAATAATTAATGACATCCCTGAAGGCTATGATTATGCTGCTGTAAACCCTGATGGTGAAGCTTTTGCTTATAAAGGTGAACCAACTATAACAGTAGATAAATGGGTAGGTGAAGAGAGTTGTTATATAGGCCATGATTTTTACAATACAAAATGGAAGGATAGTTTACTCTATCGGTTTCCAAATCGGAAATTAACTGTTGAAGATATTCCAGAGGGTTATTCTTATGCTGTGATTTGTAATGATGGTAGCGCTTATTGTAGCAAGAGAAAGCCGATCATTTCTTCTCATTTAGGTTGGAATTTACCATTCTATGAATATAGAAAAATAGATGGTTATTTTGATGCTTCGGATTGGAAGAATTCATTAATTGAAAAATGAAGGGGTGGACGGCGAAATTTCAGCCACCCCTTTTTTCGCCGTCCACCTCCCTACAACAATACAACTATGAAAATCACTCCAGATCTAATAATATTTCTACATTCAGAATACGATGAATTAACTGAAAAACTCTCCAAGCTTGAAAAGTTAATGATGAAAGCTAATTCAGATACAGAAAAGAAAAATGTTATGAAGATGGAAATTAAAATCATTAGTAAATTTATCGAATTGATAGGTGCTCATATCGAACAACTTGAAACAAAATTGTAAACCATAAAAAAAATGGAAGAATTCAAAATAAGATTAATAGAAGAAAGAGATGAATTATTTTTAAGATATAATAAACTTCGTCTTTTTTTGGAGTCAGATAGATTTCAAAAATTAGATGAAATTAATAGACATCTCCTTGAGTCACAGTTTAAAGCAATGGATCAATATTTGATGATTCTAAATTTTAGAATTAAAATATTAACCACTAATTTAACTGATGTACATAAAGAATTAACGCCTGATTTAATTCCCAAAGGATGTAGATATGCTGCAATCGATAAAGACGGTAAAGCCTACGCATATAAGTTTAAACCCGATTTGGATCATGATTCATGGAGTCCTATGCCATTCGCTAATGATTCAAAATTTATAGGTGATAAATTTCATTCGAATAACTGGATGAATTCATTAATAAAATCACCAGATTATGATGAAAAACTAACAGCTGATGATATTCCAGACGGTTATAATTATGCAGCTGTGGATCAAAATGGTGATGCAACCGCATTTGTAAATTTGCCTATATTAAATGAAGAAGTTGGTAATTGGAATGTAAGCGGTGAATATCGTAAGAATTATTTTCGATTTATAGGTCAGTTTAACGCATCCGATTGGAAAAATTCTTTGGTTGAAAAAACAAAAAGTGAAAAATAAATTTGCAATTATAAATAATATCCTTATCTTTGCAGTGCATTAAAAAAATAAACTATGAAAGATACCTTTGAAAAATTGCCCTTATTTACTAAGTTATTTATCACTTTGATTGTTGTAACTTTACCTATAATGTTGATAACATATCAAATTGATAGCTTATTATGTTTATATGTAGGAACATTTTTGATTTTTTCAATTTTAATTGGCTTAATTCTGTACTTTGCACAAGATATTGGTAAGGAATTGCCTTTTATAATCGTTGGGGGTATGGTAGTTGTTTTCAGTTGGATTTTATTGGTTATTAACATAATATTAAATTATCTGAAAACTAATTAATTTATGATAAAAAATAAAGTTATAATCTCGATTATTCTTGTATTTACATTTATTTTTCCAACTTTTATCTTTCTTATAAAGGTAAATTATATACCTCATATATTAGTTTTGGCTTGCTGTATTATATTATACGCTTACGCTAGAATATTTGAAAATGCTATAGAGGTTATAAAAAGGAATAGGTACGAATACATAGAACTGTTTATATCGAATTTATTTTATTTATCTGTACTTAGCCTTTCTTTTTGGTGCCTTGTCTGGTTTATTATTAATTTTTAAAAATGGAATTTTAAATTATGAAAAAGCTAACTAAATACGATATTCCGCAAGGGTTTAACTGGGCATCTGTGGATAGTGATGGAAAAGCATTCGCCTTTAAAGAAAAACCCACACAATGTAAAAACGAATGGGTAGGTCAATGCTCCACTTATTTTATGGGGTACGGCTTTGATAATACAGATTGGCAAAATTCAATAATATCAATATTTGACTATGAAAAAGCTAACTAAACAGGATATTCCCGAAGGATATAATTATGCAGCAGTTGATCCTAACGGAAACGCCTATGCCTTTCAATATGAACCAAATTTAATGACAGATTATTGGGGGATGGATTTACCTACTCCAAGTCTTATTGGCGAAGGCTTTGATGCTTCTAACTGGGAAAAATCAATGGTATCAAATAAAGGTGAAATTAAATCCACTACATCAATTATAGTTAATAGATTTATATCTCTTTCTCCAGATGCTTTTTCAATGCAAATCGTTGATAAAGAATCAAATTTTTACACTTTTAAAAAAGACGATTATTCATTTTATATTCAACATTACTTTAAAACAGATGATGATGGTTTTAATGCTACAGAAATTACTTTTAAAGGTGATGATAGAATTGGTAGAGTCGATGGAGACATAGAAACTGTATTTACTGTAATTGAATCGACAATTTTAAATAAGAATGAAAAAATTAACTAAAGAAGACATTCCAAAGGCTTATGTTTATGCTGCTGTTGATGAAAGCGGAATGACATATGCTTTTAAAACAAAACCAATTTTACGTAAAAGTGTTTGGTGGCCACAAAATAATGATTATATAGTGATTGGTGATGATTTTGATAATACTGATTGGCAGAATAGTCTTGTTGAAAACCTTGGAAACATATCAGATGGATACCACACCTTTGATGAACTCTATGAATATAGAATGCTTTATAATGCTCTTTCATTTAATCTTCTTCACGAAAAAGGAGTTAAAGTAGAAAAATCATTAAGACATTCAGATGGAGAATTATGTTTTGGTGGAGGATGGTTTATTGTGATTGCAGAATTGCCTAACGTAGGCCAAGTAAGTAACCATTATGAAAAAGAACATTGGAATTTATTTAAAGTAAAAGAAGTAGATGTTCCTTCTATTGCTTACGACGGGCATTCTCCAAAAGATGCAGCAGAACGATTATATAAATTTTTAAAAAATGAGAGAATATAAAAAACTAAGTAAAGCTGATATTCCAATTGGGTATAAATATGCAATAATTGATCAGGATGGATATGCTTGGGCCACTAAATATAAACCAACACTGATACGTGAACGTACTTATGGTTATTTTTTTAGGGAATATTGGGCTGATTATGCTATTGATAGACGTTTAATTGGTAAAGGATTTAGTGTATCCGATTGGCAAAATTCATTAATTCAAATTGACGATGAAAAAACTAACAATAAATGACCACAAAAAGGTGAAAATAGGAGAAGGCTTTGATGCAACCGATTGGCAAAACAGTCTGGTGAAAAATGTAGAAGAAAAGCCTTATCACAATAACGTTGCAGTAGGATATAAAACACAACTAACAGACAATAATAAAATTATGAAAAAATTAACAGCAAATGATATTCCCGAAGGATATAATTACGCAGCAGTTGATTCTAATGGTATAGCTTATGCTTTTAAAACTATACCAATATTTAATTTTGTTGCAGGAGTTTGGCATCACACAGATGAAGAAGTTTCTCTTCTTAGAATAGGAGAAGACTTTGATGCAACTAATTGGACAACTTCTTTAGTCGATAAAAAGACTTTAAAAAAACTGACAGTGGAAGATATTCCTGAAGGATATTCTTGGGTAACAGTTGATTCTGATGGTATAGCTTATGCTTTTACAGCTATTCCAATACTCAATCGTAATGCTGCATGCTGGTTTCCTACTAATGGAGGAACTCCGCTTTTTAAAATAGGAGAATATTTCGATGCAACTAATTGGACAACTTCTTTAATCGAGAAAAAGATTTTGAAGAAACTGACAGTAGAAGATATTCCCGAAGGATATTCTTGGGCAGCAATTGACAAGTTTGGATGGGCTTTCGCTTTTAAATCCCAACCTTACATTTGGAATGATTTCACTTGGGGTGAAAACGGACAAGACACAGCAATTAAGATAGGCGGTAATTTTGATGTTTCTAATTGGAAGAACTCGTTAATTAATAAACCTACAAAGAAAAAATTAACGGTAAAAGATATTCCTGAAGGCTACGACTATGCAGCTGTGGATCAAAACGGAGTGGCGCGTGCTCACGCTGAAAAACCTTTTATAGACCCTGTTAGCGGCTGTTGGAATAACTTTTCTTATAATATGTTTATAGAAAAAGATTACGATTCTACAGATTGGAAAAGAAGTTTAGTTGCAAGAGAAGAAAATGAAGCCGAAAATAATCGGCAAGCTCCTATTCAGACGAGTATTAAATTTGAATTTACCCAAGAAGGAAATTGTTTAAATGGTGGTGATGAAATTATAACTATTGAGGCTACATCTCATTCTGGGATTGACAAAGCAGAAGATATTTTTTATGTTTTAAAAACAGATAGTTGGTCTTTTGATAATGTAAAAGAGCTGTCTAAGTTAATTGAAAAAGTAGAAGAAATCATGAAAAATAAATAATATGAGCGAAACTAGATTAGATATTGGAAAAATCAGAAAGGTAGATTTGCAAGGCAAGACTATTGAAGAATGGTGCAAAGATAAAATTGAACCATTACCTGAAGGATTGCCTTATGGCATGAATTACAGTTCTTATTTGCAATCTGAATATGAAGAGTATAATGATTATATTTTTAATATATCAAACAATACTGTTTGGGAAATAATTAAAGAAGTTTCTCAACCTGCATATGAAGACTTAGAAGTATTCCGTCAAAATAGCGATGGTACTATTTCTTATACTGCTCTTTATTATGATGGTGGTACTTGTTTAGAAGAGATTATCGGGGATTTTTTAACTGATTCTGGTTTGTGATTAGGTGGACGGCGAAAATTAATTTTTTATTTTTTTGCCTATATTTGTAGCATAATTGCCCTAGTGATGGAATGGTAGACATGAGAGACTTTAACGGTAGACAGTGTTTTTTATTAATAAAAGTCTACAAAATTTGAGTGCATAAGAGGAAACTTTTAATGTAGAACTCCGTAAATTCGGCGAACCCTTTAAAATGGCAACGCCGAGCCAAGCCCAATAATTCTTGGGAAGGTGTAGAGACTAGACACGGAGAACCTAAGTCTAATAAGATAAGGTTAAGGCATAGTCCAGACCACAAACAACATTTTTATTTAGGTGTTGGTAATGAAAATTATAGTGGTAAGAAAATCTCTTGAGCAGTGATGTTCGTGCAGGTTCAAGTCCTGTCTGGGGTACTTGGTTGGTGGACGGCGAAAATGTAATCATTCGCCGTCCACCTTTTTTCATATACTACCCGTCTTTTTATATACGTAATCTTTTATATCTCTAACTCCATATTTTTTCATATCTTCTACTAATAAAGTCAAAATGAATCTATTATCCCTTGAAGAATTAGTTCTTATGTTTTCCACAGTATTTTGAGTTATCTTAACAAGATTTTCATATTCTGGAGAATTAGGTGTAAAATATTTTTTTATATTTTCTCCTATTTCTAAATCAAACTTAAGCGCTGTATGTTGATCTTGGATAAAATCTAAGATTTTTTCATATAGATCGTAATTTTTAAATGCTAATAATGTTGCTATAAAAAAAGGGAAATTAATGCTTGGGGGTCGTCCGAAACCGCTTCTATCAATAGGAGTTAAATTATCAATATCTTTTACTGAATCTTTTTTACCTTTGAAAGAAGCAGAATCATAGTAAGCATAAAATTTAATGTTCTTTTCTTTACATAAATCACGGAGATTTAAAACAACTTGATCTATCCCGTTATTTGAACTATCAACATTATTTAAAAGAACGTGAATTTCTAAAATATATTTACTAGCGTTTTTTACAGTTGGTTTATCTGAAATTATTCTATCTTCTTGCTCTGAATTTTTATTTCCATTATATGAACTAAAATAATTTACTGGTTTAAATTTATGGTTCTGCTTTAATTTTCTACCATCTAAAACTAATAGACAACGGCCTAAATTAAAACCACTACTTCTACTTCTAGTTGTTGATAAATAATAAAATTTACCGTCGTTTATTTCAGCGTCCCTTTTTGACCCCACAATAGGCGTTAAAAAAAATTCATCCGTTTGGAGGATATTTATTGCTCCAGCATTACTAGTAAAGTGATACATTATATCTGAAGCACCTTCAGATAATAATTGCTCTAACATTATTTTTATTTTCATGATTATTATTTATTAAAATAAATAGGCCATTCTTTTCCTAATCCAAAAAACATCCTTATCTTTGCATCATAAAACAATATAACAAATATGGCAGATTATTGTAACAAATGTTCAAGCAAACTTTTTGGTGATGACGCTAAACCAGAGATTGATGTTTATGAAGAGTTTTCATTATTGGAGGAAAATCATATGATTTCTGTTCTATGCGAAGGATGTGGTTTAATGGCTATCGGTAAAACAGTTCTGGGGGAACTTATGGTAGTTAGAGTGTCGAATAAAGAACAATTAGATGAAAAGCTTAGATGGGAAGAATACTAATAAAAAAACCCCATCGAATTCGATGGGGTTTCATTTTACTTGTTTAACAAATGATTTCCGATTTCCTCTTTATATATCACACAATCTTTATTTACATCATAGGCTTGATTAGCGTGGTAATTACATCTTTTCCATCCTCCCTTTTTATTACAAATCCATTTGTTAGTTGAAACACACTTAGCAAATACTTTTTTATCTGGTTTATCAGCCAAGGCAGGATAGAAAGTAATCATATACCAATCAACTGCATCTCTAATATTTGATACATCTAATTTCTGTTGATTGATTTGTTTGCAGATGTAGTCCTCATAATATTTAACCTGTTGGATAGCTGATATATTTTTTGGCATATTTAGTTCCTTCCTTGTGGTAGACATAGCTTGAAATATACCGTACGCTGAACTATGAGGGTTTTTAGCATCAGCCAAATATCTACTTTCTCTGTAAAAGGTTTTCATTGACCAATCGTAAATTTGATCTGGAGTGGCACCCATTTCAGGGTATTTTTCTTTAATAGAGCAAGATGCTTGATAAACCTTTAATCTAAATAAATCCCATTTAGATAATTTTTTATCACCGTTAGCTACTCTTTCTAATAAGAGTTGGAGGTTATTCTTTTGTTTCTTCTTTCCAACTGGGATAATAGAAGCTTCAACTGGTTCTATGGGTGCTATGCCTTCAAATTCTTCCTTGTATTCTGATTCATAGTGAGCTAAAATTTCTGAAAGGCATTCTTCTGTTTCTATCGCTTCTCTTTCTAATATTTCATTTCTCCTAATGGTTAATAAAACAAACGGGATTAAGATAATAAATGAAAATAATATTGTTGGGTTTACGTAACCGTTTTTTATTATTTTATATTTGATTAATAAAGATAAAATTTTATTTTTCATATTCGATAAACATTTATATGTTATCAAATATAAGTTAAAAAAAATAAAACATCAACCTTTTTATATATTTTTTTTAATCAAATTTTACAACGGTCGGTTTATGCCCTTTACCTGTTTTGGGGCTTTTCTTTTCAGCTCTTCGTTTTTGGGCTGTCATCTTCTTCTTTTCTTCCTTTGAATATGAAGAAGCAGTTTTAGGTGTTTCCTTTGAAATCTTTTTCTTAGGTCTGCATTTAGGGTACCCCTTGGAATCAGCTTTTTCTCTACCACATGGGGGATGTTTGCCGCCTACTTTGCGGCTAACATCTACCCATTTTTCTTTAAACCATCTTCTTAAATCCTCGGATAATATTTCTTCGCTGATTATTAGTTTCATTATTTTTTTCTTTTAGGTACAATCCAAATATCGTTATCCACCATTACCATACCGTTCTCCATTTGTTTATTTATGTCACTTATGATTTTATTAAAATCTTTATAATAACTGGTTGAATTAGGGTTGAGGGTGTCACCTAAATTTAGAATATAGTTAACGAACACATTGGGTGTTTTAATACCCTTGTTTCCATCCAATAAAAAATATGCGCTATCTTTTCCATAAATCAATTTATCGAATTTAGATGCAGCCTTTGATATTTTTTCACTGTATTTTGGATTATTGAAGTCAAATGGTTCATCTACCATATCATCAAAATCGTCGAAGAAATTCAAATCGTCTTTTGCTTTTTCTTCTTTAACAATTTTCCTTACCAATTTTTTAAACTCGCTTAATTTAATTTTCATATTATTTGATTATTTTATTTTTTTTGATCTATGTCCAAGGCGATTAATTTTCCGTTAACTCTATAACCTAAATTATCAGGACTTATATCTGGTCTTGTTATGTTTAAATATTTATAAGCTCTTAAAATGTCTTTAAAATCTTCGATATAGTTAATGAAGTCTTGATCTAAATTATAATTATCATAGTTTAACAAATGTAGATCTTCTATGTTTAAATCATTTTCAGATAAAATATCTATTAACTTATAGTAATAGGTTTCTAATTTCGGAGGCATATCTAAATTTTCCATTATGATATAATATTCGCCGTCCACCTCATCCACACTATAAACCTTAACAAAAGAATCCAGCATACCTTTCCCAGAATTATCCAATAAAAATTTATTGAATTCGTATTCGGATTTACTTCTTGTCTTTTTCAAAACCCTCTTATTATCTATTTCATAAGCTGATCCATTTTCATCACCACCTAAATAAAATAGCTTGTCAGGATTTATATTGTTTTCAGCATAATATAAATCCAAAGATTCAGATTCCTTCAAGGATTTTTTTGTCCTCCAAGTTCCGCCTTTGGATTTATATCTTTTTGCTGCTGCACCATTACAATAAGCGCTTGGGCAAACCTTATATCTCCGTTTTGCCCAAGCCAAAGAAGAAGCCCATAATTTAGGGTTGTTGGGAATACTTTTACCTTCGTTTAGGATTGCTCCTTCTAATATTTTTCTTATTGTTTCCTTAAACGTCATGTTTTATTTCTTTAACTTTGCAAGGGCACTTTGCACTTTGGTGTTTGCTTTTCTAAGACTATACATTTCACTTTTAACACTATAATACCAGTCTTTGAATTTTTCAATTGCTCTCATTAATTTATCTTTAATTGCTCCTTCAGATAGATTTTCTTTGTCTGCTTTTTTAATAGCTATATTAGGTAATATTCTAGTTATGCTTTTAGTTGAGTTTACATATTCCCGCGCTTGTTTAGCAAATTCTTCTGGGATAATACCCATGACAAAATCAATGCTTTCTTTATATTTATAATTTGTCTTAGGTCCCCCAGCTCTTTGTATTTCAACCATATACCCCCTTACTTCTTTGATTGTACCTTTTGTTTCTCCGATGAGGTCTAAAGTGTCTACAATGTACGTTTGTAATAATTTTTTCATATTACTAACTTCATTGAACTTTTTTTCAGCTTCTTCGTACAATTTCAATATGTCATCATATTGCTTTATTTTATCTACTAATTCTTCTTCATCATAGGATAAATTTTTTTCTTCTTTTTTCTCCTCTTGTTCTCTAATTACTTGTCTTACAATTTGTTTTAATTCATTTAATGTTATTTTCATAACTTTTTAAAATTTATCTTTTATAGTATGTGTCGTAAATGTTTTGATTAGAACCATAATCTATTAGAACAACGCTTCTATGTCCATCTTTTAAAACAACTCCATAAGAAGAAATTGCGATTAAATCTCCTACAAACATATCATAGTCTGTCATGAACCTATTAACTTTATCATAGAACTCGTCGTCACGAATTTTGTCAATTGTTTCTTCTGGGATATTAGGTTTTCTGTTACTATAATTTCTACGGGGGTTATTTTCATAATAAAAATATCTAAGGATAGCAGAAAAATCCTCGAAAGAATAACCTGTTATATTTTTGAAAATAGATTTAGTACAGGGTGTAGCCAATTCCATTTCGACCCAAAGATAATCTTTATCGTAGTTAAATATTTCTGCTAAAATATCAGAGTAATAACTATCATATGAATCTACTTCCATTTCATTTTGAGAAATGCCTTTGGTATTTTTTGCTAATTTTAAGACCTTACTTTCATCTATTTTATAAACGATTCTTGAGGATCCGCTTGATATTTTTTGTAATAAGGATTCACAATATTGTTTTCTTGCAGCGAATGATTTTAGTTTAGCGAATTCTTCTATGCTCCAATTAGAGGGATAATCCTCTGTGAGCACTTCTTGAATATAGCTATCTAATATAATTTTCATAAAATATAAATATAGCTTAAAATATATTTTTTTTCCTTAAATTTGCGTTATGAAAACAAAAGTAAATCAATGCTGGAAAAAAGAAACCACTGGTGAATTATTCAATTTAATTTCTGAAGTGGAGGGATTATTCCCTGATTTTGCCAATCAACATTTTGAATGTATTTTTGGCGGTGATAGAGCTAATTGTTCATCTGAATCTCTTGTATTTAATTTGACCTGTGGTATAAGGGGGATAGGTTATAAGGGAGTGGTTGTTTTTGATTCTGATGGTAGGGGGGCTATATTTCAGAAGGGGTGAGGTGGACGGCGAAAAGTGAATATTTATAAAAATGAATAAAATAAAATATAATATTTGTTGCCATACTAGGGACTTCCCTCAAATAAATGAGTTCATAGAACATCATTTAAAATTAGGCTTTGATAAGATAGTTATCTATGATAATATGTCTATTGAACCTATTCATTATGAACATGAAAAAGTTCAAATAATTAGATGGAATGAAAAAATTGTAAATTTCAATACCTATAATCATTATTTAGCTAATCACAATGTTGAAGGGGTTTGGACGGCGTTTATTGACGAGGATGAATTCATAAACACTAATGGGGTTCAAATCCAAGAAGTAATGGCTAAATTTCAACACTATGATTCTTTGGGGATCAATTGGCGTGTTTTTAGCGATAAGGTTGATGAAGACAATCAAGGCCAAACATTAATTGAGAA
>Ga0233451_10004045_pt1 | contig 12438 bp, 9 predicted proteins | sample 011ome_29_FD_183052 | JGI IMG/M metagenome (GOLD analysis project Ga0233451, IMG submission 183052) | Coastal salt marsh microbial communities from the Groves Creek Marsh, Skidaway Island, Georgia - 011504CT (spades assembly) | ecosystem: Environmental > Aquatic > Marine > Intertidal zone > Salt...
ATATAAATAAAAAAATTTAAAAAATTGTCGGCTTTTTGTCGGCTTTTTTTTTATTTAAAAAAAAAGGGCTTGCTTACGCAAACCCTTTAGATGTATGGCTCCTCGAGCTGGAGTGTAACTATCCCTAATACACATTACTAGAAGTACATTGCAAACAATATAGGAAATTTTGTACTCACAAATGTACTCACAAATGAATTAGTTATTTATTATGGATTTACTAATAAATATAGGTAATTTACAGTTAATGAGAATGGTTCTCATCTAGTGATTGATAGACCCTCCCTCTATCTTTTATATTGAGATTGACCCACCCAGGGGGGCCTAATTATGATGGAGAAGTGTTAATAAACTCTCATGCTCAGATGAGATGGCATTTCAGATTAATCATCCAGAGGTTTATTTTGGTCTACAATTGACTTATGCAATTGAAAGTAGAACTATTTTCTTTAATAATATCACTAGCACTGCTTATTAGTCATCCAGTCTTAGCCGATGAATCAGTAGTTAGTGAGCAGCAGTATTTAGATAGTATTTATAAGAAAATATACAGCGAGCTAAGACTCTGGAAAGCACAAAAAGGCTCGAGTTGTGAAGTTGTAATTACACAAGATAGGCAAGGCAACATCTTAAACAGCTCTGTTGACAATTGCACTGTTGATGATGAGTATTTTATTAAACAATTAACAAGAGCCGTTAAGAAGTCTTCGCCTCTACCTAAGGCACCAGTGGGTTTGTTTAGTGAGAATATTGTCATCAATCCTATTGTTAATAAGGATATTAATATACCAAGAAGCCTTAAAAAGGAGGCTAGAAATGGAAATGATAAGACTATTAAATTTATTAAAGCAATAAAGACTTTGCGAAGAAAGGCTAAATTTGAAAGAAACTTAAGCAAACAACTTTTGGAAATGTATAAAAATAATGATTCGAGAGCTATAGAAATATATAACAATATAGGTAAGTCGTTGGATATCAAGTCTAGATGAGTTTAGGCATAACTTGCATAGCTTAAATACTAATAAAGAATAATATTATGGCGGAGACAAAACATCTTATACCTGGACTATTTTGGAGACTCCTTGGATTCAAAGGTGGCTCTATTGATATTAGTGAAAAAGGAGTAACACTACACAAAAGTGATAAAAGTTATTTCATAGATAATCATTCTTTTGTTAAAAAAGGGATTGTCGAGAGAGGCTTACTTGGTTCCAAGCTTATATTTAATACAACCAAAGGCAAGATTCCATTCGGTCCCTTGCCTCACTCTGAAGTTAAACAGGCATATGAATGGTTGCAAAGTTATTGGTACAAGGAAATCTTCCCTGAAATAAACACAACATTCAAGCAGCTACAGAAAAGACTTACGAGTCGATATATTAGAAGCTCTCAGTGGCCTGACATTGTAAGTGATGCACAATCTGCATTAAATAGATTTGTAGAGCCACCTAACGAAGACATAGTAGACGCTGATACTAAGCACCCCTTCGACAGAATATATCACTACGCCCACATGGGAAAGAAAGACTTAAAAAAGTATCGTGATAAATATATAGAAACAAAGAAGAGGGGTTTTAAGAAGTATTTTGAGAATATAGAAGCCCACCCATTAACCAAGGACCAAATCGAGGCCTGCATAATAGATGAGGACAATAACCTAGTATTGGCTGGAGCTGGAACAGGTAAGACCAGTACCATGGTTGGAAGAGCTGGGTTTTTGCTGGAAAGTAAACAAGCTAAACCTGAAAGTATACTAATGCTTGCATTTACCAAAGAAGCATCCAAAGAAATGCAAGAAAGAATGCAGCAAAGGATAAATAGAGATGATGTAAGTATTAGCACCTTTCATAAGCTAGGTATAAATATTATTTCAAAAGTTGAAGGGGTAAAGCCTTCTATAAGTAAATATGCAGAAGACAATGATAGTAAAGATAGTATATTTAAACAAGATGTTAGCAAGTGGATTGACGAGCTATTAGAAGAAGACAGCTATAAAGATAAAGTTATTAAGTATTTTGAAGATTACTTGTTTGTAGAAAAAAGTCCGTTCGATTTTAAAACTCAAGGTGAGTACTTTACTTATATCGAGGCTGATGAAATACGAACCTTTAAAGGTGAAAAAGTAAAAGGCCATGGTGAGCGAATTGTAGCTAATTTCCTTCTTAGGATGGGCATTGAGTACGAGTATGAAGCCAAATATAAATTTGATACAAAAACAATAGAGTATAGACAATATAAGCCTGATTTTTACTTACCAGAACATAATATCTATATTGAACATCAAGGAATTGATAAAGATGGCTCTACTGCACCATATATTGATAGGGATTTATACAATAAAAAAAGAGAATGGAACCATGACATTCATAAAGCTAACAAGACAATCCTTGTAGAAACTTTTTATTATGAGCATAAAGACGGAACATTAAGAAGCAACCTAACCAAAAAACTTAATGACTTAGGTATTGAGTGCAATCCACTACCAAATGATGCAATTATCGAAACCTTACGTGAACATGAAGAAATAACTAAGTTTTCTGAGTTAATGGCTGACATTATTAAGAGATACAAAGCCAACTGGTTTGATCAGGACAAGTTAAATAGCAAGATAAATTCCTCTCCGCATAAAAAGCATTTGAACATTGCTCTTGAGTTGATGATGCCATTGATGGAAAGGTATGAGAAAGCTCTAACTGATAGTGATGAAATAGACTTTGAAGATATGATTGGCAAGGCTTTAGAGTATGTGTTGGATGGTAGCTTTAAGCCAAAATGGAAATACATTATGGTTGATGAGTTTCAAGATATATCAGACCCCAGAGCTAGACTAGTCCAGGCATTAAAAGAAAAGTCAAATAACTGCTCTTTGTTCTGTGTTGGGGATGATTGGCAGGCTATTTACAGGTTTAGTGGGAGTGATATTAGCTTTACAACAGGATTCTCAGAATACTTTGGTGCAACACAATTTACCAAGCTTAAAAAGACTTTCAGGTTTAATAATAGCATTGCAGAAGTGTCCTCGCAATTTGTACTAAAGAATCCTTTTCAAACTAAGAAATCAATAACCACACATAGCAAGGTTAAAAAGTCAGCTGTTTCTCTGCTTAGAGAAAGTAATAAAATTGTTGCTGGAGATGACAAAGAACTAAACGTACTATTAAGGAAGATTACCAAACAACCAGATAACAACAATTCTCCTTATTTATTAGGCAGATATATGCAGGTAGACAAAGTCCTGCAAGCTATTAATAAATTAGACCGAAAAGTTTCTGTATTAATCTTAGGTAGGTATCAATATACAATACCTAGCCCTGCAGAAATGAAGTTGCATAAGGAAAAGTTTCCTAATTTAGAATTGAATAAACACACAGTCCATGCTTCAAAAGGTAAAGAGGCAGATTACGTTATTGTTATGGGATTACAGTCTGGAAAAGATGGCTTTCCTTCAGAAAAAACAAATAATCCACTACTAGACGCCCTACTACCAACCCCTGAAGATTTTGAATTTGCAGAGGAAAGAAGATTGTTTTATGTGGCAATTACAAGAGCTAAAAAGCGTTCTTATTTAATAGCTGATATGTCTACCTCTTCAAGCTTTGTAAATGAACTTATCAATAAAGATTACGACATTGAGTTGAATGAGTTTGAAATCGCCCAAGAACAACGAATCTTTCAAAAGTTTCATTGTATCAAATGTGAAACTGGAGTTATGCAACACAAAGTCAGGCGTACAGATAATGCCACCTTTTATGGCTGCTCTCACTGGTCCCTTTGTAAGCACACGGAAAATGAATGTAGTCACTGTGGAGGTGCAATGACAAGGGTTAATGAATCTAATAAATATAGAGTTTGTTTGCCTTGTAAGAATTGGGTGTTAGTTTGCCCTGATTGCGGTGACGATATGAAGTGTTTTTCTGGTAGATACGGCCTGTTCTGGAGAGGTTTACGTTCACACAGTGATGACAAAACTACATGTCAATATACAGTTAATAATAATAAAGTTATTCCGCCAAAAGGATACCCAAATATCGAGCAACTAATGGGTAAGAAGTTTAGTAGTTACAAAGACGCTAAACAATATGCAGAAAAAGTTACAACAGAACCCAAAAAAACAACGCATCTAGTAGAGAATGAGTTTGACTTTGAGGTTTTTTCTAACTGGGCTGATGCAAGTGAATACGCTAAAGGAAAGCCCGGCAAGAGGAGCATTGAAAGGCTAGATAAAGGAAGAGGATTCACTGTTAAAGAGAAAAAGTAGTTTATATTAATTGACATTACTCTATTTATGTTGTATGATGTACAACAAACAACATGGAGTCAGGTATGAACACAACAGGTTTTGGTTACTTTCTAAGAGATATACGTGAAAACGGTATGATTTCTTTGCGTAAGCTAGCCCAAGAAACTCAGCTTGACCCCGCGTATCTTTCACGAGTAGAGCGTGAAATGAGTCCAGCTCCTAGAGTTGAAATTATTCAACGCATTGCCAAAGCACTTTGTGACCTGCAAAGCTTGCCAACTATAGAATGTGAAAAACTGAAACGTGATTTATTAAATTCAGCTGGACAGCTTACTGATAACGCTGATTTGGTTGATGACCTGAAGCAACGTTTTTCTGAACGATTAAGAGGCCAAGGTATAGCAGAGTCTCAGATTGTTGATGTAATCAATAAGGTCGATTTAGGAACGATGGACCGAGTTTTAAGTGGTCAGGAGAAGTTAGAAATTAGAAGCGTTGATTCTATACCGCTTAATGAAATTAAAGAGCGTGAATCTAAAGGTGAAGAAGTCCATGTATTGAATAACAAAAAAGTGAACTCCACCTCATACTTTAGAAGAAAAAATATAGCTACTAACAAGACTAAGTTGCAGGCTGGTTCTCGAGCTTTTATTGAGGCTGAGGGTGAACTAACCCCTCATCAGGAAGAGCTACTGAAGTCGGTGGCTAATACGGTGCGATTTATACTAAAAGGAAAATAAGATAAATAATAAAACAGGAGTCAAAGATGATTAGAAGAGCAAAAGGCCACGCAGTGGTAGAGGTAATGAGTACTGATAGAGAAATTAGAGCGTCATTCAGTAAGCTTGTGGATTCATTGGCGTTTCATAATGACGACAAAATTGATATTGAAAAAGCAAGAATGCAATTTAAGAAAATAACTGATCGTGTGATTCGTGATTTTGAAGAAGATATGATGGCTTTTCCTGCGTATGATGATTCAGAAAAGCCAGTTGAAAGAAGAATTTACACCCACCAATAAACGAAGATAAGACAATAAATGATTAGTCAAGGCGTATTAAATCTACTGCGTAAGGAGTCATCATTCTTTGATAGTCCTATCCATGGTGTTAAACACTGGCAAACAGTTGAGCGCAATGCTCATTACCTTGCAGGCTTTAATAATGCCGATACAGAGGTTTTATCTTACTTTGCATACTTCCATGACTGTATGCGAGAAAATGAATACAGGGATAAAGGACATGGCCCTAGGGCAGCTGTATTTGCTAAACAACATAGAGATAAGATTCCACTTAACGACATTCAATTCAAACAACTAACAGATGCATGCAAGGGACATACTCATGGGCAACGCCCTGAGTGTATTACAATCAATACTTGCTGGGATGCAGATAGGCTCGATTTGCTACGTGTAGGAATCATTCCTGATGCCAATAGACTTCATAATGAAGAGGCCAAAAGGATTGCCAATGAGAATGATTTTTTTATGCTTGATGAGTTCAAACTAATTAATGATAGTGATTTATTAATTAAATACAAGAAAGTTGTATTTGATCTTGACCATACGCTTATAGATGAAAATGGTGCAGTCGTCCGTCCAGGTGTGCTTGACTTACTGAATTCGTTAAAATCTTATGATATTGAAATGAGTATTTGGACGGCTAGTACCAAGGAGCGTTCACAGCCAATACTTAAAGAATTGGGATTAGATAAGTACTTTAATAATGTTATTTACCGTGAAGATTACAATCCAAATGCAGATCGATGGATAAGTATGCCAAAAGATATTCGTGCAATTAATGGCGATATGCTTGTAGATGATTCTCAAAAACAAGTGGACTATGTGAATTCAATAGGACTTGTTGGTTATAAGATGACACCTTATGCCTCGACTAAGCCTTACAATAAACCTGACATGGGCGAACTGGAAGAATTACACAAAATGATACTGCCTGATGTAGAATTTAGCCTGCAAACTAACATAAACCTATTTAACAAAATAATCTCGATATTCAGATGAAAAAAATACTATCTTTATTAATACTAGCAACTCTCACATTTAATTCATACGCTGTGATGACTTATGAAGACTTATCTGTTACCCATAAAAGTATTGGCTCATCTTGTCTTTCTACTATTGATGTAAGGATTACTGAAGAGTTAGGGAAAGAAAGCGATTTATTGGTGGACTACGACTACTCAAACATTCGTAAAGATGGCGTGCTAATGAATGTTTATTATTCAAATATTCTGGGAAAGGCTCAATGGGTTGATTTTCCGTCCCCACATGGAATATATCTAATGCCTAATTCACTTTATCTTCCGATAGATAGATGGCTTGAAAGCGGTGTTAAAGCTAATGGCTCTTGGTGGGTTAGAATAGTTATATTAAATTCTAGAAGCTGCAATGAAGAATCGATAGATAAATGAAAAATCTACTAACCGTATTATTGGTTTCAATCCTATCTGTTGCTTCCTATGCTGAAGACGGATGGACAGTAGAAAAAGACACAATATACACGCACGGCTCAACTGTACATGGCCATAAGTTTGGATACTTTAAAGACAAAGAGTATTGCGGTAATGACTTAATCTATCTTCAGTGGTCAACTTATGAAGACGACTTGAAAGAATTTAGAGGGGTTGATGCAAAAATAGCTATACGTTTGAATGGAAAAGATGAAGTTGTTCTTGTTATGCCTTCAACCTTAATGAGTACTGCTAAATTCCCTGTTTTAATGACTATAGGTGATTTCAGAACAATCCTTTACTCAAAAGAACTTAGCAAGGATATTAGAGAATCACAAAGCATAGAGTTCACATTTGTTGGCCCAGAAGACTTAGTTAGTAAAATAGATATAAAGTCAGACACGTTTGATACATCGGGATTAGCTGCGGCCTATTCTAAGTTTGATAATTCATGCAGTAAATAAGTTATGCATCCTATGCACATTGATTTAATGCATAGCTTGCATAGGGTAAAAAGTATATAAATATATCACATTGGATTTAAGAATGAGCGAACAAGAATTTTTAAAAGAATTAGAAGCTAAATTATGGAGAGCAGCTAACAAACTATTGCCTGAATTGGATGCTGCGGTTTATAAGCATGTGGTGCTAGGATTGGTATTTGTTAAGTATGTGTCTGATAGTTTCGAGACAAGAAGAGAAGAGTTAAGAACAGATTTTGCTGATGCTGACAATGACTACTTCTTGGGAGATGACGCAGATGAGGCCTTTATTTCTGAAGAGCTAGAGAATAGAGATTACTACACAGAAAAGAATATCTTCTGGGTGCCACAAGCTGCCAGATGGACTTACTTACAAGACAATATTAGATTATCTGCAGGCTCTCCTATGCCATTGGGTGGTGAGTTTAAAGGTGCTGGCAAGTTAATTGATGACACGATGGAGCTTATCGAGAAAGAGAATCCAAAACTTAAAAGAATCCTTAATAAGAACTACGCACAGCTACAGATTGAGCAAACCAAACTTGCAGATTTATTAGATTTGATTGCATCAATACCATTTACTCATGACACGCTCCACTCTAAAGACATTCTCGGACATGTTTATGAATACTTCCTTGGCATGTTTGCTGCCGCAGAGGGTAAGAAAGGCGGACAGTTTTACACACCAAAGTCTATTGTTAATTTAATAGTTGAGATGGTTGAGCCTTATGAAGGTAGAGTATATGACCCTGCAATGGGTAGTGGCGGATTCTTTATTTCTTCTGAAAAGTTCATTAAAGAGCACCAAGGCAAGATAGGCAATGTGTCGGTTTATGGTCAAGAGTCTAATCCGACTACTTGGCGTCTAGCTTGTATGAATATGGCAATTAGAGGTATTGATTTTGATTTTGGTAAGGAGTCTGCAGGTTCATTCACTAATGACCAGCATCCTGATTTAAGGGCTGACTTTGTTCTAGCTAACCCTCCATTCAATCAAGACAAAGACCAGTGGTGGGATGCATCCTTAGAGGGTGACGCTAGATGGGCATATGGCATACCACCAGAAGGTAATGGCAACTATGGCTGGATGCAACATATGCTTCATCATACAAGTCCTAATGGGGTTGTTGGTTTAGTGCTAGCTAATGGCTCTTTAAGTACCACCTCTGGAGGCGAAAATAAAATTAGGGAATCCATTATTAAGGCCGACCTTGTGGAGGCGATTGTTGCATTGCCAGCACAACTATTTACCAATGTTCAAATCCCAGCATGTATTTGGATTTTGAATAAGAACAAAACCCAAAAAGGCAAAACTCTTTTCATTAATGCCAGAGAAGTTGGGCAAATGATAAGTAGAAAACAAAAAGAATTTAGTGATGAAGATACTAAGTCTCTAGCAGAAACCTTCCATAGTTGGCGTAGTGGAGATAGTTATGAAGATATAGCTGGTCAGTGTTACTCTGCAACAATGGATGATATGGTTAAGCACGACTACATTCTAACTCCTGGAAGATATGTAGGTGTTGCAGAGGAAGAGGATGACGGTGTTTCATTTGCTGAAAAGATGGATACTTTAGCAGCTGCTCTTAGTGAACATTTTAAAGAGTCTGCAAGACTGGAAGAGCAGATTAAAAAGAACTTGTCGGGGGTTGGGTTTGAAGTCTGAATGGGAGGTTTTCAGTCTTAGTGATCACATTGAGATTAAACATGGATTTGCCTTTAAAGGAGAATACATAACCAAGAAAGAAACAAATAATGTTTTATTAACCCCGGGTAATTTTAGTATTGGAGGCGGGTTTAAATCTGACAAGTTTAAATATTACGATACTAATGAATTTCCTGATGAATACATCCTAAATGAAAATGATCTCATAGTAACCATGACAGATTTAAGTAAAGCTGGAGATACGCTGGGGTATCCAGCAAAAGTACCTGCAACATATGGGAAAAATTATTTACATAATCAGAGGTTGGGTTTGATTGATTTTATTACAACCGATTTAGACAAAGACTTTTTGTATTGGTTGTTGAGAACTAGAGGATATCAAAAATTTATAATTAATTCTGCAACTGGTTCTACCGTTAAGCATACTTCTCCAACCAGAATACTAGAATATAGCTTTAATGCGCCAAAAGATGTACAAGATCAAAAAAAAGTTGCAAACATACTTACCGCACTGGAAAATAAAATAGAACTCAATCACAAGATGAATCAAACCCTGGAAGAGGTGGTACAGGCACTCTTTAAATCTTGGTTTGTTGATTTTGACCCCGTCCATGCCAAGACAGAGGTTAACAGTGATGATGAGCTAGATAAGGTAGCTAAGGACTTGGGCATTTCTCGTGAGGTTTTGGACTTGTTCCCTAGTGAATTTGAGGAGAATGAACTAGGATTGATTCCAAAGGGGTGGAGTTTTTCAAAAATAAACGAGAAACTTGATGTTTTACTTGGTGGAACTCCTAGTAGAAGTAATGATTCATATTGGAAAGATGGAGTAGTTTCTTGGATCAACTCAGGAAAGGTAAATGAGTTTAGAGTTATACAACCCTCAGAAATGATAACTGATCAAGCGGTAAGTGACTCTTCTACAAAGTTATTGCCTAAGAAAACAACTTTAATAGCAATCACAGGAGCAACGCTTGGGCAGGTAAGTTTATTGGAAATAGATAGTTGTGCGAATCAGTCAGTCATTGGACTCCCAGAAACAGAAGAGTTGAATCATGCATTTGTTTATCCCTGCGTATGTCATATCATAACAGACCTTATATCTCACCAAACTGGCGGGGCCCAGCAACATATAAATAAAGGAAATGTTGAGAATTACGAAATTATAATTCCTAAAAAAAGCATATTAAGTGGGTATACAGATCTAGTTGAGCCGTTGATGCGTTTAATTTCTAATAATACTTTTGAAGCTCAATCTCTTCAAGAAACAAGAGATATACTCCTATCAAAACTCCTATCAGGAGAGATTGATGTATCAAAACTGGAGCTAGATAATGCCACTCATTGATGAAGACCAAGTAGAACAAATATCCATTGATTGGTTTAAGGGCTTAGGCTATAACTATCTTAATGGTTATGACATAGCACCCGATGGCGATAATCCTCAAAGAGATAATTATCAAGAAGTATTACTCCCTGAAAGACTGAAAACTGCCTTAGTTAAACTCAACCATTCATTGCCAGTATCGGCAATTGATGAGGCTATCGATAGCGTTAGAAAGCATCAGCACTCAAGCCTGATTCAAAACAATAGAGCCTTCCACCAAATGTTACTTGAGGGTATAGCTGTTGAGATAAAAACAGACGATGGCACTAAGGGTGAAAGAGTTAAGCTGATTGATTTTCATAATAAAGATAATAATGACTTTTTAATTGTTAATCAATTTACTGTTAAAGGCAATAAAGGCAATAGAAGACCTGATGTGATTGTCTTTATTAATGGACTACCTGTTTCAGTGATTGAGCTAAAGAATCCAGCTGATGAGAATGCAGATATATTCAAAGCCTACAATCAATTACAGACCTACAAAGATGAGCTAGAAGATCTGTTTGTTTACAATGAAGCTCTGATTATCAGTGATGGTATTAATGCCCGTGTAGGCTCACTGACTGCCACTGAAGAGTGGTATATGTATTGGCGGGCTATTAAGGATGAGTCAGACAGGCCAATCCTTGAATATGAGTTAGAAACACTTATTAAAGGCTTCTTTGATAGAGAGTTATTCCTAGACTATTTACAGAACTTTATCTTGTTTGAAGATGACGGTAAGAACATCGTTAAAAAGATAGCAGGTTATCATCAGTTTCATGCTGTAAGAGAGGCAGTGAATTGCGTCATTGATGCATCGGTTAACCAATCAAGAAGAGGTGGTGTAGTTTGGCATACTCAAGGCTCTGGAAAGAGCATCTCCATGGCATGTTTTGCAGGTAAATTAACCAAGCAGCCTGCAATGAAGAACCCAACCATCATTGTTGTTACTGATAGGAATGATTTAGATGGTCAACTGCATGCAACCTTTTCTACTGCTAAGATGTTGTTGGGGCAAGACCCAGTACAAATGGACAATATTGATGAGCTTAGAGATACCTTAGAAGGTAAGCCTTCAGGTGGCATTATCTTTACCACCATTCAGAAGTTCTCTTTGAGAGCGACTGAGAGTTCATTCCCAGTATTAAGTGAGAGAGATAATATTGTTGTCATTGCTGATGAAGCTCACAGAAGTCAATACGGATTTGACGCTATGTTAGATGCTGAAACTGGTGCATTTAAATATGGTTATGCTCAACATTTAAGAGATGCCATTCCCAATGCAACCTTTATTGGCTTCACTGGTACACCTATTGAACAAGAAGATAAAAGCACTGTATCGGTATTCGGTGATTATATCTCAGTATATGACATTGAGGATGCAGTAAGAGATGGTGCAACAGTTCCAATTTATTATGAGAGTAGACTGGCCAAGCTTGATTTAGACCAGGCAGTTCTCGATGAGATTGATGAGGATGTAGGTGACCTGGTGGAAGATGAAGAGCTTGCGGATAGAGAGAAATTCAAGAGTAGGTGGAGTGCTTTAGAGAAGCTGGTCGGTGCAGAAGATAGGATTAAACAAATAGCGGCTGACTTGGTAGAACACTTTGAAGATAGAACTGCAATCATTGAAGGCAAGGGAATGATTGTTGCTATGAGTAGACAGATTGCAGTTGAGTTATATGATGCGATTGTTGCTATTAGACCTCAGTGGCATGATGAAGACCCAACTAAAGGTGCTATTAAGATAATCATGACTGGTTCTGCTAGTGATGACTCTAACATGCAGAAACATCTTTATAACAAGAAAGCCAAGCAAAACATTGAGAAAAGATTCAAAGATTCAAATGATGGCTTAAGGCTAGTTATTGTTAGAGATATGTGGCTCACAGGATTCGACGCCCCAAGCGTACATACGATGTATGTTGATAAGCCGATGAAGTCACACAACTTGATGCAAGCAATTGCTCGAGTAAACCGAGTATTCAAAGATAAAAAAGGTGGTGTAGTTGTTGACTATATTGGTATTGCCAATGAGCTTAAGAATGCTTTAAAGACATACACAGGAGCTGGCGGTAAAGGCACAGGTACGGTTGATACTTCAGAAGCACTTGCTCAGATGCTTGAGAGATTGGATATTGTTCGAGGAATATATCATGGCTTTGATTATTCAGAGTTCTTAACTAAGGCTCACACGTTACTCGCACCTGCT
>Ga0233451_10004096_pt1 | contig 12317 bp, 11 predicted proteins | sample 011ome_29_FD_183052 | JGI IMG/M metagenome (GOLD analysis project Ga0233451, IMG submission 183052) | Coastal salt marsh microbial communities from the Groves Creek Marsh, Skidaway Island, Georgia - 011504CT (spades assembly) | ecosystem: Environmental > Aquatic > Marine > Intertidal zone >...
CCCCGAAAGCGTTCTGTGATCGCCCAATCGGCGGGACTGCCCAGTCTTGTGGCGCAGGTGTTTCGGTTGAATACTCTGCATACGACGAAGGCAGTGACATGACATACGGGTTCAAACTGGATGCCGAGAAAAGCGGAAGCTTCACGTACGGTGCGCTATCCGCCAACTACTCGGTCCCTCTAGGCCACTGGGTTGCAAGCGGTACTGCCTCAGTCGATCAAGATGTTAACGCGAGCTTGAGTCAAATATTCTCACTGAACTTCTAAAAAAACGACGGCGGCTCTTGGGTCGCCGTTTTTTTGTGAACGAACCGGCTCCCTCGCCGATCCACCACTCTGATATTTGCCAAAATACTCAATGCAATTCGGTCGACTACCGACCAAGGGCATCGAGCGAACAGCCGTGCCCCATACCCCTCTCAGAGAGCTTATGTTGCATACAGAGAACCTTCCCGTCTGTGTAAAGGCGTCCTCGAGCATGCCCTTGATTGTATACACTTCATGGGTTATACATTTGCTTTACTCTAACATTACGTCAATTTTGAACATATATGTATACAATTTAAAATCTTGTGTGCATCAATTATGCATTACTGATTCTGAGTCACGGGGAACTCGATGCCTGGAGCCGAACTTCTCTCCCAGTTCGATTAAGCGCTGCATAGTTTGCGATCGCTGATCCTTGCAGAAGAGTTCCCTGTGAATACCAGGCTGTCAGAAACAGCGCTTGCCGAACATTTCAATATCTCTCGGAAACCATTGCGGCAGGCGATGGTAAAACTGGTAGAAGAGCATCTGTTGGAAAAGATCGAAAAGGGCGGCTGTCGTGTTGCAAGCTTTAGTGTCGAGGACATCTTTGATGCGGTCGAATTACGCGGCATGCTTGAAAGTACCGCTGCAAGATTAGCCGCAGAGCGTGGACCTGATCCTGATTTGCTAACCGAAGCAGAATCCATTCATCAAAAGCTTGATCACCCCGTATCAGCCAGCGGCCAGATTAACTTTGCCGCTGATGTCGAACTAAACGACCGCCTTCACCAAATCATCGCCGGCTTGGCAAAGCCCCGTGTGATGGAGAGGGAACTTGAACGGATGACGCAGTAACCATTGGAATCTCCTTCGGCCTTTCTACGAGTCCAGAAGCTGGTGCCGAACTTGCAGGAATCGCTGGGGCGTACTCAGCGTCAGCACCTCGCGATCCTGTCAGCCTTAAAATCGCGAGAAGGCAGTCGAGCAGAGACGCTTGCGCGCGAAAATCTCGAATTTCTAATTAGCGCTGATCCCGAGGTCTCGAAACGAGTTCCGGGTTTAGCGCTGGTCTCGAATGCTTGAATAAAACACCCCTAGGAGGAACCCCAAATGTCTAGTCTGTCAGAAGTCATGAAGCAGCACGCCAACCCAGTGGAAATGCTGCGTAACTCAAAGATCGGGATGTACGTTTATCCTGTTGTTACGCCTGAATTCTCGAACTGGCGTGTCGAACAGGAGGCATGGCGCAAAACCGCTGTGTTGTTTGATCAATCCCACCATATGGATGAAGTGATTGTTGAAGGTCCACAAGCGACCGAGTTCCTTGCCTACCACGGCATCAACAATTTCGCGAACTTCGGCCTGAACCGCGCCAAGCACTATGTGCCGGTTACGCCCAACGGCCATGTGATCGGTGACCACATCATTTTCCGTGAGCGCGAAGACAAATACGTTCTAGTTGGCCGCGCACCAACATCGAACTGGCTGATGTTTGCAGCTTCATATGGCAAGTGGAACGTCCGTCTTCGGTATGACCCACGCTCTCCATCGCGCCCTGAAGGTGAACGCGTGCTGCGTGAACACTACCGTTTCCAGATTCAGGGTCCTGATGCTGGAGCGATCTTCGAGAAAATGAACGGCGGTCCGATCCCTGACATCAAATTCTTCCACGTTGACTGGATCAATGTTGGCTCAAAAAAGGTTCAGGCTCTTCGCCACGGCATGTCGGGTGCACCGGGTCTGGAAATCTGGGGTCCGTACAAAGACAAAGACTACATCCACTCGACGGTTATGCAGGCCGCGAAAGACGCGGGCGTGAACCTCGTTCAGTGTGGTAGCCGCGCATACTCGACCAACACCCTGGAATCAGGCTGGATCCCATCGCCTCTGCCGGGCATCTACACCGGCGAAGGAATGCTGGCCGACTACCGCGACTGGCTGGGTGCAGACATGTACGAAGCAGCGGGCGCAATCGGTGGGTCCTTCGTTTCGGACAACATCGAAGACTACTACGTCAACCCGTTCGAATTGGGTTACGACTTCTACATCGGCTGGAAGAAAGACGACTTCATCGGCAAGGCGGCACTTGAGAAAATCAAGGCCGAAGGTCCGAAGCGCAAGAAAGTCACCTTCGAATGGAACCGTGAGGACGTACTGAAAGTCATCGCATCGTCCTTCGAAGAAGGCATTCCCTACAAGTGGATCGACTTCCCGCAGCCGAACTATGCATCGTCATCGGCTGACATGATCGTCAACGACGGCGGTGATATGGTCGGCATGTCGATGTTCAACGGTTACAGCTTCAACGAGCGCTGCATGCTGTCGCTGGGCGTTGTGAACAATGACGTTCAGGTTGGTGACGTTCTGACCCTCAAGTGGGGTGAGCCTGATACAACTGGCAAAACCTCGACCGAGGAGCACAAGCAGGCTGACATTCGCGTCCGTATCGCACCGACGCCTTACGCGAAAGAAGCGCGCGAAAACTACGCTGATAGCTGGCGCACCAAAAGCTAAACACTAGCTTTTGCTTATGGCTGCGGGACGATATTCGATTTGATGAATTTTTTTCCGGCGTGACCGTAAACTTAACCGGACGAATCCAATGCAGCGCTGAACCGTTGGCTGGAGGCCACATGAACGCGATCCTTCTGAGGGAGCGTAAACTAGTGATGGGAAGCATGGGATACGTGCGTATAGACAAGCGTTGTCGTCTGCAGTTTGAGAGTTCTTTTGTGAAGTAATCCAAAATATAAGTGCCGCAACGTCGGTTGGGGCAGATGGTTCATCTGGACGGTTCGCGCTTGCTTTTGGCATCGGATGACAGTGAACCTGTGACCGCAACCGAAATAGTGGTCGACCAAGGCCACCTTGTATCATCACTGTAGGAGGGTCTCATGGACTTTACCATTTCCCCCGAAATCGAAGACTACCGCGCGCGCATTGCTCGGTTTGTTGAAGACGAAATCATTCCTTTGGAAGCGGATCGTGCGAACTATGACCCCCATGAAAACATTCGCACGGATGTTCTGGGGCATTTGCGCGATAAAGCCCGCGCAGAAGGTCTCTGGTGTCTTCAGCTTCAAAAGGAAACTGGCGGGCAGGGGCTTGGCAAAGTGGGCATGGCGGTTTGCTATGAAGAGATGAATCGCTCGATATTTGGACCGGTGGCATTCAATTCGGCCGCCCCTGATGACGGCAACATGATGGTTCTCGAAAAGGTTGCGACCGCAGCTCAGAAAGAGAAATGGTTGCAGCCAATTGTGCGAGGTGATGTGAGATCAGCCTTTGTGATGACGGAACCGGCCCCCGGATCGGGTTCGGATCCAGGGGGAATGATGCTGACGAAGGCGACCAGGAAAGGAGACAAATATGTCATTCGCGGTCGCAAGTGGTTCATCACAGGTGCTGAAGACAGCGACCACTTTATTTTGATTGCGCGTACCTCGGATGATCCACGCAAAGGTCTGTCCGCTTTCCTACATACCAAGGATGAACCTGGCTTTCGTATCGATCGCCGCATCCCCATCATGGGCCCCGAAGAGCATGGCGGCCATTGTGAAGTGGTCTATGAGGATATGGAAATTCCGGCCGAGAACCTTTTGATGGAAGAAGGCGATGGGCTGAAGCTTACTCAAATCCGCTTGGGGCCTGCACGTCTGACCCACTGCATGCGGTGGCTAGGCCTGTCCAAGCGCTGTGTCGAAATCGCCACCGAATACGCTCAGAACCGCTTTGCTTTTGGCGAGCGCCTGTCGAAACGGGAAAGCGTCCAGATGATGATCGGTGATCTGGCAATGCAGATCGAGATCGGTCGCTTGCTGGTGATGAAGGCCGCGTGGGAGCTGGATCGCGGCAGTTATGCCCGCAAAGAAGTGTCGATGGCGAAAGTTCATGTCGCCAATCTGCTGCACAAGGCAGCAGATACCGCCATTCAGATCAACGGGGCGCGGGGTTATTCCAAGGACACGCCACTTGAGTGGATCTACCGCTATGCCCGCCAGGCGCGTCTGGTGGACGGTGCGGACGAAGTTCATAAGATGGTGCTGCACCGTAACGTCGAGAAAGAAGGCCGTGATTTTTGGAAATGGCAATCTGAAGAATGATGGACACAGGTACTGAATTGGACTTTGATCCTCAAAAACTGCGGGGGTTTTTGAACACAAAGTTTGGACCTTCGGACTTATTTAAGCTGGATCGCATCTCGGGTGGTCAGTCAAATCCGACCTACTTCCTAACCTACGGCGATCAGGAAATGGTCCTGCGCAAACAACCGAATGGCCCGATCTTGCGAGGAGCTCATGCAGTAGATCGCGAATTTCGCGTGCAAAGCGCACTTTATCCGACGGCAGCCCCCATCGCACGTCCGATCCTGTACCACGACGATGCAAATGTAATTGGTACGCCTTTCTATTTGATGGAGCGGATCGAGGGTCGCGTTTTTGAAAACTGTGCCCTTCTCGAAGCTGACCCATCCGAGCGTAAAAACCTTTGGATGGGTTTGGCGGACGCGATGGCCGCGATGCATTCGGTCAATCCCAACGAAGTCGGACTGGGTGACTACGGCAGGCCCGGAAATTACTTCGAACGTCAGATCACCCGCTGGTCCCGACAGTGGGAAGAAAGTCCGCATGACCCAATTCCAGAACTGGACCGACTGCGCGATTGGGTGATCGCCAATCAACCGGAAGATGACGGAGCCGTTAGCTTGGCGCATGGCGATTTCCGCATGGGAAATGTGATTTTCTATCCGACTGTGCCGCAGGTGGCGGCAATCCTGGATTGGGAACTATCCACGCTCGGCCATCCGCTTGCCGATCTCGGGTTCTGCGTATTGGCGTGGCACACAGCACCGGAGGAATACGGCGGGGTTCTGGGGCTGGACCTCGCGGCCTTGGGTTTGCCCACCGAGGACGAATTTGTTGCGCGTTACATGACCCGAAATCCCGGCAGCGCTCCTCTCACGACGTTCCACAAAGCGTTCGCCTTGTTCCGCTTCTCGGTCATCTGGGTGGGCATCGCAGACCGCGTGGCTTTGGGAACAGCGGCAGGCGCGAACGCATCAGAGCTAGACGGAATGGCCCGAAAACTTGCCATACGCGGCGTCGAGGTCATTGAAGGTATTCATTAAATGTAGGTACCGGCTATTTCGACAAATGCGAAAACAAACTTCCCTGAACGCGCTTGGTGCGCAGCTTCCATATCGCACTGTCCGCATAATAGTGGTGAATATTTACTGAAATGCCCAGCAGCGCGGCAAGCGTTGGTGCGCCTGTTGGTGAGGCGAACATAAAATCCGGCAGATAAAAAATAACCAAACCACCCAAAACGGCCAAGCCATAAATCAATCCAAGTCTTTTGGCTTGGGCAGGCACGGTCTTTGCGGAATCCGCATGCTCGTTCAGTTCTACGCGGGCTGGAAAAATCATATACTGAAGTGAATGAGACAGTTGGATAAACATAAATGCATCTGGCATCAAAAACAGAACCAGATACCACAAATACAAAACGCACCATGCGCCAATGACGCGCAGATCCATGCCGCCGTCCAGCACAAAGCGTCGCCCCAGTGTTGCCGCGCCTACTGCAAACGCCAGAATGGCTGCGATGTTGATGATATTCATCGCTTCAACAGATTGCAGCAAGCTAAGAAACGGCTGCTGTGGCAGGGTCTGTAGTCCCCAGACAACATGCCACGCAATCATAATTCGCAAGCCATAGCGAAGAAGTAGGCGTTCGGTTTCAGACAGCTTCAGACCCGAGAGGCGAGCAAAGCTCATCATAACGCCCCAGGTTTGCCCAGTGTAATGCCATGCCAAATAGAGCGCTGCGAATACCCACATTGGATAGGCCAGCGATATGCTGTATTGAAGAGGGCCGGCGCCACCGGTTAGGGGAAGCATGCCAAGTACGCAAATCGCCAGAAGGATGGCGGGAACATACTTGGTCGCGGCTGGGTAGTCTTTGAAGTTGTCTTTGCGTCCATACAGCAATCTGTATGACACCAGAAAATGCGGCCAGTTAAGTAAAACCTGCAAAACAAGCAGCTTGGGCAGGATATGCTCGCCGGCATCGCTTCTGGCCGGATCAGCAACGATGTAATAAATCAACAACCCAATCATCACGAATATCGAAAGACCCGAGGTCGCGATCAGATCGAAACGCGGAGTCGTTATGGCTTGCGCGCTTAAGAACGGTTTGGACATTGCTGACTTTGCGCGGGCGTTCACGTGCCGACCCCTTTTTTGATCAACCTATCCATTGCCCGCAAAGCCAGCGCTTGAATAGTAAGCCCCGGCGACTCTCCGCCGCCACTTGATGGGAACACACTTGCATCAACGACAAACAGATTGGACCATCGGTGGCTGCGGCAGTTTTGATCGACTACGCTGTTTTGGGTCATGTCGGACAAATCTCATCTATCGAAGAGATGATCCGCCATTACAATGCCGCTCCTACAGGTCCGCATGGTGCCTTGGTGGGTTTGCCTAGCCTGTCCGAGCTGGTGCCGCTGGGATTGTCAGAGGCGGAAATCAGCGCCCTAACAGAATTTTTGTCGTCCCTATGAGGGGCATGACCATTAATGCAATTTTCCATCAGAACACGAATGTCGGGCTTTCCCCAGTCTTGCACTAAAGTGCGATGCCCTTTCGGCAAGCCGTAACAAGACGACCTGCAACCAGTGATTTAGTCCGGCTTGCCAATGAACTGGGATTGGCTGTGCTGGTTGTTTTTGCCGATCTTCGGGAACCAGCCCCCATTTGCCTCATCAACGAAATAGCAAAGGGCGAAACTGTCTAATCATTGGGGAGTAGCTCAATCATTTCACTTTTGCATTTGGGAAAAACAGTTGCTGCCCTTGCACCGTGTACGCTGCTATTGCGGCTTGGCCTGTCTCGGACAGTAGCCAGTCTGCAAACGCCCTTGCGCCGTCGTAGTTTACGCTTGAGCAATTCTCCGGATTAACTGGAATGACGCCATATTGATTGAACAGCGCATCGTCTCCTTCAAAAACAACCACGTAATCCTGCTTGTTTCCAAAGCTGATCCATGTGGCACGGTCAGTTAGCACATAGGCGCCCAGACCTATGCCGGTATTAAGCGTCGCGCCCATGCCTGATCCGGTTTCAAGATACCAGTCTCCCGAGGCTGATTGTGGGTTGATACCGGATGCCGCCCAATAGGACCTTTCCTTTTTATGCGTACCCGAGTCATCCCCCCGCGACGCAAATCGCGCACCCGCACTTGAAATTGCCGTAAACGCTCCAACAATATTTTCTTCGTCTGCCAAGCTTGCAGGGTCATCCGGCGGACCGACCAGAATGAAATCGTTGTACATCAAATCAGCGCGATCGGTTCCGAAGCCTGCTTCGACAAACTGTAATTCGGCAGGTTTTGCGTGGACTAACAACAAATCTCCGTCACAGTTCTGTGCGTTTTTAATCGCCTGTCCTGTGCCGACCGCGACAACTCGAACCTCTACACCCGTCTGCTCCTTGAAAAGTGGCAACAAGTATTCGTAAAGCCCGGAATTCGCCGTGGACGTCGTGGATTGTACGATTACTGGCTGTTGCGTAGCAGATGCATAAACCGGCAGCGCGAAAGCCAACAGCGATGCAAGCCGTCTGATTTGTATCATTTAGTGCTTTCCTTCGTAGGATTAAATTGTGACCTTGCCTGCTAACAGGTTTCGCGCAGGCTGACTTTGGGGGTTAGAAAAGAATGCGCTTGATGGGCCGTGCTCTAGGATGCGTCCCTGATGCATAAACAGGATGTCATCGGAAATTCGCTTTGCCTGATCGATGTCATGCGTCACAAAAATGATTTTGACGCCTTCATTTTTCAATTCGGCAACAAGCGTTTCAATGGCTAGAACTGATACAGGGTCCAGACTGGCTGTTGGCTCGTCCATGAACAAGAGTTCCGGCCCTGTCGCCAGCGCCCGTGCTATCGTCAACCTCTGGGCCTCGCCGCCTGATAACAGGCGGGCCGGTAATGTTGCCTTGTCTGCCAAGCCAACGCGCTCGAGCAATTCCCCACAAGTTTCGTAGCTTTGATTTCTGGCCTTAAGGACGAACCGAAGGTTGGCTTCGACAGACCGCCGCAACAGAACCGGTTTCTGGAAAACCATAGCCTGCCGTTTCATAACTTGATTTGGAGGTTGGCCCGCCCATCGTATCCGTCCGCTTGTCGGTTGTACCAAGCCGTGAAGCATGCGCAGCAACATACTTTTACCAGCTCCGTTCGGACCCAAAATCACGGTGCACCCGATTGGCGAAAGATCAAGGCTGATATCATCAATGACCGTCTTGTCGCCAAATGAAAGTGAGACATGGCGCAAAGAAAGCGACTGCATTGTGCCGCTTGTGGGGGTATCAGGATCATTCAATACCCCTCTAGGCAAGAGACCGATCCTTTCCAGTCAACCGCACCGTTTGAACCGCCGCGTTTACTGACAAGGCAATAACCAGAAGGATCATGCCCAAAGCTAAGGCAAGGCTGAGTTCCCCTTTGGACGTCTCTAACGCGATGGCAGTTGTCATGACGCGCGTCACATGGTCGATGTTCCCGCCGACGATAATCACGGCCCCCACCTCAGCAACGGCGCGACCAAAGCCCGCAAGGGAAATTGTCATCAGCGCCTGACGAGCATCCCAAAAAAGCGCTGCAATGACTTGTCGTCTGGTCAGGCAGAATGAACGAAATTGCTCAGCGTATTCTTCATAGACGGTCTCAATTGTTTGACGGGACAGGGCGGCCACGATGGGGGTAATTAACACTGTCTGCGCCATGATCATAGCGGTCGGCGTGTACAGCAACTGTAGAAATCCAAGCGGTCCAGACCGAGACAGTTGCATATAAACCAGCAACCCGATCACCACAGGCGGCAATCCCATAAGAGCATTCATAACCACCAGCACGATTTGTCTGCCCCGAAATTTGCTGATCGCGACAAGCGCGCCAATTGGAAGGCCAATCAAACAGGCAACCAGTGTCGCGCTAATGCTGACGCGAAGGGAAAGTAAAACGATTGAATACAGATTTTTGTCGCCTGAAACGATCAACTCAAGCGCAAGAGTAAATGCTTCTCCTATCGTATTCAAACCGTTACCTATTTTGTGCTTTGAACAGAATTTACTTTAGTACGACGGTTGTAAACATCCACGGTCACCCCGTATCGACGATATCGACCATTTGAAGGATATTCACGGCCTTTGAAATCCCAAAAACAACAGAAATTGTTCCATCTTGTCCGCCGCCCCATAGATTATCGTTGTTGAGATTTGCCGAAAGTGCTGTCATCCAAGGGACTGAAACGCAGGAGTGGCAAATGACTCACAAGATGTTTGACCACATCGTCACCCTCTGTTCGGGTGAAGTCGGTGGCACCCATGTGCTAGCGGTGACATCACTTCGAACCGGAAGAGCTGAGACTCAAAAATTTGCATCTTTAGAGTTCGCTTGTACATTTATCCGCTCAGAGATTGAAAAAACCGCTGCTGACAGCGGGCGGGTTTTGCTTGGCCTGTCCAATAATGTCTGGGCGGTTTTAAATGATAGGCTGGTTGCAAGTCGCTTGTTGGGCCTGGATGCAATAACTGCATCCTTCTGGCCTGTTGATGACAAATTGGGTCCGATTGTCGTAGCGCCGATTTCGACAGAGATCTTGTCTTCTGAGGTCAATGCAAATCTGACAGAGTGCACTCAAAACAGCGCGATTGAAGTTGCGTCAAAACTGATGGCGCAAGCTTTGTTTGCGTTGTCGGCAACGCGGGGCTTAGCACTTTTGTTCGATGCCGGCGGGCATTTCTTGGGAGAAGGAAACGAGATCACATTGCGTTCGGCATTGCCTGCAGTAGTTCAGCCGCCCCGTTTGCGTAACGATTGTTTCGCTATGCCACAGGGTGTTGACTGGATACCTCTGGATGATGCCTTGGATCAATTGCGGCAGGCTCTTACGCCTGTGGTACCCAAACAAGCGTGCCGAACCCACGACGCCCTGGGCCGAGTTTTGGCAGAAGATTGCTTTGCAAACCGGTCCAATCCCCCTAGGGCAAACTCGGCCGTTGATGGCTATGGATTTGCGCATAAAGCGACGGGTCCCGGTGTCCAAAGATTACCGCTTGTTGAAGGGCGGGCCGCCGCCGGGCAGCCATTTGAGGGTAATGTGCCCGTAGGAGCAGCTGTTCGCATTTTGACGGGAGCCATTCTGCCCGAGGGTGTGGATACGGTTGTGTTAGAGGAAGACGTTGCCCTTGATAACGCGGCTATTGTTTTTGATGGGCCGATCAAACCCAATGCCAACACCCGAAAAGAAGGAGAGGACGTCGTCAAAGGCACGGCCGCTCTGCGTGCCGGTCATCAGCTTCGGGCGCCAGATCTGGCTCTCTTATCTGCGCTGAACATTGCCGAGGTGAGCGTCCACAAACCTTTACGTGTTGGGGTTCTTTCGACCGGCGACGAGATCATCAATGCTCCGGGTCAGGATGTGTTGCCACATCAGATTTTTGATGCGAACCGTCCCATGCTTCTATCTATTGCCCGTTGTTGGGGGTATGAACCGGTCGATCTGGGTCATGTCAGAGACGATCCTGATTTGATAAAGTTTGCGCTGGATGAGGGTAGCAAGCAAGCCGATGTGATCTTTACTTCGGGTGGCGCATCTGCTGGCGATGAAGATCATGTATCCCGACTGCTAAAGGATAGCGGGACCCTTTACAGCTGGCGGATTGCGATAAAACCTGGTCGGCCTCTGGCGATGGCCATGTGGCAGGGCACGCCGGTTTTGGGGTTGCCGGGAAATCCTGTAGCCGCATTAGTCTGCGCACTGATTGCGGGGCGTCCTGCATTGTCTGTCTTGGCCGGGGCAGGGTGGCGCGAACCAGAAGCCCATGTTGCTCCCGCCGCCTTTTCGAAACGCAAAAAAGCTGGTCGCCGTGAATATTTGCGCGCCCGGGTGTTGGAAGACGGAACTATTGACGTCTTTCGCTCTGAAGGCTCGGGGTTGATTAGCGGCCTAAGCTGGGCAACCGGACTGGTTGAACTGCCTGACGAAGCGATCGACGTTACGCCTGGAACGCCTGTGCGGTATCTTCCCTATTCCGGTTTCGGCCTTTGATATTTTTGAGGTCGCTCAATAGGTGAACACCTATTTTTGTTGCCACCACGCTTCAATTTCCGCAGCCGTAATACGATCTTTCAGCCCGATTGCGACCAAAGTAGTTTCCGATACGGCTTGAGAGGACTTTATTTCAATTTCATTACCAACAACCTGTACTGTCCGTGAGGTGCCATCTGGATTTTTTACGACGCCTTTTAATCGAAATATTCCCTGTGGGAGCTTTTCCAAAAGTTCGTCGATTCTGGTCTGGGTCAGGTAGGCATCGCCGGTATAAGACCAGGACACATAGCTCGGATGTGGTTCCGAGGAGAGTTGCGGTTCCAATTTGTCTTTAGGCTCCAGTATGAGTGGGGCGACACTTGGTACTTCACTGAGTGTAACAATGGGAGCAGGGGTATGGGTCTGCAGAAAACTTGATAGCGCTTTTTCTTTTGCGCTCGACTTACTGACGGCAATCGCATGCGCACATTTGACCTGTCCTATTATCTGGGGGCCAATCATCGGATCGTTTGCAAGGGACTTGAATATATTTCCGTCCACAACTGTAACGACCCCACCGTAAGACAAGTCCGGCTCTGCCTTTGCTGCGTTGGCAATGCGGGCCGGATCAGCAATGCCGCTTGCTTCTATAATCAGTTGATCGGGCCGAGGGCGTCTATCCAAGGCATCCCCGATGGCCATGAAAAGATCCGCGCCCATGGTGCAGCAGACACAGCCGTTGGTTAAGGTCAAAGTATCTTCGTCGGCCGAGGTCAGGAGCTTCTCGTCTATGTTGATCGCTCCGAAATCGTTGACCATGACCAAAAGGCGTAGCCCGTGATTTTCGGCCAGCAGTCGGTTTATCAGGGTCGTCTTGCCGGCACCCAAATAACCGGCAATGACGGTCATTGGCAGAGGGGGAAGGCTCATACTAGATTTACGCTCCCGCCGAGAACCGTCCCTAATACTGG
>Ga0233451_10004101_pt1 | contig 12307 bp, 11 predicted proteins | sample 011ome_29_FD_183052 | JGI IMG/M metagenome (GOLD analysis project Ga0233451, IMG submission 183052) | Coastal salt marsh microbial communities from the Groves Creek Marsh, Skidaway Island, Georgia - 011504CT (spades assembly) | ecosystem: Environmental > Aquatic > Marine > Intertidal zone >...
ACCTTAGATACTGGCACTCCCGCTGGGAGTCGAACCCAGATCTTCGGTTCCGGAGACCAATGTTCTATCCATTGAACTACAGGAGCATGATTTACTAATCAAATTGTTTTCTATCAATTGGGTCAAATTCATTAGTATACCAAATTTCCAATCCTTCTTGACAAGCATGCATCTTAATGAGAATGAGTCTCAGTATCAATTGAGATTCGGTCTCAATAAATAAATTATCTCATGTTTCAAAATTCTACATTACATCTTAGCTCTTTCATTTTGTTTCTTTTCCTTTTTATTAGTAGTCACGGGGAAGAAAGCAACCAAGCGGACTATCTATCTCCTTTTAATGTAATTGGCTCACAAGAGGATATTCCAAAGCTGGAAGGCACGGGCGCGATTTTAGGTTCTACTGAGTTAACGCCCTTTTTTCATACGGATGTAAATGAAGTATTTCGACAAGTTCCTGGAGTTTATCTCCGACCAGAAGATGGCTATGGCCTGTTTCCCAATATTAGTTTACGGGGCGTTGACTCTCACCGTTCTGCCAAAGTAACCATCCTCGAGGATGGCATTCCTTCCTCTCCCTCTCCCTTTTCCGATCCTGCGGCTTACTACTCACCCACAGCTGGGCGGATGTCAGGCTTCGAAATTCTCAAAGGGTCAAGCCAGTTGTCCCAAGGCCCAAACACCATTGGAGGGGTAATCAATTACCTATCGACACCCATTCCAGAGAACCAAATTTCACACCTAAGGGTTTCTTATGGCGAAGATAACGAGAGGGTAGCTCATGCTTATTCAGGAGGAAAAACGGACTTGGGCAGCGGAAAGCTTGGTTTTCTCGTAGAATTTTTGACCACCGAACAGACGGTTTTAAAACAATCAATGCTTTGGGAAATTCGGTTGGGGGAAATGCCCCGGTTTCTAAAACAGATGTCTCTCTCAAACTTGGGTATGAATTTGGAGAAGATGATTACCTTGAATTTAAGGCTGGAAGAACGAATTTGGATGCGGATGTCAGTTACATTGGCTTAAGTACCGAGGATTTCGCTGCCAATCCATACCAGCGCTATCACAACACAAAATTCGATAATATGGATTCGGTTCAAACCAGATACTACTTAAGATATCTCAAAGAAATTGATCCAGAAACGAAATTTAGAACCACTATTTTTCATAACGAATTCGACCGAGACTGGTACAAGATAGGAAAAGTAAGGGCTTTTAACTCCCAAAATAATTCATTCGAAGATTGGCAAGCAATTGGCCAAGGTGCTTTTAGTAGTATAAACCATGTAAATCTTTTGCGCGGCTCTGGAGACATGAACGATACGGCAAGCTACGATGGAACCGGTCAGGTTTTATACAAGCACAACGATCGAAATTACAAAAATACAGGTATTCAGGCATCCCTTCAAAAAGAGTGGGAAAACCATATCTTTGAAATCGGGAGTCGATACACCAAGGATCACTACACCTACAAGGATTACACCGAAGATATCTATGATGTTTCGAATGCAGGTGATCACACCGCTGCCCTTGCTTATAATTCCTCTACAACAAAATCAAAGGGTTCGGGTAAGGATCGTATTTCTAGGGTCTGGGAAACTTACCTGACAGATAAGATTTCTTTAGATCGGGTTACTTTTACTCCTGGCATCCGCTTTACGAATGCTGAATATGAGTATAAGAATAGAAAATCCAGTGTTAAAGATGTTTTGCTGGGAGCAGGAGCCACTTACGATCTCGGAGACCACCTCACATTTATTGGGGTCCATCAAGGCCATGCCTTGCCAGGTTACCATGCTGCAGACGGATCTTTAGAAGAAGAAAGGTCTCTTGGGTTTGAACTGGGTTCTCGTGGCTCTTTAAATTTCATCAACTATGAACTGGCTTACTTTCATACATCTATTAAAGACATGCTCGCAGTTCCTTCGCTTGCCAGCGGTCTCGGGGATGCATCCAGAAACATAGGAAAAGCATCGATTGATGGGGTGGAACTTATGCTATCTAAAGATTTGAACCAGGAAGGATCTTTTCAAGTTCCACTCAGCGTTGCAGCTACCTTCACCCATGCAGAATTTAAATCTTCCACAGGATTCAACAGTGAGGACCGTTATTCTGGTGGAACTTCAGGTAACCGCATTCCTTATGTACCCGATTTTCAATACAATGCCCGTATCGGTATAGTTTTTGAGAGCTGGAGTTCTTATTTAAATTATCATTGGCAGGACGATGTATACACAAATGCATCCAACGATACTCAAATAAATGAATACGGCATACTCAATTGGTCTGGGTTTTATCTTCTTTCTGATGGGATCGAAATCTTTGCAAAAATTACGAATCTGAGGGATAAAAAATATGTGGCGAGCGACATGCCTGATGGGCTACGACCCGGTGCACCACGAACGACAAGCTTAGGAGTTGAATTTAATTTTTAATTTAGCTCGGATTGATTAACCGGTCTTGTCTGCATTGACAGTTTTGCTGTTCTTGGTATTTTAAATTCATTGATGCTCGGTAGCTCAGTGGCAGAGCAGGTGACTGTTAATCACTTGGTCGCTGGTTCGAATCCAGCCCGAGCAGCCATCTCAAAAAGATATTTACTTGAGATCGAGCTCTGGCCAACGATCTAGCTTTCGATGAAGTGTGCGACGGCTTATACCCAATAATTGAGCAGCTTTCGTCTTATTTCCATCCGATTCGACCAAAGCGTTTCTTAACAGCCTCTTCTCATTTTCTTCCACCGATAAGGATGAGACAGGGACATTTCCCCCTTGGTCAACCGGGGGATTAATCAAAGTAAAGCGAGGGTCTAAGTCATGAGGAAACACTTCTTCACCACGTTTCAAAACGACTAAATTTTCGCAAAAGTTTCTGAGCTCACGAACATTTCCTGGCCAATTATATTTTTGCAGGATTGAACGAGTTGGTTCACTGAGACGGGGCACCTCAAATCCATTTTCGTCGGAGTAATAGTTCAAAAAATGGGTAATGAGTAGTAATAGGTCATCTCCTCTTTTACGCAGGGGGGGTAATTGTATAGAAACGACATTTAACCGGTAATATAAATCTTCCCTAAACTCTCCATCCTGCACCATTTTCAGAAGGTTGCGATTTGTGGCACAAACCAACCTAACATCCAGTTCAAGAGTCTTTGAACTACCGAGCCTTTCAATAGTTTTTGATTCCAAAAATCGTAGTAATTTCACTTGGGTGGAGGAATCGATCTCTCCAATTTCATCCAAAAATAAAGTCCCTCTATTCGCAGACTCAAACCGACCAATTCGCTTTTCACTAGCACCAGTAAAGGCACCCTTTTCATGACCAAACAATTCACTCTCAAGCAAGTTAGCAGGGAGTGCGGCACAATGAACCGTAACAAAGGGTAAACTGGAACGGTCGCTGTTTTGGTGGATAGACTGAGCAAACAATTCTTTCCCTGTTCCAGTTTCACCAGTTAATAAAACGGTCGCCTTGGAAGGACCAACCAAACGCACTTTGTTGGTAACTTCCTCCAAGGCAGGTGAATTCCCTAAAATTCCTTCGATCTTGGATTTCTTTTCCAACATGACAGGTGATTGCAGTCCTTCCTTTGTTCCTTTTTTTACTTTCAATCCCCTCTTAATAAGCAATTCAAGCTGTTCTAAATTAACTGGCTTAGGTAAGAAATCGAACGCCCCCCGCTTCATCGCTTCTACGGCTACATCCACTTCTCCGTAGGCAGTCATCATAATACATAGGGGTTTACTTGAATGACGCAGGCAATGGTCTATTACATTCATTCCTGAATCTCCTGGCATTCTTAGATCTGTTAGAACCACTTCAAAGTCTTCTTGGTCGAGTGCAGCAATTGCCTGTTTGGCACTACTTGCACAAAATACCTCAAATTCATCCTCTAAAGCTAATTCCAACCCATCACGTGTGTGTTTTTCATCATCGACTACCAAAATATTAGGTTTCATAAAGGACCTTACTTTTGCTCTAAATAGCGTTGGTTTTTTCCTTGGTTTGGAAATTTAAGAGTAACGATTGTTCCAGAACCATATTTACTATCAATGCCAACCTCACCCCCGTGATTTCTCATAATTCGGTGTACGACCATCATTCCTATTCCATTTCCCTTTTTCTTGGTGGTGAAATAAGGGTCAAACACTTTTGAAACATTTTCTTTTTTTATACCAGCTCCTCGGTCAATTATTTGCACAGTAATGTACTCATCCTCCCGAGAAATTAGTATGCTAATTTCTGAGTTATCGGAGATAGCATCCATTGCATTTCCAATCACATTAAAAAATACCTGCTTAATTTGCTCTGTGTCAGCTTCTAAAACTGGGTCTTTCCCTTGATTATCAAGTTTTATACTAATATTTTTACTGTTTAATTCTTTTTCTTTTAAATAAAGTATATCCTCAATTACTTTGAGCAGATTAACTTCCTTAAAATCAGGAATCGTTGGACGGATTGCTTTTAAAAAATGGGTAATAATCGAATCAAGTCTTTGTACTTCCTTGATGGCAGAGTCTAAGGATTTTTCTGTTTTTTTATCCTGTATCGATTCAGATTTATTCTTCTCAATCGAGCGTTGTAAGAGTTGCAAATGTATATTGATTGAGTTGAGCGGATTTCCAAGCTCATGAGCTACTCCAGCAGCTAAATCCATTATGCTAGAAACTTTTTCATTTTCAATCTGCTCTGCAACATTCGATCTGTCTTCCGTTATGTCCGTTAAAACAACGGTGATACCTGCGTCCTTTGGACTTATCTTTTCGGTAAATGTACCTTCAATTGGAACGGCATAGATGCGTAAATATCTTTTTTCTGGGTAATTTATAAGGATTTCTCTGACTACAACTTCTGGACGAATTATTTCCGAGGTGCGGTCTAAGCCGAGTAATTTTGCTAAATCAGGAGCTGCTCGAAGAAGAGAAACCTTGTCCCCTAAGGCACTTTTTAACCCAATTAACCTGCGTCCCTGTTGGTTCGAATAGGTGATAATACCCTTTTGGTCGAGAACAAGTATCCCGTCCCGAATAACATCAAACACAGTTTCAAGCAGTTTTCGTTCTCTGGCAAGTCTTTGAACAAGGTTACTGAGGTTGACTTCATCCAGGTCCTCGAGTCTTCCTAAAACTTTATCTAGCGGGCTTTTTCTATGCATGATGGGTAGATAGCATTTAAAAGTTCTTGGGCAATTTTTACTTTATCAGCAAGAGCGAACGGCATCTTTTCACCACCAGAACCAATTAAAACGACTTCATTCTTATCACTAGAAAAACCTCCCTGTTCTTTGGAAACATCATTGGCAATGATCCAGTCCAAGTTTTTTTCTACTAATTTTTTTTTCGCAGAAAGTAAGACTTCTTTCGTTTCGGCAGCAAAACCAACTAATACCTGGTCTTCTCTCTTTAACTCCCCTAAATGTTTTAGGATATCAGGATTTCTGGCTAATTCTAAATGGGAGGGGAATTGGTCCTTAACAATTTTCATCTCTGTATATTTTGCAGGTCTGTGATCAGATACAGCAGCACACATTATAATCAGATTTGCATTATCAAATGTCGATAGCATAGCAGATTTCATTTCTTCTGCTGTCTCAACCTTGATCACTTCCATACCTTCAGGCGCTGGAATAGAAACAGGGCCGCTTACCAATGTCACTTTCATGCCCAATTCCTTGGCAGTTTGAGCTAAAGCATAGCCCATTTTACCGGAAGATGGGTTGGATATAAACCTAACTGGGTCGATCCATTCTCTTGTTGGGCCTGCTGAAATTAAACAAGAGAGATGTGGCTTTTCATTTAACATTAATGGCGACAAAATTTGTAGATCATGTATGCAATAGTAAAATCATGCTAGAAATAGATAAAAGCAACAAAATCGAACCCAGAGAAAACCTTTTCGTCAATTTAGTTTTTAATTTAGCAATTCCTATCTTAATACTTCGTTATGGAAATGATTGGGCAGGTGAAAAAATTGCTTCTTTACTAGGCAAGCCTCCGAATTCAACCTCAGTTGCTTCCATAATCTTGGCTGTAGCAGTTCTTTTTCCTGTATGTTACGGGATTTATGATTATTTGAGGAGGGAAAAAATTAATTTCTTTAGTGTGCTTGGAATTATAAGTGCCTTGTTAACAGGTGGGATAGGGTTGGTTCCTGGTGGTACGGTATTTATGTTTGCTCTTAAAGAAACCGCGATTCCTTTTGTGCTTTCAATTTTTACTATTTATACCTTAAAAACACCAAAACCATTGGTTAAATTATTCCTTTACAACCCTGCAATTTTTGATGTCGAAAAAATACAATCCCATTTAAGCACAAACGGAACGGTGTCTTACTTTGAAAAATTACTTTCAAAATGCACTTGGTTGATAGCAGGCAGTTTTGTCTTAAGTGCATTTCTTAATTTTCTTCTAGCACGCTTCATCGTAGTTACTGAACCGTTCGTTGATAAAAACCAATTTAACGAAGAAGTAGGAGCGATGATGTTTTGGAGTTTTCCCGTGATAAGTGTGCCATGTATGATAATTAGTGCATATACACTTTGGCTATTAATTAAAGGTGTTAAAAACTATGCAGGGCTTGATATGGATCAAATAATTGGAAGTCATCTCCAAAAATAATACTTTTGAAGATAGCAATCGGATCGAAAAATGGCCGTTTATCGCTGATCCAATGGGATGTAATTTCTTAATTTAGCACCTTGATAAATTTGGCGAGGGCGATGAATTCTTTTTCCAGTAAGGGCAATTTCTTTCCAGTGAGCCAGCCAGCCAGGTGCTCTACCAATCGCAAATAAAACCGTAAACGTATCCGTGGGGAAACCGATCGCCTGAAGAATAATACCACTATAGAAATCAACATTTGGGTAAAGTTTACGATCAATAAAATAGGTATCCTGAAGGGCAACTTCCTCAAGTCTTCTCGCAATATCAAGTATAGGACTCGATACACCAAGGGCAGAAAGGGCTTGATCGCAGGCAGCCTTAAGAATCTTAGCTCTTGGGTCGTAGTTTCGATAAACACGATGACCAAAGCCCATCAGTCTTGATTTCCCTTCCTTAGCTGACTGAATAAATTTACTGCCATCATCGCCAGAGCTATGGATATCGTTGAGCATCTTGATCACAGCCATGTTGGCACCACCATGTAATGGACCCCAAAGTGCGGAAACAGCACCTGCTAAGGAGGCAAAGGGGTTTGCCCCTCCCGAGGCGATCATTCTACATGTAGAGGTGGAGCAATTTTGTTCATGATCAGCATGCAACAAAAAGATTAAGTCCAAAGCTTTGCTTAAAGAAGGGTTGATCTGGCTATCACCTGCTTTTCCAAACATCATTGTGAGAAAGTTTTCACAATAACTTTTAGATGGTGAGGGATTTAAAAAATCTTCTCCTTTTTTCTGCCGGTGAGATGCGGCTGCTAAAGCAGGAAGTGTGGCAATAATTAATGCAGCAGCATCATCGAAATACTCTAAGTCTTTTTGCCGATCATTCGTGCAAAGATGGCTGCAGGCTCCGCCCAAAGCTTGTAAGCCGGACGCTAAAGAGCCCATTGGGTGGATGGCGGAGGGTAAAGACTGAATTGATTGGAGAACCTCGGGCGGGAGGTTTTGAAATGTGGAAACCTTGCTTTCAAAGGCAGATAATTCGTCTGCAGAGGGCAATTCTCCGTTTAAAAGCAATAGACATACCTCCAGAAAACTGGCTTTCTCAGCAAGCTCTGAAATGTCATATCCTCGATATCTCAGAATTCCCTTATCTCCATCAATAAAGGTAACGGAGCTTTCGCAGGAACCAGTATTACCATAGCCATCATCAAATGTGATCAAGCCGCTATCTTTTCGAAGCTGCCTGACATCCAATGCCTTTTCATCTTCTGTACCGGTAAGAACATTAAGAGGGTAGGTGGATTCACCAAAGGTTAGGGATGCGCGATCAGACATGTTTGAATGGGGGGTAAAAGGGAGTAAAGTTATGTTGTGCCATTTCTAATCAATGTTTTCAAGAAAGTTTCGGTACAGTCGCATACCTTTCGATTGGCTTTTTTCCGGATGAAATTGAGTGGCAAGGCAATTAGAATAAGATAGTCCGCTTGTAAAAATGCCTCCGTAATCGGTAGTAAAAGTCGTTAACCTAGGATCATCTGTGACCACCCTGTAACTGTGAACAAAATAAAACTGGTCTTGGTTTTCTAAATGCTTACATACCCAATGGCCGGAAGGTAAGTTCCAAGAAACATTATTCCAACCCATGTGAGGAATCTTTAATTCTTGCGAAAGACGAAACCGTTTAACCTTCCCTTTGAATAAACCTAAACCGGGCAAATCTCCTTCCTCTGAAGATTCAAAGAGTACCTGCAAGCCTAGACATATTCCAAAAAAAGGACGATCTTCCTCAATCCAAGACCTTAATGCATCATCCAAACCGGATTTCCTTAAGCGGGTCATACACTGGTCATAACTTCCCTGTCCTGGAAAAACGACTGCATCAATGCCCTTGAATGCTTTGGGCTCCTGAATTAGGGACACTTGGGCACCTAAAAATTCGAAAGCTTTTACGACGCTTTTAAGATTACCGGTACCGTAATCGATTACCGCTAAATTGCGGGGTTCCATCAATGCTTAAGCCTATGTGTAATTAACTAGACAATGTGCCTTTTGTAGAAGGAATAGCCCCTTTTAGGCGGGGTTCCATTGTCGTCGCCATATCTAAAGACTTAGCGAGTGATTTAAAGATGCCTTCTGCAACATGATGAGGTTCTTCGCCATGCTCCAAGCGTATGTGTAAATTACATGCTACTTCATTAGAAAAAGACTGAAAGAACTCCTTAAACAACTGGATGTTAAAATCACGAACCATCGAGTTTTCCAAATTCACCGACCAGGAAAGATAAGGACGGTTGGATAAGTCTACAGCAGTGGTAACTAGAGTTTCGTCCATTGGAGCAACAAAAAAGCCATAACGCTTGATTCCAGCTTTATCTCCAAGCGCTTGGGAAAAAGCCTTCCCCAGTGCGATTCCCAAGTCCTCCACAAGGTGATGATAATCAATTTCGATATCTCCTTTTGCTTGGACCGATAAATCGAAAAATCCATGTCTAGAAAATAAGATCAGCATATGATCTAAAAAGGGTATTCCCGTGGATATCTCATGTTTTCCACTTCCAGAAACCAGTAAACTCAAAGAAATTTGAGTTTCACTAGTATTTCTTTCCAAAATTATTGCTTTTGTTGCATCCATGATTCTATAGCATCTCTTAAAATAGCCATATCACTAGAATTGCCAATACTGATTCTCAAGAATGAAACAGTGAGAGGATGTTTTGGGAAGTACCTCACCAAAATGTTTTGACTGCACAAATAATTAAAGAGAGAGAGAGCAACTGATGGTCCTTTCGTTCCTTGGCCGTCTCTAGGTTCAACGAAAATAAAATTGGTAGCAGACGGTATTTGATCCCAACCATACTCTTTAAACTTATTGGAAAGAAGGGTTCTTTGCTCAATGATATTATTGAGGCAATCGTTAAAATATTTTCTATCAAGCAAAGCAGTCAATGCACCGGCTTGAGCGATCCGGTCGAGGTTGTAAACTTCACGCACTTCATCCAATTGATTGACTACATTTGGGGAACCCAATCCATATCCAACACGCAAACCAGCTAGAGAATAAGACTTAGAAAAGGTTCTGGTAATAAAAACATTGGTAAACTCATGAAGTAAGGAAATTGCATTTTCTGGAGCAAAGTCTGCGTAAGCTTCATCAATCACTAAAAGCCCAGAAAAATTTTCTGCAATTTGACGCAGTTGGCCTAATGGATAGTTTCGGCCACTTGGAGCATGAGGGTTGGTCAAAAAAAATATATTTGCTCCCGATCTTATGATCTCTTCTGGGCGAAAGGAAAATTGACCATCTGAAAAAGGAACCTGAATTAATTCACTTCCTTGAACCCCGGACAAAACCTCATATAAGGAATAACTGGGCTCAAGCATACCTATCTTTAATTCGCTATCAGAGTAAACTCGTACACATAAATTCAAAATATCATCCGAGCCATTTCCTACAATAACCTGGTTTTGATTCAGCCCATGATGATGGGCAATGGATTCCCTTAATTCTTTAGCCGGAGGATTAGGGTAAAGGTTTAGATAAGGTATTTCAGCGACTATCTTTTCGTGCAGCAGAGGGCTGGGAGGATAGGGGTTTTCATTGGTGTTTAATTTGATTACCTTGGACTGATGCTTGGGTTGTTCTCCGGGCAGATAGGGAACATGTCCTTGCAATCTTTGGGTAACCTGGACCCCTTTTTTGATCATTTATCAGAGAGATAATTGGGGGCTAGCCTAAGTTGGTGAGCTTTGCCGTGACCGTCTAGTTTTTCCATGGCGGAAAACTCATCAATGGTTGGGGCCGCAATACGACAGGACTCTTGGTCGTACCGGATTACACTGCTTCGACGCAAGAAATCATGCAAACGCAACCCAGAAGAGAAACGAGATGACCGGCCTGTTGGTAAGACATGGCTTGGCCCGGCGGAAAAATCACCTAGTGATGTAGCCGTTTGATGACCAACGAGAAAGGCACCTGCAGTCGTTATGTTAGAAAGATAGAATTCACAATTTTCCTCGGAGGCCTGAAGCTCAAGATGTTCGGGAGCTATAAAATTCGCAATCTCCGAGATCTTCTCTTTGGTGGGGAGGTGGATAGCCATAAAACCATTTTCTAGTACTCCGCGAATGGCATGTTCATGGCTTAACTCACCTAACTGCTTCTCAATTTCTTGAACAACTGGTTGAAAGAGTTCTTGGTTTTGAAATAAGAAATAAATTTTTTCTTTGCCAGAACCATGCTCTGCCTGAGCTAAGAGCGCCGCTGAAACTAATTGGGGTTGTGCCGATTCATCTGCAATTACCATTATCTCGCTTGGACCTGGCAATAGATCGATCCCCACTTGCCCAAATACCTGCCTTTTCGCTTCATTAACATAGGCATTACCAGGACCGAAAATTTTATCAACCGGAAGGATACTTTTTGTGCCGTACGCAATCGCACCAATTGCCTGAGCACCACCAATTTTATAGACTTCCTCAACTTCCAACAGTTTCAGAGCGGCAAGAAGGGGAGCATGTATTTCACCAGACTCTCCTGGCGGAGTTACTACAACAATCTCTGGCACCTTGGCCACTTTGGCCAAGGCAACTGTCATGATGACAGTCGAGACTAGAGGGACTTGGCCCCCGGGGACATAAATACCAACGCGCTTGATCGGATAATATCGCTCGCCAACCAAACCTCCGTGATGGTTGGGTTTTAACCAATTTTCAGGAAAGCTTTGTTGATGAAAAAGAGAAACATTCGAAATCGCATCATCAAGTGCTTTTCTCTGAGCAGATGAAAGAGAATGGAGTGAATCATCCAATTGCTCTTTACAAACACGTAATTGATTTGGTTTTAGCGAAACACCATCATACTGAAGAGTTTTTTCGATAACAGCATCATCACCACGCGTTCGGACATCGAAGAGGATTTTAGATACTGTAGCGGTTATTGAATCATCAGACCCAGCAGAGGGTATGAATGCATTTAACTTATGCAGAAGATTTGCATCATATTCTTCGAAAGATAAATTCACTGCCTATTCCCACTCGATGGTACTTGGTGGCTTGGAACTAACATCGTACACAACTCTATTTGCTCCCTGTACTTCATTGATAATTCTACTTGATACTTTTCGAAGGAGCGAGTCGGGTAATTTTGCCCAATCTGCAGTCATTGCATCACTACTGGTAACAGCACGTAAGCAAATTACATTTTCATAGGTTCTTTCGTCACCCATAACTCCAACACTGCGTACCGGTAAAAATACACAAAATGCCTGCCATAATTTTGAGTACCAGCCTGAATTTCTTAATTCGCTGATAAAGATAGCATCGGCTTGCCTAAGAACTTTAAGCCTCTTGGGGGTTAAATCTCCTATGACACGAACACCTAAACCAGGACCAGGAAACGGATGCCGATTGATCACATGATCTGGCAGGCCTAACTTTTTACCGAGCAAGCGTACTTCGTCTTTGAATAACTCCCTCAAAGGCTCCAGTAATTTTAAACGCATTTTTTCAGGCAAACCGCCCACATTATGATGGCTCTTGATCAGAGCTGCTGGGTTACCTCCTATGGGAACACTTTCAATTACATCTGGATATAAAGTTCCCTGAGCAAGGAAGTCTACTTTGCCAAGTTTCTTAACTTCATTGTCAAAAACCTCGATAAATGTTTTTCCGATAATTTTTCGCTTTCGCTCCGGGTCGGTGACC
>Ga0233451_10004116_pt1 | contig 12274 bp, 10 predicted proteins | sample 011ome_29_FD_183052 | JGI IMG/M metagenome (GOLD analysis project Ga0233451, IMG submission 183052) | Coastal salt marsh microbial communities from the Groves Creek Marsh, Skidaway Island, Georgia - 011504CT (spades assembly) | ecosystem: Environmental > Aquatic > Marine > Intertidal zone >...
GACGCTGCTGTTGCAGGGGGAGTGGCCGGCGACCGTCATCGATATAACAACCGCGTGTATCGGCGTGTGCTATATCTCGACGGCGTTCATCGGTTACGCGGCGCGGCCGATGAACCCGGCGTCCCGGATTCTGCTGGCGACAGTAGGGTTTGCCGCACTGTTACCGGCAACGCTTGCAGGTTGGGTCGTTTATGCCAATTTCAGCGGGTTCGCGGTCGGGTTGCTTTATCTGACACTGGACGTCATGGCGAACCGGCGCACGGCAAAGACATCCGCATAGGATGTGAGCCTTCACCAGGGTCCGGATGCATGCGATCCCGGATGCCGGTTATTCAGCGTCTTTCACGCACCTGAAGCCGATATAGACGACGGCCATGTCACGGGGCTTGGTCGCAACGTCCCCCGATTTCATCCGGAAAGCGCCGTACCACCATGAGCCGCCCCTGGTGCCTTTCTCGGTGCTGGCGCCGTTTTCGGTCCATTCCCAGACATTCGCGCCCATGTCGTACAGGCCGTTGACGCCGGCTTTGGTTGTGCCGACCGGGGCGGGGCCGGTTCCGCGGTCCAGTCTGGCGCTGTAATCGATTGCCGGCGTCGGGCCGCAGTCATTAAGGCAATTCGCGCCGAGCGGCGACGAACCTGTCGGATAATCGTACGTCGTGCCGGTCACGAAGGGCGCAGGCGGGGTGGGTCTTGTTTCGGTATAGGCGGCTTTCTTCCATTCTGCGTCTGTCGGCAGTCTTTTGCCTGCCCATTTGCAATAGGCCGCCGCCTCGTCGAATGTAATATGAACAGCGGGTTCGCTGTCTCCGGCGGGGGTGCCGAAGGGGGACGACCAGATCCAGCCTGCCTTGCGTTCCCAGCCTGCGCCGTAAACGAGCCCGCCGCCTGACTTTTCCGCCTTGGTGACAAAGCCGGTGTCTTTGACGAACTGGCGGAACTGACCGATGGAAACCTCGGTCCGGTCGATCGAGAAACCGTCTATTTCCTGCATGTCTGCACTGCTGGCCGCGCTGGCCGGCCAGAAGCCGAAAAGCGCCGTGAGGACGATCGGGGCCAGTTTCGATAGTCGGTACGATGTCATCATATGGCCCACACGAAACTTGCCCGGCTGTTCCGGCGCACAGCGATAACGGAGCCCGGCAACCCGGTGACTAGGCAATTGCGAATTCCTTGGCGAACAACTCGTATGACCGTTTCAGGGCGTCCATTTCATACGCCCATGTAAGGATCACAAGCTCATCCAGTCCCAGTTGCCCGGCGAGGCTTCGTAATCGCGCACCCACGGTTTCCGGCGTGCCGACGAAGGCATCCGCGCGCATCGCCTGAATCCGGGCCTGTTCGGCGGGGGAATAGTCATGAGCCGCCGCTACATCGGGCGCCTCTACCCGGACGAGGCTGCCCCGGTCGCGGGCGAGGCGCGTGCGTGCGCGGGACATGAACTGGAATTCCGCCTCTTCTTCGGTATCCGCCATCAGGGCCCAGACGCAGACGGTCGTTACGGGGTCCGGGTGCCGGGCACTTGGCTGATACTGCTGGCGGTAAATATCCAGTGCCTGCGCGCAGCCCTCGCCCTGCGTGATGAAATGGGCGAAGCAATAGGGGATACCGAAATGCGCCGCGACCTGCGCGCCGTAATTCGATGTGCCGAGCATCCACGTCACCGGGACGGTGTCCCCCTGCGGAAAGGCCCGTATCCCGGCAAAGGGGTGTTCGGCGGGCAGCGGCTCGCCGGAGACCCATGCCAGCAGGTCCCGGATCTGTGCCGGAAAATTATCCGCGCCCTGCATCGCCTGTGGATTGAGCGCGTAGGCCGTCCTGCCGTCCGATCCTGGCGCGCGGCCCAGTCCGAGGTCGATCCGGCCCGGGGCGATGGCGTCCAGGACCCGGAACTGTTCGGCAACCTTGAGAGCCGAGTAATGGGGCAGCATGACGCCGGCACTGCCGATCCGGATGCGGTCGGTCGTTGCGCCGATGGCCGCCATGACGATTTCCGGCGCCGTGCCCGTGATCGTGTCGTGATTATGGTGTTCGGACACCCAGAAGCGATGATAGCCCAGCGTTTCGCAATACTGCGCCAATTCAATGGTCTGCCTGATGGAGTCTCCCTGGGAGCGGCCGGCGCGGGATATGGACTGGTCGAGTACGGAAAGACGCAATGAATACCTGCCTGTCAATTAATCGGTCGTAAGATGTTTAGCGGTTTCGACCGGCCGAATCACGTGTCTAGATCACGCGTCCACATGGCGGTCGACAGCGCCCGTGCCGCCGTATTGGGCGATCGCCGCATCGCCGATGGCGACGATCCGGTCGCCGTCGATCAGAATGTCGGCTACCGGTGGATGGTCAGTATCGCCGTCATGGTCATAGACCATGCCGCCGGAAACGAGTGTCAATTCTCCGTAATTTCCCATGGGCCCCGCGCAGTTCTTGATATGGTTGGTGCAAGATAATTGACCCATTTAGTAAGCCAGAGAATTGCATTGCACCGCAACATGTTATTAGCTGCACCGCATGAAGTGGTGTCGGTTTTTCAGTCGGACAGACAGTTTGCGCCCGAACCAATCGAGGATATCGCTATGGAAAACGTACCTGTAATCGACATCTCCGCGTTCAGGGACGGCGACGCGGCAACGCGCCGGAAGATCGCCGACGCGGTCAGAACGGCGGTCGAGGAGATCGGTTTTCTGTCGGTAACAGGTCATGGCGTTTCCGATGAGATCATCAGTCGTATCCGGTCGGAATCCCTCGCATTCTTCGATCTGCCGCTTGCCACGAAGGAGAAGTACCTTCACCCGTCGGGCAACCTCAATCGCGGCTACACGCCCTTCGAGGGGGAATTTAACGGCTCATCTACGGGTCAGCCCGCGCCGGCGGACCTGCGGGAAGGATATATCTTCGGCCAGTCAGTGCCACAGGATACCGCGGGGGCCGACAAGGCCGTCGCCTCCCATGCCTATCAGCCGAATATCTGGCCGGACGTCATGCCGGGGCTGACCGAGACGTTCCAGGCCTATTATTCGGCGGTAGCGGACTTCAATACCGTGCTTCTGGAAATATTTTCCGCCGCGCTCGATCTGGAGCTCGCGTATTTCCGGGAAAATTTCCGGCATCACAGTTCGACCGTGCGGATACTCCATTATCCTGCCCAGGATGCGCCGCCGCCGGCCGGTCAATTGCGCTGCGGGGCGCATACCGATTTCGGATCGCATACTATTCTTCTCGCCGACGATTCGCCGGGCGGGTTGCAGGTGCGCACCCTGTCGGGTGAATGGGTCGACGTTATTCCGCCGGCCAATGCCTTTATCATCAATATCGGCGACATGATGAAAATGTGGACCAACGACCGGTGGGTCTCCAACGAACACCGGGTCGCCAATCCGCCGACCGAGGGCGGTCCGTCCGGCGACCGGCTGTCGATCGCGTTCTTCACCTATCCGAATCCGGATGCCGTTATCGAGTGCATACCGACCTGTCTTGCGCCCGGCGACGAGGCGAAACATCCGCCCGTACTTGCCGGCGATTACCGGCGGATGAAGGTCGAAAGCACCACGGCGGCAGCGCAGAACAGGTCCTGAGGGAACGGGTTATTTCACTCCCTCCGGCGATAGGGGTTGTGCAGCCGGTGTGTTGCATTGCAAAATAATTATCTGCTGCATCGCGGCTGTCGGCGTGGTGGAGGGCTTTTCGCCACGCCATTCGATAGCGTCAGGGCGGCGACACACGACCTGACGGGACCCGTTCGCGGTTCCATCCAGAAAGAGGGTATTCATGGAAACGGACGCCAAAGACAAGCCGGGCGGAAAAGGCATCGGTAGCTCGCTTCCCCGTCAGGAGGACGAACGCTATCTGAATGGTCGGGGCCGGTTCATCGGCGATATCCGTATGCAGGGCATGCTGGAACTGGCCTTCCTGCGAAGCCCGCTGGCCCATGCCCGCATCATCGGAATCGAAAAACCGGCGGATGCGGGGGAGAGGGTTTTTACCGCGGCCGACCTCGTCGGCGTGAGCGGCATCAAGGCGGATTCGGGCCTGCCGGGTTTCCGCAGCTCCATCCAGCCCGTCCTTGCCGCGACGAAGGTCCGACATGTCGGCGAGCCCATCGTTGCGTGTCTTGCCGAGACGCGTGCGCGTGCGGAAGATCTCTGCGAACTGGTGACGGTCGATTTCGACGAACTGCCCGCCGTGTACGACATGACGAAGGCGCGCGATGCCGATGCGCCCCTTGTCCACGAGGACTGGGACGAAAACGTGTTCCTAGAAAGTGCCGTGGATATCGGTTTCGAAGCCTCGAAACAGGGGGCGGCCAGCGTCGTCAAACGCACCTTCAAGACGGCGCGCCAGTGCATGGCGCCGATCGAGGGCCGGGGCGTCGTCGCTCTGTGGGACCGCCATCTCGAAATGCTGACCATCCATTCGGCGACACAGATTCCCCATATCGTGCGCACCGGGATCGCCGGCTGCCTCGGCCTGGATCATGGCCAGGTGCGTATCATTGCGCCGGACGTGGGCGGCGGGTTCGGGTTCAAGAGCCAGTTGCTGGGCGAGGAAATCTGCGCCGGCTGGCTGGCGATGAAGCTGGACCGGCCGATCCGCTGGCTGGAAGACCGCCGCGAACATCTCAGCGGCAGCGCGAATTGCCGGGAGCATTATTACGAGGTTACGGGCTATGCCGGCGCCGACGGCGAGCTGCTGGCCGTGGATTGCGAAGCCATCGTCGATGCCGGTTGCTATTCCACCTATCCGTTCTCGGCCTGTCTCGAATCCGCGCAGGTCGCGAGCATTCTGCCCGGGCCCTACCGGCTGAAGGGCTATCGCTGCAAGACGTGGTCGGTCGCGACCAACAAGCCGCCGATCCTGCCCTACCGGGGCGTCGCGCGCACCGGCGTGTGCTTCGCGATGGAAGTTCTGATGGATGCGCTGGCGCGGGACCTGAAGATGACGCCGGAAGCCATCCGGCGGCGGAACCTGGTTGAGCCGGAGGCGATGCCGTTCACCAATATCACCAACAAATATTTCGACAGTGGCGACTACCCGGAAGCCCTGACCCGGGCGCTGGATGCAATCGATATCGAGGCGATCCGCGCGGAACAGAAAGACCAGACCGGTGACAGGCGCATCGGCGTCGGCCTGTCGATCTTCTGCGAGCAGGGGGCGCACGGCACGTCCGTCTATCACGGCTGGGGCATACCCATGGTGCCGGGGTTCGAACAGGCCGGCGCGCGGCTGACGCCGGATGGCGGGCTCGAACTCCGTGTCGGCGTGCACAGCCACGGGCAGGGGCTGGAGACGACGCTTGCCCAGATCGCGTATGAAGAAATCGGCGTCGATCCTGCCAAGGTAAAGCTGGTCCATGGCGATACCGCCTATACGCCCTATTCCACAGGGACCTGGGGGTCGCGCTGCATTGTGATGGCGGGTGGCGCGGTCGGCGCCGCCAGCGCCGCGCTCGGCGACCGGATCAAGCACATTGCCGCGCATCTGCTTCAGGCGAAGGCAGGCGATATCACGCTGGAAGACGGCATGGCCTATTCCGGCAGCAGCTCGGTCTCCATCGAGGAGGTCGCCAAGACCTGGTATCTGAAGCCCCAGCTGCTGCCCGACGATGTCGATCCGCGCGGGCTGGAGGTCACGGAAGGCTACAAGACCGTTCAGGATACGGGCACGTTTTCCTATGCCTGCCACGCCGTGAAGGTCAGTGTGGATTTGAAGTCCGGCAGTGTCGACCTGCTGGATTACGTCATCGTCGAGGATGCCGGCACCATGATCAATCCGATGATCGTCGACGGTCAGGTGCATGGCGGAACCGTGCAGGGCATCGGTACCGCATTGTTCGAGGAAATGCCGTTTGATCGGTCGGGACAACCGCTGGCATCGACGCTTGCCGATTATCATCTGCCGGTCGCGGGCGACATCCCACCGGTGCGGATCTATCACATGGAAACGCCGTCCCCCTTGAGCCGGTTCGGCCAGAAGGGGATCGGCGAAAGCGGCGCGATAGGCCCGCCCGCCGCCATCGCGAATGCCGTGAACGATGCGCTGGCGCCGCTCGGCGCGGAAGTCGGCGAGATACCGCTGACGCCGGAGCGCATCCTCGATGCGCTTGCGGCAGGCGCCGGGGAGCAACGCGCATGAAGGCCGCAGCATTCGATTTCGACAGGGCCGATACCCTCGCCCAGGCGCTGGCGCCCGAACCCGGCGACAAGCCGGTTGCCGGCAACCAGTCGCTCGGACCGATGATGAACCTCCGTCTCGTGCGGCCGCGGCGTCTGATCGATATCGCGACCGTGCCGGAACTCCGCGTGATCGTCGAAAACCCGGATTTCGTCCGCTTCGGCGCGGCGACCACCCATGCCGAGATAGAGGATGGCGAAACCCCCGATCCGACGAACGGCTGGATGCGGGCGGCGGCGTCCAACATCGCCCATCGCGCGGTGCGCAATCGCGGTACCATGGGCGGCAGCCTCGCCCATGCGGATCCCGCCGCGGACTGGGTCATCGTGCTCACCGGTCTGGACGCGACGGTGATCGTCAACGGTCCCGGCGGCGAACGCCGTATCCCGATGGCCGATTTCATGACCGGTCCCTACACCACGGATCTCCGCGAGAAGGAACTTATCGTCGCCATCGACGTTCCGCGGCCGGGGGCGTCGGCGCGCTGGGGCTACTGGAAATTCATGCGCCAGGTCGGGGAGTTCGCCAAGGCGAGCGCGACCGTTCTGATCGATCCGGAAAACGGCCGTCATCGCTGTGCGCTCGGCGCGCTCGGCGGGGCGCCGGTGGTCCTGCCGGACCCGCTTGCGATTATAGAGCGGCGCGTCAGTGCCGCGGACATCGTGCCGCAGGCGCTTGCCGGCCGGCCCTTGCAGTCCTTCGCGATGCATGTTGCAGCACTGGAACGCGCCCTTGCCCGCGCGCTCGGAGAAGAGGAGGGCGGCGCATGAGCATGTCCGACATTACGATGAACGTTAACGGCCGTACCGTTACCGGCAGTGTCGAGCCACGCACCCATCTTGCCGATTTCCTGCGCGAGGAATTGCTGCTGACCGGCACCCATCTCGGCTGCGAGCAGGGCGTCTGCGGCGCCTGTACGCTGATGGTCGACGGAAGACCCGTGCGTTCGTGCATCACGCTTGCGGTCTCCTGCGAACAGGCGGATATCCGCACCGTCGAGGGCTATGGCGACGACCCGTTGATGGCCCGCATCCGTGATGCGTTCACGCGCCATCACGGGCTGCAATGCGGCTATTGCACGCCGGGAATGCTGGCGACCGCCTACGATATCGTGCGCCGCGTGCCGGAAGCCGACGACACCGAAATACGCCGCCAGCTTTCCGGCAATCTCTGCAGATGTACCGGCTACGCGGGCATTGTCGCGGCGATAACGGATGTTCTGGCCAACGATCCCCCCGCGCCGCAACTGGTGCCGGGGCCCCGCGTTCACCGGTCGATCGCGTCGACATCCGGGGAACAGCAGGCGGCGGATACGGCGACGCCGGCGACTTCGGCCACGGCGACATCCCGGGAAAACCTGCCGACGCGGGAGTCGCTGAGTGGGGCCGTTGTCCTGTCGCGCTCAATTGAACTCGATGCGCCGGTTGGCGATGTCTGGAAAATTCTCAAAGACCCGGAAAAAGTGGTGACCTGCATCCCGGGCGCAAGGCTGGAGGGCCCCGCCGATGGCGAGACGTTCCAGGGCGTGTGCGAAGTTTCCGTCGGCCCCATGGGCGCCGCGTTCAGGGGGACGGCGGCGCTATCGACCGATGACGCCGCCCGCACCGGAAATGTGGTGGGCAGGGGGCGGGACGGTCTCAGCCGTTCGAGCCTGGACGGGTGCCTCGATTTCGCACTGACGGAACTGGACGGCGGACGTTCGCAGATTTCTTTCGAGATGCTCTACCGGCTCAACGGCCCGCTGGCGCAGTTCGGCCGGCCGGCGCTTGTCGCGGAAATTGCCGACAGGCTGCTCGCGGATATCGCCCGTTCGCTCGCGGACGCCGCAAGCGGCAAGACCGTGCAGGCGGGTGAGGCACCGCAAAAGGTCGGCGGTTTTTCGCTGCTTTTCGGATCGCTGTTCAACATGATCCGGCGATCCTTCGGCGGGAAATGAGCCGCCGGCTCTCGCGGCCGGTCAGGGGGTGAGCAGCGTCGCCACCGCGCGGGCGACGGCTTCGGTGCCGAGCCGGAGATCGGCGAGGTCGAGATTCTCGTCACTGTTATGTCCGCCCGCTTCCGCCAGTGTGCGGGGTCCTGCCCCGTACAGCACCACCGGAATGCCTTTTTCCGCGTAGAGCCGCGCATCGGTGAACAGCTTGGCCCCGACATAGGGGATTTCTTCCCCCGTGAGGTCGGCGGCCGCAGCGCGGATCGCGTCCGCGATTTTTTCCCAGCCCGGCTGCGGCACCAGCGGCAGGGCCGCCATGATGCGCTCCACCGAGGCACTTGCCCCCGGAAATGCGGCGGCGGCCGACCGGATCAACTCCGTCAAGCCCTGTTCCACCGCATCGACCGATTCGCCCGGCAGGATGCGCCGGTCGATCCGGAAGCGGACGCTGTCGGGTACGACATTGGTGTTGATCCCGCCCTCGATCGTGCCGACGACCAGTGTCGGCGACACGATGCCCGGCACATCGGTGTGAATGTCCGCCAGTGCCGCACGGCTTGCATACAGCGCCGACAGAACCGCGTTCGTGACCTCCAGCGCATCCACCGCGCGTTCGGGCTCCGCCGCGTGTCCGATCTTGCCGGTGACGGTTGCTTCAAGGTGGAGACAGCCGTTATGGGCCGTGATCACGGCATGGGAGAAACCGGCGCAGATGACGTAGTCCGGCGTCGAGAGTCCCTGTTCCAGTATCCATTGCGGCCCGACAGTGCCGCCGATTTCCTCGTCATAGGTGAAATGCAGTTCCACCGTTCCGGCAAGGGCGGCGCCTTGTTCGGCGGCCTTGCGCAGGGCGAGAAGCGCCCAAGCGTAGCTCGCGAAGTCGGACTTGGACACGGCGGCCCCCCGGCCGTACATCCGCCGTCCGTCCGCTGTCTCCACGATCTCGGCGCCATAGGGGGCGTGTTCCCAGCCCGATCCCGGGGGCACGACATCGCCATGGGCGTTGAGCGCGATGGTCGGGCCGTCGCCGAACCGGTGGCGGACGATCAGATTGGTCACCGACTTCATACCGGCCGCATGGACCGCATCCTGCGGCACGGGGTGCGCCTCGACCTCGAATCCGAGCTCTTCCAGAAGCCTTTTGGCAAGGGCGGCATGGGCCGCGCAATCGCCCGGCGGGTTGTCGGTCGGCGACTTCACCAGCTCGGCAAGGAAAGCAACCTGATGCGCTTCCTCAGCATCGAGGAAAGCGGCGATAATGTCATTCATGATCTTTTTCCTATGCCGACCAGGGGCCGGGTCCGGTCTGAACCGCGATGGTCTCCTCGATGTGTTTCGGCGCCGGCGGCGGCATCTTCTGGATCGTGTGAACGGACCGGCCGGTGCCCCGGGCTGCCTCGTTCAGCACCCGGTCGCGCATCACGAACTGGCCGCGGACCAGCGTGTGAACGGGCACACCCTTCACCGGCCGGCCGTCCCACGGCGTGATTTTCGCGCGGGAATGCAGTTCTTCGTCGGCGATAACCTCCTCGCGGTTCAGATCGACGACCACGATGTCGGCTTCCGTCCCGGGCTGAAGCGTGCCCTTGCGCGGATAAAGGCCCCAGCGATTGGCCGGGTTATAGGCCGTCCATTTCACATAATCGCAGATCGATATCCTCCCGGCGGCGACTTCGCTGAGCATCAGCGGCATCTGGGTCTCCACGCCGGGGAACCCGCAATCGCAGGTCCAGATGCTGTCGCGCTGTTTTTCTTCCGGGACATGCGGTGCGTGGTCGGTGGCGATCATGTCGATAGTGCCGTCGGCAAGCGCTTCCCACAGGGATGACTTGTGATGCGGCTCGCGGACCGGCGGGTTGACGCGGATAACGCCTTTGCACTGTTCGTAATCGTTGCTGTCGAGCAGCAGATAATGTGGGCAGGTCTCGCCGCTGACATCGACGCCGCGCGCTTTCGCTTCCCGAAGCGGGCGCAGTTCGTCTTCCGACGAAATGTGCAGAATATGGATACGTGCGCCCGTCCATTCCGACAGAACCGCGGCGCGGCTGACGGCTTCGATCGCGACAACGGCCGGCCGGGCGGCGATATGGGCAAGCGGGTCGGTGCGTCCGGCGGCTTCGAGCTTGAGCTGGCGCCGCGCCATGATCGAGGCGGTTTCCGCGTGAAGCGCGATACGATAGCCGTGCTGGGCCACGTATTCGAAGCCTTCCAGCATGGCGCCGGTTGACGGGGCCGGAAGGTCCCCGAAGGTATTGCCCATGAAACACTTGAAGCCGATGACGCCGCCGGCGACCAGGTCGGGCAGGTCGTCGAGGTTCTCTTCCGACAGGAGCCCGTAGATTCCGAAATCGACATGCGCCTTTTCCGCCGCGAGTTCGTGCTTCTGGCGCAGGGTTTCGGCGGTGCCGGTCGGCGGGTTGACGTTGGGCATCTCGAACACCGTGGTCACGCCGCCCATGGCGGCGGCGGCCGTGCCGGAGCCCCAGTCTTCCTTGTGGGTGTAGCCGGGCTCCCGGAAATGCACATGGGAATCGATCGCGCCGGGCAGCACGTGCATGCCGGTGGCATCCAGCGTTTCGGTCGCGGGCGGCATCGCATCTGCCGCGCCGATGGCGAGGATTTTTCCGTCCTTGACCGCGATGCTCGCGTCCAACTCGGCATCGGGGAACACAAGTGTGCCGCCCGAAATGACCAGATCTGCTGTTGTCGTCATGTCTATTCCCCTTTCCGGGATATCAAAGGGATGCCCAGCCGCCATCGACGGCAAGGTCTGCGCCGGTGACCTGGCGGGATACATCGCTCGCAAAGAACAGGCAGGCATTCGCCACGTCCGTGTCCTGCGTTATCCGCCGCAGCGCGTAGTCTTCGGCGTGTTTTTCGGCGGCTTCTTCCGGCGTGATACCCAGTTGTTTCGCCATGTTCGCGCAGACCTTGTCGCGGAACCGCGGCCCGTCGACCATGCCGGGGGCAACGTAGTTCACGTTGATATTATGCGGTCCGAGTTCCAGCGCGAAGCTCTTGGTCACGCCGCGCAGGCCCCACTTTGAAGACGAATAGGCCAGCCGGCCGGCGCGCCCGCGCATACCGAACGTACCGCCGACATTGACGATCTTGCCGAATTTCTGCGCCATCATCGTCGGGGCGACAGCGCGGATCGTGTGAAAGCAGCCATTGACGTTCAGCGTCACGATCTCGTCGAATTCCTCCGCGGTCGTCTCCACGCCGGTCTTGCCGATGGGGCCGGAGCCGCCCGCGATATTGACCAGGATGTCGATCCGCCCGCCAAAGCTTTTCCGCGCGGTCTCGGCCGCCGCCTCGCAGGCAGCCGCATCGGTAATGTCGCAGGGTGCGATGACGGCTTCCGCACCGCCGGCACGCACTTCCTCGGCTATCGGTTCGATCGCGCCGGTGTCCCGGCCGATCAGGACAAGCTTGCATCCCTCCGCCGCGAACTGGCGTGTCACCGCGGCGCCCATGCCTTTTGCCGGCCCGGTGATGATCGCAACGCGGTCTTTCAAATTCAGGTCCATGTTTTCTTCTTCCCGGTATCCGAACGGCGCAGCCGCCGTTTCCTGTCTGACGTCCTGTTGGCAGGGCTAATACCCTGATAAACAGGAATTTTATGCTCTTCGTGAGGCTTTTTTTGAATCGCTTTATTATCCGGCGATGCTTCACCTGCAGCGGAATATTAAGGCGATAGCGCGATGAGTTATAATGCTATTATAACTTACTAGTGTTGCTTTTTCAGCAACGCGGTCTGGGTAGACCGACAGCTTGCGGAAGGACCGAATGCGTCATTTGAGGATCCTGGAACTGGTCGATGAAGTAGCGCGCACCGGATCGATCCGGCGGGCGGCGGAGCGGCTGAATTTTACGGCGTCGGCCCTGACACGGCGCATACAGGACCTGGAATCGGAACTGGGTGCGGTGCTGTTCGAACGTACTTCGCGCGGCATGCGGCCGACCGCGGCCGGGGATATGTTCCTTGCCCATGCCCGCGAGCAGCTTGCCGAGGCCGAGCGGCTCAAATCCGGTCTCGAGGATCTGCAGGGGCTCAGGCGCGGCAGGGTACGGATCGCCTGCAGCCAGGCGGTCGCGCCCGAATTCATGCCCCGGGCGATAGGGGCGTTCCGTCGTTCCTATCCGATGATCGATTTCGAGGTGCGGGTT
>Ga0233451_10004120_pt1 | contig 12268 bp, 20 predicted proteins | sample 011ome_29_FD_183052 | JGI IMG/M metagenome (GOLD analysis project Ga0233451, IMG submission 183052) | Coastal salt marsh microbial communities from the Groves Creek Marsh, Skidaway Island, Georgia - 011504CT (spades assembly) | ecosystem: Environmental > Aquatic > Marine > Intertidal zone >...
ATGAATTACTCATCTTAATTAAAAAATATTTTTTTTAATTGAATTTAATGATGGTGCCCCCGCACGGATTCGAACCGCGGACCTATTGATTACAAATCAGTAAGCGTAAATATTTTTCCTTTCATTAACATTGATACTACTTAACTTTTAGACTCCCGTCTACAAGCTTCCTCTAAAAAGACTTCAAAAAGACTTCACTTAATTAAATTAATTTAAATTCTAAAAGAACCAAAGTCCTCCAGCCTGATTTTTCTTTTAAAACTTTTTTATGAACTATTTTATAACCAGCTATGGATACATCCTCTAATTTACTATCTGCAGTTAGATCGTAAGTTTTTGTAATGCCTTTTTCATTCTCTTTATGGGTTATTACTTCATTACTTGCTAATAAGTGCTGTGTAATATCAGCAATTTTTATTTTTGCACTTAAAACAGCCTTTGATTCACTGATATTTAAATCTTTGCTCCAACCGTTTCCACATACCTTTATAACTTTATCTGTTTGTTTGTTTTTATCACAATAAACATTAACAAACTTTTGTAAGTCATCAGGGGAAGTAATTGTTTTTTTATTCTTAACATATGAACTATTGGTACAATTACTTAACATCAATCCAATAATCATTATTAGTATTATTCTCATTTAGCCTCCTGTCAGTGAGAAAATTAAAATCATAGCATTCCAAAACATTTCATTGCCTTGTTCCGAGTACATTAAATCGTACCAGAAACCGTTACTCATATGTACGGTTTCATTGCATACTTTGATTTCTTTAGTTGAAACAATTACCCCATTTTCAGTAATCGTTTCTGTTTTGTAAGTACATTCATCAGCATTTACTGATTCAATAACTAAAAATAGAAAAATTATAGTTACAATTCGTTTGACCATAATTTTTCTTTCTTTCTTTGACTTATCTCAAATTGTACTTGATTTAAGATTGCATCTAATAAATTGAAAAAAGCAATATGGACTTCTTGTTCAAATATATTTTTTCTACATTGATCAGTTTTGCAATTAGTAATTATATTAGTAATTACTGATTGATAGTATTCGTTAGATTTTGCAAAAGCATGAGTTGTAAAACTAAAAAGAAATAAAAAAATAAAAATTTTAATTATTTTCAAAATCACCCTCCTTGTTGTATTTTTCAATTGTTTTTTTGTAATCGTAAAAATCCAAGGTATCAGCCTCAAGTTTACATATTCTTTTGATAATTTTTTTTTGAAGCTGTTCTAATTTTTCATCGCTAAGTTTAGACATCTTATACTCAAATTTATTTCTAAACTTAGAAATGGGGACTTTATTATTCTTCACATATTATATGTAGTTATTTTATGTTTGTTCTCTAGTGTAAAATAAATTATTATTTTTCACTTAGTAAATTAAAGACTATTTAAAGTTTTAATAAATAAATAAGATACAAAAAATTTATGACAAAAATAAGAGAACCTCTAACAATAGAAAAAATTCTTCAAGATGTAATAGTAAAATTAAAAGAAAATGAAATTAAAGATTTTACAGGTAAATCTGTTTCTCATTTTAGAAAATGTAGTGATCCAAACGACAAGGATCACAACCTTCATTTAACTGATGCAATTAAATTAGACATTCTTTCTTTAAAATCACAAAAAGGGAGTCCTTTTCTAGACAACATTAGTCTTATTATTAATAAGGAATTTGAGGATATGGAAACACTAGAAGATGTTTCAAGAAATTTAATAAATATTGGTGGAAGAATTGGAAATTTAATGGATATAACTGAAAAAGCACTTCATCCTGAGGGTCCTAAAGGAGAAGAAATATCAAAGAGAGAAAAAGACAAGATCTTTAATGCAATTTCAGAAGTTGAAGAGAAAATTGCAAAGTTGAAGTTATCTATAAAATAAAATAGTGTTTAATGATTATATGAAAGCAAAAATTCTACAAAAAAAAGACGACAATAAACCATCAGCTTTTGAACATGATATTTCTTTAAAAGATTCAAAATCATTAAAAGTAGAACTTTCTTCTTTTGTTTATAATGATTTCAATCCAGACTCAGATGAATATGAAGAACAAGAAATTTCAGTTAAAAAATCTGATGTTAAATTTAAGATCAAAAACAATAAAGGTAAGTTAAAAATTATTTTAGATTCAGCTAATGTTGATTTTGAAATAGACGATGATCAGAGTGAAAGATTTATGGATAAGGATTGGGAAACAGAGACAGTTATTCCTACTTTAAAGCTAACTGATAAAAGTAAAAAAGAAGAGTATGTCACTTATGATAGCGGTCATCTATTTACTTTAGAAGTAGCTTATTAACCGTGTTGGCTTAAAGCATTCAAAATATCTTCATCTTCTCTTAATGATTCATCGATCAAATCCATAGCATCCTCCCCAACACTTTCTACAGCTGCCAAGGCAATATCTTTATCTTTCTTAAATTTTTCATTAACAAATTCAAGTGCAGTTCCATTATCTTGAGCAACTTGCAACACAAAATCTTTATTATTTTGAAGTGATGAACTTGCAAATTGCATTGCCGCACCATCGTTACTTACAGCAGCAGAAACTATATCTTCGTCTTCTTGTAAAGTTTTGTCCGCATGCTCTAATGCAACTCCACAATTTTGAACTGCAGCCATCACAACTTCGCTATCTTTTCTTAAATCCTCAGATAGTTCACCAAGCTTACAACCATCTTCATACATTAGTTCAATTGCATCTTCTTTTTTCATTGTTTTTATCCTTTTTTAATCTCCAAATGGATCTTTATCTTTGTTAAGACCTAGCAATTGATCACGGGACCATAGTGATAAAGACTCAAACCATTTTATAATTTTTTTGTCTGCAAACTTTAAGGAATCAATATCATTTTTTAAAGCTTCAAGAACAACCTCTTTATCAGCCTTTAATTGTTTGTCGGCAAATTTAAGATTGTTTCCATCTTTTTTTACTGCTGCAATTATTACCTGCTTATCTTTACTAAATTTTTTTAGTTCATTTGTAGAAACAGTGTTATTTTTAATCTTTTTTAAAATTTCTTTTGTGTCCATTAGAAAACTTTACTTTTTTTTGTATTCTTTAATTAATTTTGATTTCATTTAATTTTCGAACTCAAGATATCTAGAATTTTAGGTAATTCCAACACTTCATTTAATGATGAAGAAAAGGTTGAATTATTAATAATATTTAATTTTTTTTTTAAATTATCAGTTGAATTGTTTTCATTTGGATATTTTTTTTTCGCTATCTCAAAAATATCTATTTTATCATTTGATATTTGAACATTTAATTCTTTATTTAAGAAACCAAATATAAAATCATTATTATGTCCAATCAAAGTTGAAGAATTAATAAAATTAATAAACCTTTCATTAATCTCAATTATTTTAGGATATTTTTTTAATTCCTCATTTGAATAACCAATAATATTTGAAATATTTTTATCTATTTCTTTTTCAGGATTAATAATTTGATGAAACAAACTCTTAATATTATTTTTATCAATTTTTAAGGCTGCAATTTCAACTATTTTGTCAGCGGCAGTATTAATTCCGGTTGTCTCTATAGATATAAATACTCTATCTTGCATAAACTAGTATTGGATCTTGATAACTATCAAAATGACCAGATGATAACTGACTCAACTCTATTTTTTCATCATTGATAAACAGATTTGATCCATCCGTTTTAATTGATACATCTTCAGTAGATTGGGCTTCACCTATTTGTTTAATAACAAAGATACCTATATCACTATTGATTTTATTATTAGGGGAGTCAAAGACAATTTCACCACCATTTTCTTGCATATAGTCATAGAGTCCATCCTCATCTTCATTATCAGCACACATTAATAAACCTGATAGAAAGTCTGTGCTGGTATCATATTTATTTTTTTTTATTAAAAATTCAGCAACTTCTTTTGACCAATCATATAAACCTTCTTCTTTTTTATCAATTTTAGAAACTTCAGAGCCATCATAGAATAATATATATGTGCTATCATCTGCTGAAAGAATAGCAACGCCAGGCGTAATAATATCATAATAATCTTCGCCAGTACTATTCATGAATGTGTTACCTGTATTGTAGAAAGCTATATTTGTTATGGTGTCCATTTATTCTTCTAAATTATCATCTAAATATTATTTAGATATAATTTAATATAAATGCTTTACGAATAAATTCAAATAACTAGAATTATGATATTATGAATTTCAACTCTTTAGTTTGGTATTCTTCATTAGCAATAGGTGATGAAAAAAATAGTTATGTAGCTGATTTTCTTAATAGAAGTTGTGAACTGATTAATGAAGAAATAAATCAAGAAATTAAAGAAAAGAAACTTCATATTAATTTTAAGATTGATTTTTTGCACATACCAAAGGGTGAGGAGGGGATTAATTTATTAAATAATAAACTAGCAAGTTATACAAATCCCGTATTTACAAACGGACACTCAATTCCAAAATACAATCCTTCTATTGTTGAAAATATTAAAGATAAAAGTTTTTTTTATTTTCCTCAAAATGTTACTAACGCAAGCTACGATAAATTTGAAGAAGATGTTAAAAAAAGGATTTTTAAAGTAGGTAGGGCTGACCAACCAGCAAAGTTAGCATTTATAGATAATGAAATAAAAAAACATTCTTCATCTAATGTATATTTTTTTCATCAAGAACTAAGATTGTCTGAAAAAATGTTAGCTAATCATAATGATGATAAAAATTTTACAAGTTTTTCTTTTAAGGATTTTGACGAAACAACAGCTGATGAAAAAGTTAGAAATATTTTAAAAGACTTAAAACCAGAGGATTTAATAGTTTTAGATCTAAATTTAAGTAGATTTAAATATGTATTTAATTATTTAATTAATAACAATCTCCAAAACAAAGTTATCAGCACATTTGGTTCAATAGAAAATAGGTTTGAAAAAATATCATTTAACTTAATACAGTTAGTTGGAAATCATGGAATTCCATCAGTTTCAATCGAAGACTTGATGTCAAAAATTTATGGAGAAAATGTAACACCAACAGATAAAGCTTTACTATTAGATAGTACATTTAGATTAGAAATTCCTATTTTGGCATTTCAGACTTTAAAGAAATGTATTAATTCTGGAATAAAAGATATTGAAGATCAAAATATTTTAGAAACTATATTATCTTTTAATAATGATAGTGATGTCTTTGTTGGAAAACGTATTCAATATGGTTTTAATCAATCTAATGAAAATATTTTAAAGGAAAACTTTGCCTATACATTTCCAAATTCATTACAAAATGAAAAGTTTAAAATCCCAAAAGTTTTACACCCAACTCAATTTTCAAGTGTAAATGGTAAAATTCAAAAGTTTAATACAGTATATAATTATATAGACGTATTAAGAATTACTAATATAGACATTAAAGATAAGACGTGGACTGCTGAATTTTATCTAGATCTTGTCTCGCAGTCAGATGATCCTTTAGATCAGGTTATCTTCAATAATCTATCTTCAACAAATGATAAATTTTCTTCAAAAGAAATTTGGAGAAGGAAAGATGACGATGATTATAATACAGTTAGATATTATATAGTTGCAAATTTTGATTTCTTAGCAATTGCTGATAATTATCCTTTTGATTGGCAAAGTGTTTATATTTCAATGACACTTAAAGATAATTCCAAGCATATATTACAACCTGTACCTCTAGAACTTGTTGATGACGAATTTGATATAAATGGATGGAATGTCGAAAATGCTTTTTCAGGTGTGAAATATAAAAAAAACTTTTTATATAAAGATACTGATCTTAAAAAAACAGTTACAGTATCAAGTGAAAATAGGTTGGGTTGGACATTAAAAAGAAAAAACACTGCAACATTATTTAAAATTGGTATCCCAATGTTTTTCCTGACTTTCTTAGTTTATTACTCTGTATTTTTAGGTTTTGATAAATCAGGGGAAAGTATTGGAATTTTAACAACAACTTTCTTATCAGCTATAGCTTTATATTTTTCTGTAGAAAAACCTGAGCCAAAAAAATTAACTATTATAGATATTATTTTTATTTGGTTTTACATTGTAAATGGTTTCACCATTACGGCTTTCAGTTTATCTTCATTAATTACTGAAAAAATACATTATTATACAAGTGGATTTTTAAAATTTGTCATTCCTTTATCACTTATAAGTATTGCTGTGTATTTATACAAAAGAGTTCAGAATAACAGAAAAGATATAATTTTAGATAGGGATTTATAGATGAGCACAATTTTTAATGGCCTAAGAGAATTAATGTGGTGCACTATCAATGTCAAAAAAATCGATATTTTAAATAATGATGAAAATTTTTTGATTAATAAAGCAAATGAATTAATTGAAAATGAGTCATTCAGACTTTTTTCTACAAATATTGATTATGAAGTAGATATTGATGGAGTATCTTTAAAAGTAGATTTTAAAAAAGAAGAACCAAAATTAGATACTAAAGCTGATGAAATGAGAATTGATGTTTATGAAATTTTAGAAAATTCTTCAGTTTACTCTCCAGATTTAATCAAACCAGAAAATCTTGAATTAAAAATTGATACTAAACAAGATACAAGCATTTATGGATATGGACATGAAGTATTTAATGATAGTGAATATAAATTCTATCAAAATAATAAAGAAATAAATTTAGTGCTTGAAAGTGAATCTAATGGTTCAATAGACCGTAAACTTTTATACGTTAAGGATCAAAGTGAAAACTTTGCAATAGATCTAACCGATCCTCAAGATGTGAGTGATATGATTTTAGAGTTAAAAAATTATTTAAAAAAATGAAAAAATGTATTTATTGTAAGGCTACAGCAAATCCTGGTTACTCTTGCTCTAAAAGCCCGACTAAATATCATTGCATACCACTTTTAAAGAAATGTGCGTATTGTAGTGGAGGTCTAAACCCAGGTTATCCATGCACAAAAAGTCCAACTAAATATCACGCAATTATTTATCCCGGTAAATGTACATATTGTGGAAGTTCCTCTAAATCTGGTATATATTCTAAAAATCCATCTAAAAAACATATACAAGGATCATTATAAATATGAACATAGATTTACAAAAAACTCAAAAAATTATTAATCAACTTGGCAAAGCAAAAACTTTAAACGATTATAATAAAAATTTTAGAAATTTTTGTAACGAAATAAAATATTATGATGATCCAAAAAATAAACCATCTAAAGATTTAGTTAAAAACGAAAACTATATTAACCTTAAAAAATATGCTCAAGATGCAACTTTCATAATAGCTTTTGCAAACTATGAAGTAGATGAATTTATAGACTCAATTAAAGATACCGAAACAGATTTGTATACTTATTTAGACAACTTTGTATATGATGATACTGATCATGATAATGTTAAGGATTATATAATGAAAGATTTCAAAGCTGTTGAAAAGTTTTCATTATATTTATTAAAAAACTATTTTTGTAATAATTTCAATGAATATATAAAAAAACTAGGGGATAAAAAAAATATTTAACCAATTTTTGTAATTGTTAATTCATCTCCAGCCTTTAGTCTGCTTGAATTTTTAAGGTAATTTTTCAGCTTATTTATAACTTCTGACTCTGTAGGATTGTTATTACTAAAATTCATCCCAATAGATGAATGGCTAGTAGAACCATTACTTTTTTTAATTGTGTATTTTATAGATTTGTAAGGCATTATTTAATACTAAATTATCAAAATAATAAGTAAATCAGATTGTTTTAGATTTAATTATATTTTTTATTAAACGGTCAATTTTTGACTTATCTCTATAGTCATTTTTGACTACATGATGTACACGGCCATCTGAAAATAATTTTTTTGCTATGTTAAGAGATTTTTTATTATCCTCTTCATAAACACAAATAGATTTACCATTATTTTGATTTAGAACATTAAATGTAGGAACATCTGTTTCTCCATCTCCAAAAAAAATTATATTTTCAAAAGGAACATGAACATTATCTCCAAAATATTTCTTTTTATTTACTCCTTCTTGATCACTAACATCGAATGCCCCTTTATGAATTCTATATAAATATTGGACTTTATTTGAATAATTTACTGAAAGTTTTGGCCATATCCCTCTTTTATTTTTATAAATGTATTCGCAGGCATAAACTTTATTAATTTGTTTGATAAACTTACACCCTTCAATCATATCTGTTAGTCCTGAAGAAATTATATAATGTTCTATTTTAACATTATGTTTTTTTCCAAAATTATTAATTCTTTTAAACCAATCGTTTACACCAGGAAATAATTTAAGCTTCTTACCATATTGATTGAAAGTCTTTTTTGAAATTTCAACTCCAGCTTCATACATTTTATTTTCTAGTAACAACAAATATGACAATGTTGGATCTATTTTATTTTTTTTTGAATTTTTGGTTACTTCTCTCCAAAATTTTCCAACATCAATTTTACAATCCGGTATAAGTTTTTGATTTTGCATATACCCTGAACATAAAGTTCCATCAAAATCATAACAAAGAGCAATTTTATTCATCAATTTTAAAATAGTTTAACTTATGCTAATCTAAAAGAAAAATTAATCACAAAGGAGAATTTATGGGATTTAGATCATTGTTTACAAAAGGAGTTGCTGTAACTTCAGCAGGACGTACAAGTCAACACTCTAGAAAAGCCTCTTCCTATGCCAAACAAGCTATGAATTGTTTTAGACAGGCAAAATCACTTAAAGCTGATAAAAAAATAGATAAGATGCTAGATGGGTTAAGTTATCTTTCAAACTCTGTCTTGGAAGTGTCTGATAGCGTTACACCAATTTCTATGATGAATGCAACTACTGCTCTATTAGGAGACAACATCCAAAAAATGATAAATCAAAGTCAATTAAATATTATTAATACTTTAGGAAATAAAAAAAAAGTTCAAATTAAAAAAAAATAATTATTTATAATGTTTTTTTGCTCTTTCAAAAAAACAATTTAGATACTTTTTATCAGGTTCAAAGTTGAAGAATTTTAAAAAACTTTCATTTTTTGGAATTATTAAATTTTTCCATTCTTTATTGTCTTTCCAGGGTTTTTTATTAAAGTAAGTTACATCATCAATATATAATCTTAAAGAATGGACAACTTGATGTTTGATACTTGGATATTTTTTCATATCCTCCATTTCTTTTAGAAATCTTTCAATACCATCCTCATTAAATGTTGCAGGTGTTTGTTTGCTAGTGTGAAGACCTGGAGCATAAATTAGATCTTCTCTATCAGTGTTATAAATTTTTTTAATTGCTTTTTTGAATTTTTCATCTGAATAAAAACTTTTTCCAAGTTTATTTGTTGCTAAATCACCAAATAGGAATTTTGCATAATCCTTGGTTAGCTGCATATAGTAAGGAATCTTAAATATTATAAATTTCCTTTTTAGATGATTTCTAGAAGGATCACTTAATACTTCATGTTTCCGCCAATCAGTTAAAATTTTAAATGAAGATTGGTAATGATGATTTCCATTAAATTCAAATACTACATGTTTACCATCTATCTCGGCATACCAATCACAAGCAAAAGGTTGACTTAATTTCTTTCCATCTAAAATTTCATAAACTGGTAATTGATTCTTTCTATCTCCACCTTGAAATTCTTTATCAAAAAAAATTTCTAAACATTCTCCTAATCCATGCTCCAAAGCACCATGATCTTTTATAAATTCTTTTGAAGATTTTACATTTACAATATTATGATAAGAATTATATCTCTCAACTATATTGGTTTTAAGATTACGTTTTAATTTCATAAGAATTTAGCTTGATTAATAATTTAAAAATATTTTCCTATACCATTATAACTAGAATATAATTTTTTTATTTCTCCATTTTTTACTTCAATAACAGTTATTAGATCATCATACCCTCGATCTACCAATTCAGCATCCAGGAATTCTTGTAAAGACTCTCCTTTGTAAACACAATCAATTATAATATTAAAATCAGAATTACCGTATCTTTCATGCTCAATAATTTTTGGAAGTCTAACAGGAACTGATCTTTCTTGAAATTGTTCGGAATCAAATTCTTCTTTATCTTTAAGTTCAAATTCAAATTGAATAGATCCTTTTGATAAACTCAATAAAGTTAAATATAAACCGTCCTCATACTTATCTTTTTCTTTTGGAATATGGATCTTGTTATCTTCAAAAACAATTATACCTTCGTTACCTCTGTCACCGTTTTCACCATAATTAAACACACCTTCATATTCCTCAAAATTAGTTAAGCCTCCATAAACGATATTTTGTAGATCCTCTACTATCTCCTCTTTACTAGAATATTTTTTGTAGAAAAGTTCTTCTTGTGATTTATCAAACTTACCAAAGACAACTTTGCCTGCAGGCTCTGTTTTCATGTAAATTTCTTTATTCACTTTTAAGTCTTTTTTAAATGTTTTGTCAGCAAATTGAATTGCACTTTCATCTTGCTCTATTGCTGCATCAACAATTTCTTTGTCTTTTTTTAAACTTTCGTGAGCAAATTTTAAATTTTGACCACTAATTTTTACTAATTCTAAAATAAACTCTTTATCTTTAATTAAATTTTCATCAACAATGTATTCAAGAGCCTTAGAGTGGTATTGTCTTACTGATTCAATAATTATATCTTTATCATATTTTAAATCCCCATCTACATAATCAAATGCACGACCACTATTTTTTACAGCTTCTAAAGCAATTTCTTTGTTTTTTTTGAATGCATCATCTGCATATTCTAAGGCATCTCCATATTGTTTTACCGCCTCATGAACAATTTCTTTATCTTTTTTAAAACTATCATCAGCAAATTGTATTGCTGAACCCTCACATTTTACTGCAATTAAAACAATATCTCTATTTTTTTTAAAAATATCATCAGCATACTCAAGAGCATATCCATCTTTTTTTACTGCTTCTAAAACTATCTCATTATCTTTTCTAAAATTTTCATCAGCATATTGAATAGCTGAGCCATGTTGTTTCACGGCCTCTAAAACTATTTCTCTATCTTTTTTGAAGGCTTCATCCGCATACTCTAGCGCTGCACCATGCGCCTTAACTGCGTGTAAAATAACCTCTCTATCCTTAGTTAAACTTTTATCCGCATATGAAATAAGTGTGCCATCATCTTTAATTGCTTCTAAAACTATTTTTTTATCTTTTTTAAAAATTTGATCTACATATTCAATTGCATAACCATTGTTTTTGACAGCTTCTATAACTATCTCTTCATCTCTTTTTAAACTATCATCTGCAAACTGAATTACTGTACCGTTTTGTTTAACAGCTTCTAGAACTACTTCTTTATCTTTTTTAAATTCATCAGATAAATTCTCTAATTCATAGCCAGAGGATTTAACTATTTCTAATGCTTCTTCTTTATTCATAATTTTTTTAACTCCATATTACTTAATCTTAAGATTAGTTGATATTGTTTTTTATTTATTCTGCCATCTAAAAATCCCCTATAAGGACTTCCATTAGTTTGAAAGATTAAAGGCTCTTTGCCAGATTTTCCACCTCCTAAAAACATAAGACTTTTTTTATTATCTAGTGTTTTTGCCATGTCATATAAAAATTCAAAAGTTAAACCATCAGTGTGTCTTAGTTGAATACTTTTATTGATTACGAATTTTTTTAATATTTCTTCTCTTTTAAAAAACTTACCAGTCCATTTAAGGGGAGGGGTATCATCTCTTACATTTGGTACTATTTCTTTAGGATCTTGCTTTTTTATCTCTTTTCCATCTTTGTTAAACAAAACCTCTTTGATCTTTGGAGGTGAATAGAGAATTTCATTCTTTGAGTTAAATAAAATTCTATCTGTATCTCCTATAAATTTACCCGCATATTCAATATCAACATCAACGTCATTATTTAAAATATTTTCTGCTAGTTTAGATTTGTATTGTTTAATTAAACTTTCTTCAGAGGTTTCATCTGAGCTTATAAGTAGTCTAGAATTCTTTATAGATTTTCCTTTATAAGCAAGCTTTGGATCATTTTCTTTTATCAAAGATACAAATCTTACATTTGCGTCTCTCTTCTTTTCGTTTGATAAATGTATTTCTTTTAAAGCTATTGTCATTACATCATCTCAAAATCTAAATCGTTATCTTCAAATTCTTCTACCTCTTCAGGTAAATCTTCACTATGTTCTCCAACCCAATTACATGTTGTTTTACGTCCAATTAAAGCAAAATAATCTTTTTCACCCTTTAAAAGAATTCCATCCTCAAGTTTAAAATCAG
>Ga0233451_10004134_pt1 | contig 12233 bp, 6 predicted proteins | sample 011ome_29_FD_183052 | JGI IMG/M metagenome (GOLD analysis project Ga0233451, IMG submission 183052) | Coastal salt marsh microbial communities from the Groves Creek Marsh, Skidaway Island, Georgia - 011504CT (spades assembly) | ecosystem: Environmental > Aquatic > Marine > Intertidal zone > Salt...
AATTCGACATGTTTTCAAATAGAGTAAACATAGAGATTGGCTTATTACTTCCTACTTTAATGTTTTGGAATAAAGAACCTCCATCAAGATTAGTTTCAACAACCATACTCTCTGAAACTGCTAATGACGTAACCCCCCTATCGCCTTTATAATTAATTTTTCCAGATATATCTTTCACAAAAGGTTGGATTTTAGATTTATATCCACTGAAAAGGAATACTCCACTTGCATCTTGTTGGTTAGCTAAACCAAAAGCCTGTTCTTTTAGCTGGTCCATTTCTATGGAAATAGCTTCCCTATCTGATGCTCCTAATACATCACTAGAGGCCTGTATCATTAACTCATTGGCTCTAACCATTAAGCTAGTTAAGTTTTCTAAATTGACATCTATGTTTTTCATTCGAGAGTCAGAGGTATCAACATTTTTGATATATTGGTCAATTTGTTCTTTGACCACCTTCATTCCAGATAATTCTACAGACCTAACTGGGTCATCTGAAGCAACTAATATATTTTTTCCACTAGAAATTTTACCTTGGAGGCTCTGGAGTTCAGAATTAATTTCAGAAAATTGGTTAACTTGCTGTTGGTTAAATAATTTACTACTAATCTGCATAAAAAACTCTCTTAAAGAGGATTAAACAACCTCAATTAATGATTGAAATAATTCTTTAGCAGTTTGCAATATTCGTGCCGAAGCTTGGTAAGCTTGCTGATATTTAAGTAGATTTGCGGCTTCCTCATCTAAGTTTACACCTGCAAACTCACTTTCACTTCCTTCAGCAGCCTCCATATTACTTTTAGCAGCTGATAAAGAAAGTTTATTAGCTTGAACATTTGATCCAACTTTAGCTAATGTCGTGCTGAAAATTTCTTGAAAATTACCTTTTCCTTTTTGGGATTCATCTTCCATTTGTAAGTTAATCATATTCATTATATTTCTAGAATCACCAGTTCCAGATTTATTTTCGACCAAAGTGAATGTGTTTTCTACTAATGGTTGTTCAGAAAATTGAAATTTATTCCCATTAAACTCAAAAACTCTATTTTGATCGAGAATTCTTGTTGCGATAGAATGACCACTTGCTTTTTCAAAAATTTCAACTTTGTTAGAATTAATGGCATCAACCTTAATTGTCAGCTCAGGCTCTATTAATTCGCTGATATTTTCTTGAAAATCAAAATCAGAACTAATTTTTCGTGCGCCATTCCCTCCCAATATCATTATAAAGTCTTCATTAGGTAAGTTTTCCAATGATATTGTTTCAGCCACACTATTTTGAATTGAATTGCTTGGTATATCTAAAATAATACCTTCACCACTAAGGTTTGAAAAATTTATACCTTCTTGATCTACAGTTAAACTTGCACGTTGAGTTTTAAAGCCATAAAGTATTTCTGCGTTTGGATTACTATCAAGTGTATAAGTAGATCCACCAATCACACTGTTAATTGATAAATTTCCAACACTTTGCGTTCCAACTGTAATTGTAGAAGATGAAGACGTTGCAGATTTTATTGATGAAATTTTTGAAAAAACTTTTGTCGACGTTACGGTTACATTAGCAGCGCCAGCAGTTAGAACCTCTGTTTGAGAATTACCAAATTGATCTAAACCTACCACAGTATATTTATCTCCAGTATCAGAGCCTGCTGGAGTAATCGTAATTGCTGATGGTTCAATAGAAACAGCTTGTGCTTGAGTTCCAACTTTAATAGTGCTCGCTGTATTATTTGCAACATTTACCGATAATATTTGACTAAAAGTAACCGAACCAGTTGCTGTCGCACCATTAACGCCAGATATTATGTCTGTGACAAACAGTCCATTCTCATCGTAACCTTTAACCGTAAAGCTATTAGAACTCTCATCTCCAGCACAATAGATATTTGCTAATGCATTCAGATCCTTAGAGTTTTTAAGACTTCCATCTAATATTAGATTTCCTGCAGTTGTGGACTTACTCGTAAATAAACTATCATCGTCTGTTGTCGAGAGCACACCATTTGGAACAATATCAACTCCAGCAACAAGTGAACCAGAAAAAATACTATCAACATCTGTTGTTCCAGAACTTTCGTTCCAGGATAATGTTAAATCTGATGGGGGTGAACCACTTAATTGTGAACCAATTGCATTATAAAATTGTGGACTTCCAGAACCATCAAATTTTATTGAGTATTTTGTTTTGTCGGTTCCGTCATCAACTAAAATTCTAATAGCTTCACTGCTACTTGTCGGTTTTAAAACTAGATTTCCTTTTAAGCTATTAGTCGAAGTACTTAAACCAAACCTTGACGCGTTTTGAATATTAGCAGTATTTTGGAGAAGTTGAAATTGAGCTCCTTCTACTGTTCCCTCAGCGGTTGCCATAAACTGAAAGCCAGGAGCTGTTCCAGCCTGGATGTTTCCTTGTGTAGAAATAGAAGGTGTTATCGAAGTGATTGTCTTAAATAATTGTTTTGTGTAAACTGTGCCGCCTGAATTAGGACCATATATTGTTTCAGTTTGCGACAACCCGTTTACATCTGTTCCAACTATTTGAAAAGTGTTATTAGTCTCATTGCCTGTAGAAGTTAGAGATACTCTCGTTCCATCCACATTAACTATTGCAGGAATAGTACCTATCTTTACATCAACTGTGTTATTATCATTTGATATTTGACTAACAGTCTTAAATATTTTTGTTCCTGTAACTGTATTGTTATTTAGACCGGTAATGGTTTCAGTTTGTGCATTACCATCTATATCAGTTCCTGTAATCGTAAAGGTAGCTGATGTATTATCACTTGTACTTGAAATGCTAATGAATGAATTTAACCCAGTGGTTGCTTGAGAAGCTAATGCGCCATTGATTATAAAATTACTATTTATAGCTGTGTCTTGAGTAACAGCTAGACCATCTTCATCAGCTTGAACTGCGTTTACACCATTTAAGACTAAGGAAGTAGAACCAGTGCCAGATTGTGAAGATGAAATTGCGTCCTGATCTAATTCTGAAGTGCCATTAAATCTTGCTTTAATTCTATTATCTTCAGGACCATTTATGATTACTTCTCCATTCTTTATTACACCTTCATATTGCTGACCTTCGAAAGATAACCCAATAGTAGTGCCCTCAGGCGGAATGGATGTAATTATATCTCCTTTAATTTGAGAGACGGGAGTTCCTACTCTTAATTCATTAACAAGAGCTTTTGATATTTCATAATTTGTATCAATCTCTAACGCATTAGCATCTATAGAAGAGTTCCAGTCTCCATCTGCAGGTTGAGTCCCTACCTTTATCATACTAGAAATAGCACCCGTTACGTTTATGGAAGAGACTGTCTGAAATATATTAGTTGTTTTTACAGTTCCGGAGTTAGATCCAGAAATAGTTTCAGTTAAGGCTGCTCCATTTAGATCTGTGCCAACTATTACAAAAGAATTAGAAGTTGTGTCATTATTACTTGATACTGATATTTGAGCACCGAGGTAAGAGGAAGTTGATAGAGAGCCATCAAGTGTTAAAGATCCAGAAGAAGTCACCGACAATTCTTGAACCAAACTATCTTCATCATTTATATCTAACCTTGATATTGTACCAATTTGAACATTACCACTCGCGTTAGCTGATGATGTGATTGATGTAATTGTATTAAATCTTGTAGTTCCTAAAGCTGTATTAGATGATGCAACACCAGTTATATTTTCTGTAATGACAGTACCGTCTTCATCGGTGCCTGTGACTGTAAAAATATTACCTGTTTCAGAAGCTGAACAATAAATAGAAACAACTGCATTTAAATTATTAGCATTTCTTAAAGCACCATCTAGAGTTAAAATTCCCGCAGTACCTGGGTTATTGCTAGTATAAAGACTATCATTATCTGTAACCCCAATTTTATATTGCTTTTGATTAATATCTAGACCATATTTTGAAAGTCCCACAATAGCTTTTTTACCATTAGGATCACTTAGATTGTTATCTAATTGATTAAAAATTACAGGTTTTATTTTTGCAGTTTCACCAGAAGAATTAAGAGCAACATCTATATAACCATCGTCTAGTACATCTTGTGCCGCTGATTTTGTCAGACCAGAGTCAATTTGATTATTAAATGACTGACTAGAGGTAAATCTAATATTTCCTTTTATATAAGCAGATACTTTATCAGCCGAACTTACATCAATTGATAGAGCATTCGATAATTTATTAAAATCTTCTCCTAAAGAAAAAATATTAAAATCAGATGGTGCTGATATTTCAGTGATACTAATGTCGTACCCATCTTCAGACTCTATTATTAACTGATCAAAGTCTGAAGTGTTAATCGCACTTAAACCTGTTTGGGTTGAATATTGATTTATAACTTTTGCTAATGCAGAAATATCATTTGCATCAATAGTTGCGTTAATAATTAAGGGATCGTTGTTTTTTCCTTCTAATTTAAAGCTAATGTCCCCACTTGTACCACTTTTAAAAGGTCCTAAAAGTACTCTTGTTTTAGCTTCTACAGAAATTCCAGTTCCTGACAAATCTGTAGAAAGTTTTTTAGCAAGATAATTTGCAGAGGCATTTATAGGAACTTCTGTTGTATTTGTTGTATTATTAATGTTTGTGGTTTTGAGACTATAGCCACTAGCTTTAGTACCAATATTTATAGTTCCAGCAGCATTTCCACTACTTACAATGCTACTAACTGATTTAAATACCTTAGACCCTACAGCTTGAGCTGTGTTGGCACCGGTAATCGTCTCAGTTTGATACAATCCATCTTGATCATAACCTGTAACAGTAAAACTAATACCACTATCATTACCTGAACTTGTTATGGTAATATTGGCATCAATATCGTTTGAATTACTCAGTAACCCATCTAATGTAAGAGATCCTGACAAGGAGGTTGCATCTTTATTTGTAAAAAGTCCGTCTGCATCAGTACTTTGTTTTTTATAACTTAAATTAGAGCCAAAATTCTGAACATAATTCCCGTTTGCAGTCTTTCTAGTTAAATCAATTCCTCTATAGTCTGTATTAAGATAATCATTTTTGTACTCTGCATCTTTTAAAAAACCATTTTCCTCTTTAATCAATGCTGCTATCTGAGAAGAAGTTAGTGCTTTTCCTGCAATATGACGGCCGTCTCTTGATAGAATTTGAATATCGCTAGCAAGAGCATCAGAAGCACTTACTGAAAATATTGAAGGTGAAAAAGTATTCCCTGAAGCTAGTATTGATCCAGAAGTTATATCAGAAATAGAAGAAGCAATAGTCAGAGTTCCATTAGAACCTGATGCATACAAACCATAATCTCTAAAATTATGAGTGCTCTTACCATCAAGCATTAAACCAGAGTTCAAAAGATCAGCTAACTCTTGAACAGATTTTATTCCATCACCAGGATCAGAAACATCTTTTGCTAAATCAATAGTATTACCATTTGCCAATGTAAGGTTGAGTGAAGTGAAGTCTTTTAAAATACTATCAGAAACACTGAAAGTAGCAGAAGACTGATTTCCAATAGAATTTAAATTTATTGATTTTACAGATCCAGGGATTAAAGAAACAACTCCGTCTTTTAAAAATGAAGTTGCTAAAAGTGGATTAGAAGATCTAGTAAAAACTTCATCAATTTTAGGAGGAAGAAAATTATCTTTAACTAATGATGTTTTCCCAAGTAGCTTTAATTCAACTGAACCAACATTTTGTGCGCTTGAAGAAATCAGATTTTTTGAAGCAGCAGCAAAATCATTTGGAGATACTAGGTTAAATCTAAACGCTCCTGCACGAGTGTTGTTTGGTGATATTTCTACAATGTCACCATCTTCTGGGTTTCCAATTATTTGAACCTCATAACCATCAAATGATAATTTATTACCCTGAATTTGAGAAACACCCTTGGAAGAATTAACTTCCCAACTATTAATAGACTTAATAAATTTTGCGGTGATATTTTCTTGAATAATCTTATCGGGATTACCTATTACAACCTCAAAATCTAAATTTGACTTATTTAATGGATTTGCAATAGGCGACATTGAATTTGTCGAAAACATAGCCTTTCCTTGGTTTCCATTTAAATCAATACCTGATGCCTGTATTTCATTAAACTCACTACCCAATTTATTGGCTAACGAACTTATTTCACCTTGCACACTCTCAACTAAATTGTAGTATTCAAGTAATCCAGAAACAATGCCGCTTGATAAACCATTACCTGGATAAGATAATCCACCTCTATTAATTTTCAGTGATATGTTTTGTTCATCTCTAACAGAGGTTATTGTGGCGTATGATATTCCTTCTATAAGAATAGGACCTTTTCCTGAATCGCCTAATGTTATTTCAGCTGCACCTGTTTGGTCATAATCAACGGAAAAATTTATTAACTTAGATAATTCTTTTAATGATAAATCTCTAGCATCTAAAATATCATTAGAGGCATCTGACTTTCCACTACCCCTAATCAATCTATTAATTTCAGATATTTGCTTAAGTGATATATTTATTTTATCAATCTGAATATCTACTTCTTTGGCAGCAGAATTTTTAAAATTCTTTAAAGACCTATCATAGCTGTTGAATGAATTGGCTAAAGCTTTCCCATTTTCAATTGCTACTGTTCTTGCAGACAAATCATCTGGTCTACTAGCTATATCCTGTAATGAACTAAAAAATCTACCTATGAAAGTGCCCAAGTCACTATCTTGAGGAAGCAACATATTTTCTAATTCATTTAAGTTTTTTACAAAATTGTCTAATTTATTGTAATCTGATGTGGTGGTTCTTGTTTTATCTGCAAGGAAAGTATTAAAGGATCTTCGAATTTTATCAACTCTAACCCCCAAACCTGTTTGATCAGATACGTTGGTAGCACCACCTGATACACCGGCTATCTCAGTAACATCAGCCTCTCTTTTGTTGTATCCATCAGTATTAATATTGGCAATGTTCTGACCAGTTACAGATAAAGATTGTCTGTATGCTTGGACGCCAGTCTTCCCAATTTCAAAAAGACTAGCCATCTATTTTTTACCTTGTGCATTTATGTGAGAACTAAATTGTCTTATTAGCCCTTCAGCAATACCAAAGTTATTCTTTTTAGATAAAATTGAAGAGTATTCAGTATCTAACATATCATTAAAAGTATCTTGTGCTTCAGAACTAAAAATCCCATCAGCAAGTTTACTTTGTCTGGCTTGCTTAAGCATTTGATGAACAAAAATAGCTTCAAATTGCTCAGCAACATCTCTTAATTCTTTGCCCTTAGAACCCTTTAAACTATTAGCAAGATTTTTATTAGCTACATTTTCTGATAAAATTTTAATTTGATTTATTTTTGATAAAGTATCAGCCATTTTAATACCTTAAATTATAATCATTTGCGCTCTTAAGGCACCAGCAGCCCTTAAAGCTTCTAAAATAGCAACTAAATCTGCACTTGTAGTTCCAATCGAATTAATAGCATCCACAATATCTGCCAACGATGTTCCCGGATCAAATACGAATGCAGAAGCCTTGTCAGCACCAGCTTCTATATCAGTATCATTGTCTGTTGTAGCGTCAGTAGTTGTCGTTACATTTCCATCATCATCATATAAAACCTGACCAGGCGTAGTGTTCGTATCTTCATTTACTTTTACCGTCAGGCTGCCGTGACTTACTGCTGCTGGCGTAACTCTGACATCACCTCCAATGACTATTGTACCTGTGCGAGCATTCACAACCACTCTTGCAATTGGAGAAGCAGGGTCAACTTCTATATTTTCAAGCAAACTCATAAAGCTTACTTTTTGAGAAGGATCTTTAGGTGCCCTTACTGAAATAGAAGTATGATCTAATGCCTTTGCAACGTCAGGACCGAATACTTTATTTATTTCTTCGCTTACACGATTTGCGGTCGTGAAATCTCCTTGATGGAGATTCATCACAAAGTTCTCTGAGTTTATAAATGGTGCCTCAACCATTCTTTCAACGGTGGCACCATTTGAGATAGTTCCCACAGTTGGAATATTGACTGACATTGAAGAACCATCTGCACCCTCCACACCAAATCCACCTACAGCAAGGTTTCCTTGAGCAATTGCATATGTTTGACCATCAGCACCCTTTAATGGGGTCATCAGTAAGGTTCCTCCCCTTAAGCTTTTTGCTTTTCCCATTGAAGAAACGGTAACGGTGATTTTTTGACCTATTTTTGTAAAAGGATCTAAATCAGCTGTAATCATAACTGCTGCTGAATTCTTACCACTTAGACTACCAGAATCTACATTCATGCCAAATTGTGAGATTGTAGATTGCATACTTTGTAGGGTTAATGCTAAAGATGAATCTCCTGTCCCATCTAGACCAACAACAATACCATAACCCATCAACTGATTTGATCTTATACCAGCAAAACTTACTAAATCTTTTAATCTATCAGCTGATACTTGAATTGAAAAAAACATTCCAAATAGTGATAGTAAAAATATAGAAATTAATTTTTTCATTTTTTAAACCTTAAAATGGTGAAATTGCTCTAAAAATTTGACTACCCCAACCTGGCTTAGTCGCACTATCTAAAATACCAGCACCAACATACTCTATTTGAGCCTCTGCAATCTTAGCCGATGAAACTGTATTCGTAGTAGAAATATCCTGAGGTCTTATAATTCCACTCAACCTAATATATTCGGTACCTTCAGTAATCCTTAGTTTTTTTTGTCCTTTAATTTCAAAATTACCATTTGGGAACACTCTAACAATAGTTGCAGAGAGCGTTCCACTTAAACTGTTTGATTGATTAGTTGCCATTGAACCTGAAAAAGAATTTGTCTTAGAGGCACTTCCTCCTAAACCAGCAAAGTTTCTTAGTAATCCTGTTGGTCCAACTTCAGCTCCTATTGTGTCTGTTTTACCTGATGAGTTGGTTACAGCTTTATTTGAAGAAAAAGTTTCACTTAATGTTACAGATAAAATATCACCAACTTTCTTTGCCCTCCTATCTGAGGAGAACAAACCAGAAGAACTTGCACTAAATATAGAACCATCACTAGGCTCTTCTTTATTAAACTCTTCAAAAGAAGGTGTTAATGGTTTGAATTCTTTGTTGTTTGCCTCTTCAACATAAGTTGAACATGCATTAACAAATAATAATGAAGCAATTAAAATTAGCTTTTTCATTTTAGTTACTATCATTATAAGTTTTGACTTATAAATCTAAGCATATCATCAACTCCTGAAATAGCCTTAGAGTTTACTTCGTATGCTCTCTGGGTTTCAATCATATCAACTAACTCTTGCACTACGTTGACGTTGGAGCTCTCTAGTGCTCCTTGTACTAAACTACCAAATCCATTTTCAAAGGGGTTTGCTACTACAGGTGCACCACTTGCAGGTGTTTCTACCAACATGGACTGCCCTATTGGCTGTAATCCTCGTGAATTTGCAAAGTCTGCTAATTGAAACTGACCAACTTCTTCGGCTTCAACTTCTCCAGGGTTTTGAACTGAGACTATTCCGTCTGCTGAAATATTAATACTTGTCACACCCTCAGGTATGGCTACCTCTGGTTGAACTACATAACCTGACGCTGTAGTTAAAAGACCTTCGGCATTTCTTCCAAATGCACCATTTCTTGTAAAACCAATTCTTCCATCTGGCATAAGAACTTGAAAAAAACCAGATCCATCAATTGAAAGGTCTAACGCGTTATCAGTTGAAACAATATTTCCTTGTGAAAACAACTTATCAGCGTTGATAATTCTTACACCAGTACCAACAGAAAAAGCAGAGTTTGTTCTTGTCTCACCTGATGTCTGGGCACCAGAAGCTTTTATTACCTGGTATAATAATGTTTCAAAATTTGCTCTATCTCTTTTAAAACCCGTAGTATTAACGTTAGCTAAATTATTAGCAATTACTTGCATTCTACTATTTTGAGCATTTAAACCAGTTTTTGCAACGTGCATTGCATTAGACATTCCAAACTCCTTCTCATTATTATAGGAGAATAATGCAATACATATGCCAATTTTATAGGGTTTTGATTAACTTGGCATTCTCATAAGAGATGCAGTAGCTTCATCAATTTCTTTTGCTGTAGTAACAAATTTTACATTGATTTCATATGCTCTAGATTGATCAATACCTGACACTAGTTCATCAACTGACTTAACATTAGAGCCTTCTAAAAAGCCACTTAATAATAATGTTCTATTATCGGGAGCTGGAATACTTCCATCGATTGGTCTAACAAAACCATCGATAGTTTTAGCTAAGGGAACTTCAGAACCAAAAGTAGTCGCTAGCTGAGCAACTCTTACGGTTTGTCCTATAGGAGCATTTAAAGGTTCTATATTAATAATTCCATCACCAGAAACTGTAATTCTTCTGTGTGGGGGAATAGTTATTGGTTGTAATTCTGTATTTAAAGGCTGCGTGCCAGTTCCGTCTCTGAGTGTTCCATCAGCTGAAACAGTGAAATCACCCCTCCTTGACATTGCTGGTTTGCCGTTAGCAGGCTTAACAATAAAATACCCATTTCCATCTACGGCAAGGTCTAAAGGTGCACCAGTTTGCTGCATAGGACCAGGCGTATTATCATAACCGCCTGGTTCTTGAAGAGCCATCACTCTTGGGTCAATCCCTTTATCACGATCTAAATAGACTGAAGAAAAATTGATAGACACATCTTTTTGATAACCAGTAACACTTATATTTGCTAAATTTTGAGCAGTTACCGCCTGATTATCTCTTAAGATATTCATGCTATTAAGTGCCGTATATATACTTCTATCCATCTTAAATCCCTAAATCATTTATTAAACTATGATCTTATTTGAATGATAGCTTGCGTTAAGCTTGTGTTTGTTTCAATTGTTTTAGCATTTGCTTGGAAGTTTCTTTGAGCAGTAATTAGGTTAACAAGCTCTTCAGTAATATCCACGTTTGATCTTTCTAATGAGCCTGACAAAATTGTACCATAACCATCAGCACCTGCCTCTCCAACTGAAGCCACACCCGAAACAGAGGTCTCAACATATGTAGCATTACCAATTTGTTTTAATCCATTTTGGTTGTTAAAATTAACCATCACAAGTCTTCCAAGAGCGATATTAAGTCCGTTGGTATAGTTTGCACTAACCAATCCGTTAGCTGCAATATCTAGTCCATCCAACTTACCAACTGTCTGACCATCTTGAGATACTGATCTAACATTAAAGTCTGATGCAAACTGCGTTGAACCGTCAAAATTTAAGTCTAAATCAATTGAAAGTGCGTTTGTTCCAGCAGCAGCATCGGCGGCAAAGTCACCTTGATACCCTACTTTTTGAACAGGACTGACTAAGTTACCTTGTGTATCAAATGTAAGTTCCCCTGGTCTTAAGAAAACCTTCGCAAATGTACCATCAGTAGTAGGTGTCCACGCATTATCAGGAGCCAAAGTGGTTGTTGTACCTGCATCATTAACATAAAGTGACTGCCCAGTTGCTGAAGTAGCTGTAGTGTTAGCCATATTAACAAATGACGGCGTTGTACCTGTTACCAGCTCAAGATTATCTAATCCCATACGTGAACTTCCAGATACAAATATTTTACTATTTAATCCTGTAGTACCAGTCGTAAATGAAAAAGAATTACTTATGGTATCATATGACACTGTTACACCGTTAACAGTATTACCAGAAGGATCTTCCATTTGATTAATCCTTGATTGAAGTGCTGTGGCTAAGGAAGTTCCATTGTAGACGCCTTCAGGCACTTGAATAGCTGCAGTAATGTCGTTTACGTTAACAACAAATATTGTTTCTTCAGCCGCATCTGATAAGAAAAAATCTTCTGATAAATCTTCGTTTGATGTCTTACCGCTTAAAACCGCTGGAGAAGATTCAAGGCCCTTTCCTGCGGTATCGGCTGTGACAGTTGTTATACCGTTGGTTGCATTAATACCTAACAAAGCGCTTGTTCCACCAGTTCCTTCAGTAGAAGCTGTTGCCACACCATCGACAATTGCCAATCTACCAATTTCAATATTTGAGGATGCTTGACCAGCATCACCCACTCCAACAGCTGAGTTAGCAGGGATGTTTTCACCAGTGGATCCACTGGCAATACTAAATCTTCGTGTTAAGTTATTATATGATACTTCTACGCCATAAGCTCTTTGTGTGTCTGCAGCTATTTGGTCTCCAGTAAAAAGAACTGATTCTGCTTTTAATTCAGCTCCACCACCAATATTTGAAGAAGCTTTGTTACTTTGTG
>Ga0233451_10004135_pt1 | contig 12233 bp, 8 predicted proteins | sample 011ome_29_FD_183052 | JGI IMG/M metagenome (GOLD analysis project Ga0233451, IMG submission 183052) | Coastal salt marsh microbial communities from the Groves Creek Marsh, Skidaway Island, Georgia - 011504CT (spades assembly) | ecosystem: Environmental > Aquatic > Marine > Intertidal zone > Salt...
AAACGAAAAAAATCAAAAACAAAAGAAAAGCACACACGCGCAAACAGAAGAGTTATTACTCGTAGTAGTAGTATTTCTCATACTACGTACCGTCCTCTTCTGACGACCACGTGACTCGGATCGTCTTTTTTACTCCCTTCGCGTTTCATGTACCGCACGGACGGCAAAGACGAAGCAAAAATGACTCGCACGATGACATCGTCCCTCCTCTCTTCCTCCGAAGACACGCCTTCAAAACGTTCCTCCTCGAAACCGAGAAACGCCTTCTCTCGTAAAGCGAATTCCGTGACATCAAACGAGAGTAAGTGCTCTTTTTCTTTCAACAGTTGGTCAAACTTCGCATTCGTTTCCTCTTGCCGTTTCGCGTTGACGATTAATGCTATGCACGGTTTCGCGACTTCGCTCGGTCGCGGGGAAAACAGCATATCAAACGCGTCTTCGCTCGTTTCCGGTTCTAACCACATGTAATTTCGATTCGAACTTCGTTTGGAAAGGAACACATCGAGCGTATCGATGAGTCCAGGCAACAAGTCTGGATCGTATCCCACGTCCGAGGCGACGATTAAATCTGGATTTATCACATCCGCGGCTGTTTTCAACGTCTCCTCGTCTGAAAACCAATCGAGTTCGCGAATGGAAACGAACGAGTTCACGATTTCGCACTCGTACGTAAAAGCCATCTCTTCCTCGTCCGTCCTATTTTTGGACGCTAACACGTCTTTACGATACACGTCCTCGCCCGTTGGCATTGGCGGGAGCGCATCTAATGCGCTCTCTCTCTTTATCGCGGTGGTTTTATTTTTCGTACTACTCGTAGTACTGGAAATATTTCCTCGCACGTTCCTTTCCAAGTTATCGTTCGACTCTTTACTTTTATCCGTCAAGACTAATCGTAAAGGTTGCGAACGCAACATAGCTACGGCGGCAAGACCAGCGCCACTTCCTAGTTCTAATACTGTTTTATTATACACTAAACCTGGTTCGTTGATGGCTAACTCGGCGAGTTTGAATCCAGCCGTCCATTCGTGCGCGCCCGTGTTGCCGGCGAACAAATTTTTCGACAGCGAGAGCGTTATTTCCGACAGATTTTCGTAACGACTGTTCGCTCCTACGTCGAGCAAGTCATCTCTGAACGTTTCGCCCGTCTCTTGTATCGTTCCGTTCTCGTACACGAACATCTTCTTCGTCATCTCGTTTTTCTCACCTTCTTCCTCTGTTCGTTTGTCCGCTTTTGCTCCCGACAACGAAGCCGAGGCGAGTAAACGCTCGCCGTGCTTTTCGGCAAAGTCGTCTCGTAAACACCCACTTGCCTCGGCTTTCACGAATATCTTCTTCAAGAAAACGTCGATGTAGTCTCTTCTCGTTTTATCTATTGTGTTCCTTTTCTCATCGTCGTCGTCGTCGTCGTGATGAGTCTCACCACCAGTCTCACTCGGACGACTATGAGAAGTGCACGACAGTCTCTCGTAAAACTTTGTTTTGTTGTCGTTCTCGAGAAGCGAGAGAATGTGCAGCGCGGTCCGTTGCAACTCGTCCAGCGCGTTGATGTTTTTTTGTTTCACATTAAAATTATTTAACTCCTCCTCCTCATCTTCTTGTTGTTGTTGTTGTTGTTTTTTCAATAGCGCTGAACGAACGATGGCATCCACCGACCGCATTCGCGCGAACATGGCGAGCGTTTCCAACCCGTCTTCGAGCATCATTTTCATCGTCGTCGTCTCAAAACCATCTTCTTCTTCTTTACAATGATGATGATGATGATGAGAGTGAGAAAGAGGAGAAGAAGTTGTCTGGTGTTGTTGTGAGAAGGTGAACTTTTTTCAAAAAATAAAAAAAAATCAAACAAATCAACACACAAAAACAAATACGCGCAATACATATCATCGCTTTACTTCGTGCACGCAGTCACCGCAGCAACAACAACAACAACAACAAGAAGAACGAACATCTCTGATACTAATGTTTAAAAAAAAGCCTTTTGCAAAAGCGGTGCAGTCAAAGAGTGACAACCCGAGGTTGTTCTTCGTCGGTCTCGTGTGCGTGATTTTGTTATACATTTACCGAGCGCTTCTCCTTTCTTCGTCCTCTTCAAAGAGTAAGAAGAAGAAGAAGAAAGAGGAAATGGTGGTGGTAGATAAAACGCGGAAAATTAGCGCAGAGGAAGTGAGGAAACACAACTCGGTGGATGATTTGTGGATTATTATCGATAAGAAAGTGTACGACGTGACGGAATACGCGGAGGAACACCCGGGAGGAGTAGCGGCGATTGCCAAAAACGCAGGAGGCGACGCGAGTAAAGGATTTCGCGGACCGCAACATCCGTCGAGAGTGTTCGATATCGTAGACGATTACATGATTGGCGTTTTAGAAGAAAAGAAATGACGATGAATACTAATATGCTTTAATATGATATAAATAACACGCACTACTTTGAGGAAAGCAGCAATCGTTCTTCGAGCGCTTCGATGCGCTTTTGAAGCTTTCGAATAACGTCGTCCTTCTCTTTCGCGTCTCGCTCGAGCTTTTCCAAGCGCGAGTGGAGCGGCGCAGCATCGCTCGAGGTCTGTTCTTTGACGACGGCATCGTTATTTTCGTCGTATTCCTCGCTCGATGCAGGAGCAGCCGTGGCGCCGCCGCTGCCGCTGCTGCCGCTGGTGACTTCAACCTCCTTCGACGAAGATTTCCTCTTGAATTCCCAACTTTTCCTTGCCGTGGACATCCACTCTTTAAATGAAGTTCCGAAACTACCAGTCGTCGTCGTCGTCGTCGTCGTCGTCGGTGCAGACTCCGCTTCGTCGCCGCCGCCGTCTTTCTCTTCGCCTTCTTTTTGTTTTGCTACTGGTGCTGACGAAGATTGGACCGAGTCGCACGTCATCGGCGTTTCCACCAACGGGTGGTTCGCTGGTCGTCCATCTTCGTCCGTCTCGTCAAAGCGTAAAACTTTCGAAATTTTTTCGTCCAGTGACGCGCCCTCCTCGTCGATATTATCATCCGCGAGCTCGGGCGTCGTCGTCAGTGATACTCCCTCTTCCTTCTCTCTATTTTTTGTGCTTTGCTGTTGTATATATTTTTTTCTCTCTCTCCACGGCGTGCACCATTTCTCAAACATCTCTCCTAATTTCTTCGAATCGGCATCTTCTCCGTCCTTGCCGCTGTCTTTGTTATTGTTGCCAGTGGTGTTGGTGAACGCGAAGCTCATGGACATTGTCATAAATTGGTGGTAATCTGCGCCAAAAATCTCCTTGGCGACGGATTTCTTATGCTTTCTCGCGAGCTGTTCAACCTTGTGCATCGTCACGTCTGCGTTACCGAGCGTCGCCGTCATCATCAGCGCCGAAGCGTCGAATGCTTCCGTCACGGCACTTTGTAACGCCGTCGCTAGCGCGCTCACGTCTGATGCAGGTTCTTTCACCGCTTTCAAAATAGACGGCGATTCTAACAGAGCTAAAGTTACTTGAAACAAGACCGTTCGATCACGTTTGAATAACAAAACGTCCCAAACTCGTAACGCGGTCTCCCACGGCAAGCAGTTCACAAACAAGCATAAAAACCAATTCAAAGTAATTGCCGATAACGGAATGTTGAACTTATCGAGCTTTTCTAAAAGCGTCGGCAACTTTTGACTGACGAATACTCTCAAGATCTTCTGATCCACCGAAGGCGCGAGCATTTGCTTCGTGACGAAATATCCTGGCAAGATGTCCTCGACGATTGTCCCGAGCACATAGAACGCGGACTCTTCCGGCATGAGCAGCAACAAAAGTCCAGCTAAGAAATTAAGACCTTGACAGTATCCAACTTTCGGATTGTATCTTGCGTAGGCTAATAATACGCGTCGAAGAGCATCTCTCCCGACGCCTTCCAGTAACGGATGCGCCGGAAAGGTTCGTGGGAGATCCTTCTCGACCTGCACTTTTGCATCCGCAAAGCTCTGCACGTGGTTGTAAATGTCAAAAAGCTTCGATTCGCATTTATCGTCGTCGTCGCTCGTGGGAAGAGTCGCTTTGTTGTTGTTGATGTTAGTGTCATCATTCGCATCTTTCGGAGGCGATCCGTTTCGTTCGCTCAAAATCAGATTATAACTATTATCGTCTGCATTATTCTCGTCCACTGTTTCTTCGATTCTTCGAACTAAATCATCGTATAAACCTTTCTTGCGTTTACTCGGTACGTTTGCAAAAATTTCCCAAAGTTTCGCGCGTTGACTCATCGGTAAACCATTGTTCACGAGCATCTCGAGCTCTTTCCTTCGTTTTCCATCGAATTCGCTGCTACTGGATACTTCGTCGCTAGTAGTGTCCGTATTCTTTTTCTTCTTCTTCTTCTCCTCCTTCTTGTCGTCGGCATCGTCATCGGCGCTATCGTCGTCGCGTATCAGAGCCATGACCGCTCTTACGGCGTCAAAGGAGTCGTTTTCTTCTTCGTCTTCGTCGTTGTCGTCTTTTTCTTCTTCGTTGTCCTCGTTGTATTTCATCTTTCTTTTAGCGTGCGTCGGTGGCGTCATACCATCTTCTCCCCTTCGTAAAAATTCGTACCACGCGACTTGACGTTCCTCTTCCTCTTTTCTCAGCACTTCCTTCCAATCTTTGGGCTGTTTGTTCTCCTTTGAAATCGCAAACCCGTACGCGTCTCTGCTCTGATTTTCTTCTGTATTCGTCGTCGTCGTCGTCGCCATCATCATCGTTATCTTCTCGTCCTTTATTATTATTCGCGTTATTATAGTCCTCGTCGTGGTCCTGCACTCGGTGGTACTCTTCTTCGTAAGAAAGAATCAAACAAACGGTCACCCTCTCAACGACTTTTGAAAAGAAAAAATTCGTTTGTTGTTTCTGTTGTGCTTTTGACTTTTAGACGAAGGAAGGATAAAGCGCGCGATGATATTAAAATCTTCTTCTTCTTCTCTCTTCTTCTTCTCATCGAGATGATGATCGCTGCTGTTTTATCTCTTCTTCTTCTTCTTCTTCTCTCTCTTTCTCTCTCTGTTTGTGAAAATAATAACACAGAGTGCGTGTCTTTCGTGTTTTGTTGTTGTCTCACTTCATTCACTGTGTGTGGGAATCTTCTCGTCTTTTGTTTCTCTTCTTCTCTTTTTGGGTCTCTCTTAAAATCAAAGGAAAGAAGACTCCAGTGCTTTTTTTACGAACGATTTTTTTTTCTTTCTTTTCTTCTTCGCGTCTCTCTGGGGCCACAAGAAGAAGAAGAGAGAGTTATCCGAGATTACTCCACTTAAAATATATTACTTCAAAGCGCTCTCCACACACGCGCACTTCCATAATACATAAATAAATAAATACAGTCAGATGGTGGTTGCGGCAACAGCATCACCGTTTGGTTGCGCGACGACGAGTTCTGCCGCCGCCGCCGCGCGCGCGAGCAATCTGCCTTCCTCTTCCTCCTCTTCCCATTCCCGAAGATTAGTCGTCGTCCAAAACCAAGTCACCTTTCTCAGAGGTGGTGCACCTCTAAAAGGTGGTGGTTCCTCCTCCGCAGCACCGTTCTCTTCCGCAGGGCGCAATAAAAACAACGGAAGAAGAAACTTCTCCTCGTCTTCTGTCGTCGTCGTTCGCGCGTCCGCTTCCTCCGACGAAAGCGACGACAAAGAGGATAAATCTTCTGCAGGAGCGTCATCATCGGCAAAGATGACGTCGGATGTGCCAGCGAAGCTGAGAAGAAAGGAAAAAAGAAATAAAAAGAAAGAAATCAAAGACATGTCCGCGGATGACATCAATCCAATCGCGATTGGTCGTAAATCCAGAGAGATGTTCGATGGTTTCTTCGAGCAAATCACCTCGTTGACTCGATTGCAGAAATCTACCGGGAACATCCCAGGCAACGCCGGGTACGACACGAGCATCTACGACATGGACTTGTTATCGGGCGATACCACGGATATGATCGATGCGAATCCGCAGGCGAAGTTCACGACGGTGTTAGTCACCGGTGCGACTGGGAGAGTTGGAAAAGTCATCGTGAGAAAGCTCTTGCTGAGAGGGTACGGCGTTCGCGCGTTGATTCGACGCGAGTCGGACAAGGAGTTTTTACCGCCCAACGTCGAGGTGTTTGTCGGCGACGTGTCAGATTTGGACACCATGAGAGAGGCGGTGAAAGGTTGCGCGAAGATAATGTATTGCGCGAGAGCTTCGTCAACGTTGACGTCGGATTTGTATAACGTCGAGGTTCTTGGCGTTCAAAACGCGTGCGCGGCGATGCAGGATTACTTCCACACGTTGGCGGCGAGACGAGCGGGTCAATCCGTCAAGTCGAAGAAGATGTTGACGGATTTCAAATGGGCACAAAACTTCGAAGGTGAGAGACAATGGTCGACTGAGTTCAGCCAAAGCGCAAGCGATGCAGCTGGGGGTGGCTGGAGAACTGCCAGCAGCGGCGAATCGTCCACGTCTGCGGCCAAATCGGAAGCGACTCGAAGAACTGTACAAAAAGTGAAATTTGAACCGTCCGAGGAGAACTGGAAGTTTGCCAGTTGGTCCGGGTTCGTGACGCCGAGAACCGGCGTTGCGACGCTCATCTCGCCGGATGTGAAAATTCTTCACGCAGAGAGTTCGAATAAGGCGATCGATTTGTCCTCCTGCGAGGGTTTAACCATTCGATACAAGTGCGACGCGAAGAAGTATTCGCTTTGCGTCATCGATACGGATGGGAACTTGTTCCGCGCTTCCATGCGCACAAAGTTGGGATGGAAAACGCAATCCATTCCGTGGTCTCGATTCGTTTCAGAAGATGTCGACGACACGACGATGAACTCGTCCGCGGACGTCCCGCAACTCGACGTTTCCAAGATTGCGAAAATCGGCGTTCAGTTCCGAGCGAAAGTGAACGCGAAAACGAACCAGACGTTGGAAGATGATTTGGCCGGCGCGACCAACCAGTTTTCCTTAGTTTTGGAATATCTCAAAGCGAACCCGAGAGGTGAAGAGGCGGATATCGTTCTACTGTCGTGCTTTGGCGCAGGCATGGAACCAGGGGAAGAGAAGCAACGCGTTGTGAAGCACAAGAAAGACGGTGAATGCGCGTTGAGAAGATCGGGATTGCAATACGCCATCGTGAGACCCGCGGTGTTGAGCGAAGAACCGAGTGGAGGTAAGGCGTTGGTCTTTGACCAAGGCGAACGATTGACGCAAACTATTTCGTGCGCGGATGTTGCGGACGTTTGCGTGAAGTCGCTTCACGATTCTGAGGCGAGAAACCGAACGTTTGACGTCGCGTACGATAAAGGCTCCGAGGGCGACTACGAGCTCGTCACGCAAGTTGCGTCAAAGAACTCGGGCAACTACTTGACGCCCGCGTTACAGCCACTCGAAAGAAACACGTAATAAAGATAACAACTAATAAGAAGAAGAATACGAGAAGAGAACAAGAGAAGAAGAAGAAGAAGAAGAACAGAGAGAGAATAGAAAAAGAAGAGTTTTAATCAGCAAAATACACACAAATCGCGATACTATTTTTACCGACGGCTCGTTTTGGTACTGGTATATATTTAAAAAAATCTTATCATTTCTTCGCCTCTTTCACTTTCACCGTTTGTCTAACAATACCTAGTAACTCTTCCTGTTTGATGGCGTACATTTGCTCCAATCGTTCAGCCGCCGCGGCGGCCAAATTCTCCACCGCTTCTATACTATTCTTACCGTTACTATTGCTACTATCGTTACTACTACCGGCGTGATTCTTCACCAACGTATTTCGGGTCAATATGCACCCATACAACGCCCTCACATCTGCACCAGTGGACATATCAATAGCTGCCGCGTAATACATGCTCGCTCGACGTAAGTTATCAAACCCACCTAAAGCGTATAACTGCTCCGCGACGCGCCTGTGATGGTGATAATTACTCGGCGCCGAGCATATGCATTCCTCGAAACAAAAGATAGCCTGTTCGTGCATGAACAGCTTCGCGTAAATCTTTCCAGCGTGTTCCCACGCTTCAACGTCGTCCATGAACACGTCCAAATACTTGTTCAACGCTTCTAAACACTTCTTCGTATCGTTTTGAGATTCAAAAACTGCTATTCTTCTCTTCATCACTCTTTGCTCCGTCGGTTGATCTTCCAATATCGCATCGTAGTGTTCCATCGCTTTGTCGAATTCTCCGGACGCTTCTAACAACATACCCTCTAAGCGTTTTAATCGTTGCGAATTCTTCTGCCCCAACGTCTCTTCGACAATCGCTTTTAACTCGTTGAATAGCTCCAACGCTCGTTTCAAGTTCGTACTCGAAGTATCCAACGAAGCAATAAACGTTTGCTCCAACAAAATCAAGTGTTTGTTCACCGTCGAAGGACTGGAACCGAAGAGAATTTTCGTCAGAAACGATCGTTTGCGTAGCTTTTCGTTCGTGTGTTCCAACACAATCTCTCCAGCTCTGAACGTAGACGCGCTCCGTCTCAATTTATGTTCTTCGATCATTTGTAAAAACAAGGCGCAGTTTTTCACATCTTTTTTCGCGAAGCCAGTGCTCGTTAAATACTCCTCGAGATCATTCACTTGAGGAATGGTCGATCGGATCGTGTCCATCTTTCTTCTTCTCTCTTCGCTCTTCTAAAAACGCTCTCGCTCCTCGCTCTTAATTGCGCCGTCGTCGTCGTCGTCGTCGTCCTCGTTTAAAATGAATAAGGAATGAAGACGAGGACAAAACGCTGCTTTGCTTGAAAAAAAGTTGAAAACCAAAAGAAGAAGAAGGGGGTCTTGTCTTGTGTGTAATAATATTTTAGTAATGAGATTTTTATTTTCAAACAAGAAATCCAACAAGTTCAATCAATAATCCAACCATTTTTACTGGACTCTTCGTTAAAACTGTTTATCCACGCCAAACATGGTCGATACCGAAGCAGCTTGCGCTCTTTCTTGAGGATCTCGCAAGTAACTCGAATACGCCATCGTCCCGAACATCATCGTGTACAAAATGTACGTGATTTGGCTCGTCGCCGGTGGGTGTCCGTGCATCGCTGGAGACCAAACTTTGATAAAGTAGTGAAATCCAATGCAGACGGATAAGAAGAAGTTGCCAATCGCCACCGTTTTCATCGTTTCCGCTTTTGTTCCGGACAAAATGGCGATGTGAAACAATTGCAAGAACAAATATACCGCGTACGACACGCACTTCAAAAACTGTAAGATGATGTAATCGGCTTCGTTGGACGCTTGTAAACTCGCCATCGGCTCGTTTCCAGTGAGCGCGTTGATGAACCACAAGATGAAGCAATACGTCGCGTTGTAAGCGTTCACAACTAACAACACTTTCTGCAAACTCAACATTGCCGTCAATCTATTCAAAATGAAAATCACCACGCACACCGGCAACAACGGTAACGAATACGTAATCACGGCGGCAACAAACGGCGAGTACTCCTTCGGGACGTAATCGCGAATGTTTTCATGAATGTATTTATGAGACCAGTCGTGGGCGGCGGACAGTCTAGGCGCCGCGTGCGTGGAAATCTTCTTGTACCCGGCATCCCACGCCTTTTCGAACGTTTCTCCAACGTCCCACAACATGGCGGCTCCGGCCCCAGTCCATCGACTCCCCGTGCGTCTCCCGAACGAGTCGTTTTCACCGTACGCGGGAAGTTCGCCGAATGACCCCGGGTCGTTCAAATTTTCCTCCTCTACGGTTGATTTCGTGTCTATTTCTCCCTCCTCTTCCTCCTCGTTGTTGTTGTTGCTAATTTCTCCTCCATCGTCATCTCCATCGTCCTCTTCTTGCGCTGCTACTTGTGTGAATCCTCCATTCACGTTCGTCGTCGATTGAATCAAGACGAACGATAAGCACACGGCGAGAAGAACGACAAGAAATCTTCTCGACGAAGACCTTGTTTTCTGTCGCATCATCATCGTCATCATGTATCTCCTCAAGTTCTCTTTTCTGATGATCCTCCTCTCCTTTTTGTGTGTGTCTTGGCTCACACAAATAATCACTTTCTGATGATTTTGATGAGTTTATACGTTTTGTGTGTAATGAATTCTCAAATTCTTACTGCGACGATAAAGAAGGAAACGCGCGAGTATCGAGTCTCTTGTTTGTTTGTGTGTGTTTTAAAACGTTCTGTTGTTCTTCGACAGTGATGAGTAAGTGCGCACCAAAACCAATACTAAAACTTTTGAAGAAGAAGAAGAATTAATCTTCTGCAAAAAAGAATTTCGCGAAAGGGCGAAAATTTTCTCGCGAAAAAGAAAAAAAACGGGAAAATCGAGAAGAAAGAGTCGCCAACCACACTAAAAATGCTCGCGTCTACGTTACGACTGGCGGCGAGAAGAGCGACGACGACGAGTAAAGCGTCTTTGCCACTGTCGTCTTTATCGTCGTCGTCTGCGCGAGAGAGCAATTACTCGACTTTGTGCGTGTTTCTATTCTTCTTATTTTTTTATATATTTGTCGTATAGTATTATTATCGTTTAGTCACCCCGGACGGGGTCTCTTTCTCTTTCCAGTCGTCTCGCGATTAGATTTTATGATGCGAGCAACAACAACAACAAAACAAAAAACTAACACGCGACGTTTTCTTCTTCTTCTTCTTCCATCGTATCACTCACTCGCGTGATGATAAAAAACAACAGAACCTCTATTTTGGACGGTTCCGTGTGGCAGTTAAATTCGAGGAAAGGTAGACTAGTCGGGACCGATCAGCACGGGAACGAATATTACGAGAATACGAAATATCAACAAGGACGATCGAGGTGGGTGAAATACAAAGATTTGGACGATTATAATCCAGCGAACGTGCCGAGAGAGTGGCATCAGTGGTTACATTACATCTCCGATGAACCTGATTTGACGCAGGAAATCAAGTACGAGATACCGGCTATTCACGTGAAACTTTCGAAACAGTTCGGCGCGGTGGCATCCAACGAACCTCGATACTACCCGAAAGGTCACTTCTTCAACAAAAAAGGGATCAAGGATTGGAAGAAATATGGTGCCTGGAGTCCTCCGTAACAGAGGATGAGTTGTTAATAAAACTCGTGTACTAATATATATAAATTCGTTTCTTTCTTCTTTGTTTCTTCTTCTCTGGTTTCGCACGCGCGCGCGATTCTATTTTCATACTAAATTTATGTTTTTACAAGGTTCTATATATTTGAACTAAGCGCCCATATTCTTCTTCACGAATACGATTGAATGTCGCAACGCGCTTCTGTTCAAGTTTGCAACGTTCTCTTCTCCTTTTTCTATAATTGTAGCCACGGATGGCGGATGCGCTTTAGAAGCGTCGTCGCTGCTCGAGTGGCGTATTCCGTGACGTAAAAAATAGGCTCCGTTCGTATCGTTGAATTCATCTCTATATATCAAAAGAGATCGCGGTTGTAGAAGTATTTGCGCGACTGGTTCTTGCTCTTTTTGCTCGTCTGCTGATTCCTTTGGCCAAAAATCCATCAAAGCTCTTCCCGTCGTCGTAACTATAACTACGTGTGGGTTGTACACGATGCCGTCAAAGTGTGGATCGATACCGGCGGGCGCGTTGTATTCATTTATTAAGACGTGATTCGCCTCATTTTGACCATCCATGGCCGTCGTTTCTCGCAGGGCTTTCTTTAACGCGTTGATCCATAAAGGCGTATTCTCGTTGTTCGGTGCTGCCGGTACGTTCAATATTTTCCTTTTCCCTTTGCTCTCCACCCATTTCGCTTCTTTTTGTGTCCGTATCGCTCGATTTATCCTTCTCTCTTCCTCTTCGTGTATAAACTCTGGCACGTAAAACAAACCAGGAATGAATTCATCCGGTTTATCTCTCCTATGCACTCGATATGTATCCCAATCTTCGATCGGTTTCCGGGTAAAAAACTGCGCAAAGAACACTTCGTCGCTCATCAATTCGTCCGCTTTTTTTCTCATCTTTTCTTCATCGTTGTCGTTTTCGTTTGTTCTTGTTGTTTTTGATGAAGGTGGTGTTTTTCTTCTTTCAATCTCTTGGGCGAGAAGTTTCGAAAAGTTTATCGACATTTTTTGGGCTGATTCTCTCTCTCTCTTCGCTTTTTGCTCGCACTCAGAACGATACAAGCGCGCGAACAAGAGTTTTAGGAGTCCGTAGGAGTGGTTGGTGTTCAGTCCAGTGAGGTGTTCAACTTCACAAAAATATATTTAACGACTTCCCTCAAAAGCACAAACGACGACTAAAAATAAAAATCTAAAAATATTTATGCTGGACGCCGCCGCGTCCGTCGCGCGCGCGAAGAGAATTCGCGCGCGAAGAGAACGCGCGAGAAAGAAGAACGCA
>Ga0233451_10004142_pt1 | contig 12215 bp, 9 predicted proteins | sample 011ome_29_FD_183052 | JGI IMG/M metagenome (GOLD analysis project Ga0233451, IMG submission 183052) | Coastal salt marsh microbial communities from the Groves Creek Marsh, Skidaway Island, Georgia - 011504CT (spades assembly) | ecosystem: Environmental > Aquatic > Marine > Intertidal zone > Salt...
GGGAGCTGCCATGTCGGCCCAGCGCGATCGTCTCGACCCTGCATCACGGGAGCCTCTGGAGATGCTCCTCGCCGCGATCCCGGGCGGCTTCAATGCCATCCCCGACATCGTGGAGCGCCGCGCGGTCGTCAGCCAGCTCCTCCAGTCGATGACCGCCGACCTGCCGCCGAACGACCGCGTGGTCGTGGAGGAGCGAACCATCCCTGGCCCGCCCGGAGGGGGGGACGTCACGGTGCGCATCTACACCCCGGCTGACGCCACGGGCGTCCTGCTGCCGGGCATCCTCTACATCCACGGCGGGGGAATGATCCTGGGCAACCTGGACACTGAGCATGCAGACGCCCAGACGCTGTGTGAGGTCGTCAACGCCGTGGTGGTGTCGACGGACTACCGCAAGGCGCCCGAGCACCCTCACCCCGCACAGGTCGACGACTGCTACGCCACACTCCTGTGGATGTCCGAGCACGCCGCGCAGCTCGAGTACGACCCACATCGTCTGGCGATCTACGGCGGCAGTGCGGGCGGCAACCTCGCCATTTCGACAGCGATGACGGCACGCGATCAGTCGGGACCCCGGATCTGCTTCGTGTGCGCCCCCTACCCCATGCTCGACGACCGCAACGAGTTGCCGTCCACGCACGAGGTCACCGAGGTCGGGATCTGGGATCGCGCGGGCAATATCCAGGCCTGGGAGTGGTTCCTGGGTGGCAAGCCCGCCGATGCCTACGCAGCCCCGGCACGTGCCGAGAGTCTTTCCGGCCTGCCCCCGATGTTCATCGACGTCGGCGAGATGGATCTCTTCCGCGACGAGGACATCGCCTTCGTCGCCCGCCTCCTGCAGGCGGGCGTGCCGACTGAGTTCCATCTCTACCCGGGGGCGTACCACGGCTCGGAGAGCTTCGCCCCCGCAGCCGAGCTCAGTCAGCGCATCTTGGGAGCACGTCTGTCAGCGCTCACGAGGGCCTTGCATCCCTGACATGAAGGCCACGATCTTCGACGGCACCACCCAGCGCCCATTCACATCGGCCGACATGCAGGCGGTGTCCACGTCGACGCCGTACGCATGGATCGATGTCGTGCCGACACAACCTCGGGATCCCGAGGTCCTCAGCCTGCTCACGACGATGGGATTCACCCAGGTCGTCGCGGAGTACACCTCGCGCACCTACTCCGGAGGGATGTTCCAGGCCTTCGGTGACAACGTCCTCGGGAGCGCGTACGCCGCCGCGGATCAGCAGGACGGCGATCCTGTCCTCATCCACTGCGCATGGAACGCCGGCTGCTTCATCACGATCCGCACGGGCGCCAACCAGGCCATCGCGACAGCGCTCGAGGAGATCAAACCCCGGGCGGCGAAGCTCTTCGCCAGCCCCGGGCCCGTGCCGGGCGTGCTCATGCAGCTCATCCTCGACAGCATCGACCGCCAGCTGACGGACCTGCAGACCCGGATCTCGCTGCTCGATGGACAGATCATCCTCACCGCGGACCCCGGTCAGCTCACCCAGCTCCAGGAGTTCCGCACCCCTATCGAGGCGCTGGCGACGACGATTCCCGGATACGCCGAGAACATCAGCGAGACCCTGGTGGGCACGGGTGGGATGCCCGGGGTGGACGCGGCAGGCGCGCAGGCACTCCAGACCTACTCGGCCTGCGTCAACGACGTCGTGCAGCGGATCAACAGCGCGGGCTCGGATATCCGCAGTGCGATCCAGGACTACCAGGGCCAGGTGAGCGCGGCACAGGGCAACCGCATCAACCAACTCACGCTGGTCTCGATCATCTTCTTGCCGATCACGTTCATCACCGGCTACTTCGGCATGAACTTCCAGTGGCTGGTCAACTCCACCGAAACTTTCACGACCTGGCTGATCCTCGGCGCGATCCTGCCCGTCGCCGCCGTGGTGGTCTCCGTCTGGCTCCTCCAACTCCGGGGCTTCCAGATAGGCCGCCGTCACGTCCACCGCTTCCGGATGCGCAGCCGGCCGCCCGCGACGACGCCTCCCGCATCCGACGCCACCACGTAGGCTCGCCCGGTGCTCCAGGCCTGGCAGGCGATCGCCGTCGCCGCTGCCGCGTCGCTGCTCATTGCCCTGTGGGTGCGACGGGAGCACGGAGCGCGCGCGGCGGCTGTCATGCTCGCCCTCGCGGGGGCGACGCTGGCCTGCGTGTGGGTCGCCTACGAGGTCCTCCCCGTCGAGCAGTGGCGCCGCGAGAGTCTGCCCGTCGGACTGGTGATCTTCGCGCTCCCCGCCCTCGCGGGGACGGTCCTCGCGCTCGTGCGCGCACGCACTGACGGGCAGCCCCTGCGCGGCACGCAGTGGCTCTACCTCGCGCTGCTGTGGATCACGCCCGCGCTTCTCCTCTACGTGTCGCAGCGCCGACCCTTCGAGGATTCCCTGGCCAATCTCATGTGGTGGGCGGCGAGCACCATGGCGATCTACACCCTCGTACCCGTCGCCTACGCGCGCATCGCCGGCCAGTCCGTGCGCGGCTACGGCCTGTCGACACGCTTCGTGCGCAGCGAGGCGACGCTCATCGTCCTCATCGCGCCGGTGGCCCTCGCGGTGGTGTGGCTCGCCTCGGCCGATCAGCGCTTCCTCGACACCTACCCCTTCTACGACGGCGACGGGTGGTCGCTCGTGCTCTTCGAGGTGGCCTACGGCGCGACGTTCATCGCGCTGGAGTTCTTCTTCCGCGGCTTCCTCGTCTTCGCGGGGCAGTCGGTGCTGGGCGCGCATGCGGTGCCCGTGATGGCCTTCGCCTACTGCCTCCTCCATCTCGGCAAGCCGATGCCCGAGGCCGTGTCGAGCCTCATCGGAGGACTCATCCTCGGCTATCTCGCGTTGCGACTGCGCTCGATCCTGGCCGGCGTCGTCGCGCACCTCACCATCGCGTGGGGCATGGACGCCTCGGTGCTCTCGCGCAACTAGGCGCCGCGGGAGGCGAGCACGGCATCTCGCACCGCGGCGGCGAATCCGCGGGAGTGGCCGAGGTAGCCGGCCAGTGAGGCGGCATCGGAGTTCGCGGCGTGGAGGAGTCCGAGCGCCGTCCCCAGTCGGCGTGCGCGAGCCCGACGACCGCCGAGATCGGGGCGCTCTGTCGCGGAGCGGGCTCGGGACCACACACGCGCGACAGCCCCATCCACGCTCGTCGACCAGCCGGCGAACTCCGCGGGCACGAGGGGGACCGCCTCGCGGGCCAGGAGCACACGTTGGACGTCCGACCCATCGCGCCAGGCACCGTAGGCGTCCTCGCGCATGGACGGCTGCGCGGCCGCCGCCTCGAGGAGGAGCACATCCTCACCGTCGCTGCCGCGGGCCAGGAGCACCATGAGCCGTCCGTCCGCCCCCGCCAGGGCGTCGGCGACGCGGTACTGCGCCACGAGGCGCGCGTCCGACTCGGGCAGACTCTCGCGATACTGCGCCATCTCCGCGCCTAGGTCGCCGGGGGACGAAGCGGACGACCCCCAGTGCGCTTCGACACGATCACGGCGTAGCCGCGCCCCGGATGCCGTGAGTCGCCGGACGGCTGTCGCGGAAGACTGCGCCGCACCCTTGGCGATGTCGTCGGCGAGACGGCGCGACCGCCGTAGGGCCTCGACCCGGGCGGAGTGCAGTGGCTCCGCGGCGATGGCCGCGACACCCTGCTGGTAGCCCTCGGCCATGGCCTCGACCGCGCGGGGGCCCATGTCCTGAAGGAGGGCGAGGTCGATGAGATCGGCCTCCCACGGTCCGGGCAGGGAGTCATCGACGTGAGCGGCATCGAGCACGACACCGGAGGGTCCGGCCACCGCATCAAGGGCATCCGCGCACATCCACACGACGTACCCCGTGCCCGACGTGCGCATTGCCTCGACGAAGTCGATCTCGTTGCGCCGGGCACGCGCACGCTGACGCCTCTCGTGGGCACCGAGCGCAGGATCTGACTGCGGTGGGTCGGCGTAGGTGCGCCAGGTGGTCATGAGGCGACTGCCGCGCGCGTAGGTGCCGAGAGTCCCGTGGCCACGTGCATAGCCTCTCGCACGGCCGCGAGCACCGTGCGGGAGGCGAGGTAGGTGGAGTCCAGATGGGAGGTCGCCGCGCCGGCCACGGCCGCCGCAAATCTCGCGACCCCGCTCCCGGGGGATGTCACCTCGGGCAGCGGCGACAGGAAGGCGTCGGAGGCCGCCGGGAAGGTGTCGCGCAGCCCACGCCCGGCCGGCACCGGATCGAGGAGATGTACGACGTTGAGCCATGCGCCGACTCGGTCGTAGGGGAAGGGGGTGGGCGCGGCGCCGAGAGCGGGATGGGCCAGGGGGCTGCCCAGGGTGACGAGCAGATCCATCTCGATCCGGGGATCGGCGAGGAGATCCCACGCCACCAAGGACCCCAGGGAGTGCGCGATCACCACACGCGGCCTGGGGGCGCGCAGCAGGGCGGCAGTGACGCGATGCAGCACGGCGGATCGTCTGGCGTCGTCGTCGAGGTATCGCCCCACCTGGTCGAGCCCGAACACCGGCGCACGCAGCACGGAGGCGAGCGGCAGGCGATCGGCCAGTCCCGCGGGGTGCGGCAGGCTCGGTGGCCACGCGAGTCGCGTCGACTCGCCCACCGCGTCGACCAGCTCACCGAGTTGACGCTGTCGGTCGAGGTAGCCGCGCCGCGCGCCATCGGATGCGCTCGTGACGTCGCGCGGAGTGCGACGTGCGTGAATCCGACCGGGGGTGGTGAGTAGGTCGTCGTAGGCGGGCGCAGCCAGGTCGACGGTGAGCCCACCGAGCGCGCGACTGACGGGCCGCCACCACTCCGGGCGCACGCCGCCCACGCCGTGCAGGTAGACCACGCTGCCGTGCGGCGGTCGCGCTGCCGTGCGGGGGGCCATGCCACGAGACTACGGGCTCGGGGCGCGCCAATGCCCTGGGACTTCCGTGCACGAAGTGACCGATCAAGTCATGTGTGACGCGAGGTGGTCAAGTTTTTTGAAAATGTCTCGACACACCCTTGCGCGGCTTGCGCGCGAGGATTACAACTGTCCTATCGCAAGGGAAACTGAGCGATCGGAGCATGAGGAGACCGAGCCGCAAGGCGAGGTCGGAGGAGACTCCCCACCCCGGTGTCGCGGGGCAGGACCAAGGCTTCGGGATCGGCTGAGGCGGCGAGAGCCGCACCGGAGGCGCCCCGGCAACGGGTGCGACGGAGGAGGGGCGACGCCCCCGACTTCCCCTCGCGGGACCGGCAGGCTCGATCCATGGCGAGACCCCTGGAACTCATGCTTCCAGGGGTCTCGCTCTTTATAGACCTGTGGGGCGCTCGCCCGTGGGAGCCACGCCGCCGAGTGCCTCGGCCAGGCGCGCGAAACCCTCTTCGATCGACACCGCAGGTAGCCACCCCAGCGCCTCACGAGTCTCTCGCTGGTCGAACCAGTGCGCCGTCGCGAGCTGCTCGGCGAGGAACGCGGTCACGGGAGGGTCGCCTTCGCGGCCAGTCCGCTCCCACAGGCGCTCCAGCACCTGACCTCCCATGCGGGCGACAGGGAAGGGCACGGATCGCGTCGGCGCAGGGGCACCGGCGGCCTGGGCGATCCGTGTGAGCATCTCGGCCACCGTGCGCGGCTCGCCGTTGGACACGACGAAGGCACGTCCTCTCACCCGCTCCAGCGCGGCTCGGTCGACCGCCGCGGCGATGGCCGCTCCCGCGTTGTCGAGGTACGTCGTATCGATGAGCGCGGAGCCGCTCCCGATGATGACGAGGCGCCCCGAGCGCGCACGATCGATGATGCGCTCGGTGAGCTGGGTGTCGCCGGGACCCCACACGAGATGCGGGCGCACGGCGGTGACGGCCATGGCGCCCTTGGCGGCGGCCAGGGCCTCGGCCTCGGCCATCGCCTTGCTCTGCGCATAGTGCCCTCGGGCGCGCCAGGGGTCGGCCGGCTCCGCGCCGGCACCTACGAGCGCATGCCCGGCATGGGCGACGGACGGCGATGACACGAGCACGAACCGCGAGACTCCTGCCAGGCGCGCAGCCTCGAGCGCATGGCGGGTGCCGATCACGTTGGCGCGCTCGTACTCCTCCCAGGGACCCGTGATGTCGACGCGCGCCGCCGCATGCACGACCGCCTGGCAGCCGGCGAAAGCCTCGGCGAGGACCTCGACCGGACCGGAGACGTCAGCCCGGAACTCGCGCGCGCCGAGAGCAGCCAGGGTCGGGGGGACATAGCCGCGTTGGATCGCGACGACGTCGTCACCGCGTGCGAGCAGTGCACGCGCGGCCGCACCCCCGACGACGCCCGAGGCACCGGTGACGGCGACGCGCTCAGCCATCCGTGCGCTCTCCCGCCAGGAAGTCCGCGGCCTCGCGCGCAATGCGCGTGCGATCCACCTTGGATCGGTGACGCACGTCGACGGGCAGGGATCGCATCGTGAGCACCGCCGCGACGTCCAGCCCCGTCGCCTCCCGTACGCCGCTGCGCACGCGCGAGGTGACGTCGACATCGGCCAATCCCATAGCGGGACCGGGTGCGAGGAGCACGACGACGGGCACCTGCGTGCCGGCGGGACCCACACCGACGAGGGCCGCGAGCGGCACGCGCGCGGCGCGCTGCGCCGCCAGCTCGGCGGCGACAGGCGTGACCGGGCCGTCGGGGCACACGAGGACATGCGCGAGTCGGCCTTCGACCCACAGCCGTCCCTCGTCATCGAGGTGGCCCACATCCCCCGTCCGGTGCCAGCCCACGGGCGAGTCTGCGCGGTGCTGCGTCGCCCAGCGTCGGTCGTAGCGGTCCCGCATCCAGGAGCACCGCACCACGATTTCCCCGGTGGTGCCGGGCATCGTGACGATGTCCACGGCGGCCCCTCCGGCGCGATCGAGCGGGGCGATGGCGATGTCGACACCCTCGAGCGCGCGCCCGACGAGGACCCCGCGTCCGCTGGCCTCCCGGAGTTCGCCGAGTGTCACCTCGGTGAGCGGCAGCGCCTCCGTCATGCCGTAGGGGGTCGCGAGCGTCGCGGACGGCAGCAGGGCCGAGGTGCGCTCGAGGAGCTCCACGGGCACGGGTGCGCCGGCGACGAGCAAGAGCCGCAGGTGCGCGAGGGCCAAGCGCCCGGAAGCATCGAGGGCGTCACCGGAGTCGACGACCGCGCGGACGGCGGTCGGCGATGCCCACGCGAGGGTCCCCTCGACCGCGGCTGCCGCATCGGCGAGGGCACGGGCTGTCAGCGTGCTCGCGTCGGTGAGGTCCATGTCGGGGATGGCCGAGGGGATTCCCAGGGCCGGACCGAGCACCGACCAGGGAGCGAAGGCCGCGACGAGCGCGTCGTCGGGCCCGATGGCGTAGGCACGGCGCAGGGCATCGCGCAGGTGCGCCAGCCTCGCGTGCGTGTAGACGACACCCTTGGCAGGCCCTGTCGCACCGGACGTGAAGGCCACGAGCGCGTCAGCCGCGCTCGATGGAGCACTCGGGAGATCGTGCGCGCTCAGGTAGGAGCGACCACGACGCGCCACTTCCGAGAGGGACGCATCCGCGCCGAGGACCCGCGTGGCAGGACCACTGCGTCCCACCAGGATGCGCACCCCGGGGAGTTCGAGCGTGCGCGCGAGGCCGAGGCCCGCCGGGATACCGATGACGTGTGTGGCCTCAGCGGAGCGCAGTGCTCGACGCATCCCGCGCACGCCCAGTCCCGAGTCGGCGACGACGACGACCGCGCCGATGCGCCACGCCGCATAGACGGACGCGATGAGGTCGGCACTCGGAGGCACGAGCAGAGCTAGGCGATCACCCGGCTTCACACCCATGTCGACCAGGCCCGCGGCGATCTCGCGCGTGCGCGTGGCGAGCATCGTCCACGTCACCCGACGATCCGAGCGGAGATCGGCGAGCGCCACACCGGGATCACCGGCTCTGTCCTCCAGCGCCTGGCCGATCGGGATGACGGACTCGGCCGCCGCCGATGCCGGAGCAGGCCCTCCATCCCCCAGCACCCGGTGATCGATCCACGTGAGGACATCGGGGATCCACGAGGGGGCGTCCTCGGTGACGAGATGACGCGCCTTCTCGTAGCGATGGACATCCGCATGGGGCATCCGGGCACGCAGGTCGCGCAGGTAGCGATCGGAGAAGACGGGATCATCTGATCCCCAGGCGAGGAGCACGGGGACATCGAGGCGGCGGATGCCGTCGGCGATGGCGTCCAAGGTCGCCGCGCTCGGATGGTCGGCGGACAGCGGGATGTCGGCGACGAAGTCGCCGACGGCGCGACGGCGGGATGCATCGGCGTACGGCGCTAGGAAGGCGTCCGCGACGTCGCGGGGCATGTCCCGAGACATCAGCGTCGTGCCCCGCAGGAAGGTCGTGGTGCGTCGCGTCACCGCATCGAGCAGGGGCTTCGACCTCGCGAGCCGGATGAGGGTAGGCGCCGGGGAGCCCGCGGGCTGATGGACGGCGGTGTTGGCCAGCACCACGCCGACCAGCATGTCGCGGTGCGCGAGCGCCCAGCCCAGGGAGACAGGTCCACCCCAGTCGTGAGCGACGGTGACGACGGGTCCGCGGACTCCGAGCACCTCGGTGGCGCGCGACAGATCCGCGACGCGGTCGGCGAGCCGCCGCATGCCCTCAGGTCGGTCGGAGTAGCCCATGCCCACCTGATCGACCGCGATGATGCGCCAGTCCTCGGGGGCCTCCGCCAGCAGACGACGCCACAGGTAGGACCACGTGGGGTTGCCGTGCACGGCGAGCACAGTGAGCCCGGGTTCGCCGACCGCGGGGCGCTCGAGGATGTGCATGGCGACACCATCGAGATCGATCGTGCGCGACCAGGCGGGATCCAAACCCGGGAGATCGGGAGTGCGGACGGTCATCGTGACGTGCGCGCTACCAGGCGATCTCGATGACGCTGGCGTTGAGCCCGGAGCCGATGCCGAGGCAGCCGATCCGATCCCCCTCGCGCAACTCATCCGAGTGCTTGGCCAACGTGAAGGGGATCGAGGCGGGCCCGATATTGCCGAAGTGGGGGAACGTCGTCGGCACGCGAGCCGGGTCGATGCCCAGCGCCGCGGTGATCGCCTGGGTGTGCACGCTCGACACCTGGTGGATTACGTAGGTGTCGAGATCGGACCAGTCGAAGTCCTCCGCCGCCTCCCGCCAGAGCTCGGTCGACAGCTGGATGCCCGCCTCGAGGAGCGCGCGCGAGTCCGTCCGCATCTGGGTCATGTCGCCCACGCAGATGTCATGGTGCTGGGTAGCCGCACGGGAGACCCCGCCGATGAAACGGTGGCCCTCGGGATGCTCCGTCGCACGGCCGAGCACCATCGCCGCTCCCCCGGAGCCGAGTGTCAGCGAAGCGAAGTTCTCGAAGATGTCGGCCACGGTCGTCTCCGGACGCTGGAGCCGAGCGATCGTGAGCTCGTGCAACCCACGCGAGCCTTCGCCGTCGACGATGACGGCGTAGTCGATCTGCCCGGCGTCGATGAGGGTGCCTGCCAGGTGCATACCGTTGACGAAGCCGAGGCACGCGTTGGAGAGATCGAAGTTGAGGCAGTGCGGGGGCATGCCCAACTGGTGGTGGACGTCGACAGCCGCCGACGGCTCCAGGTGGGCTCGCGAGACCGACGTGTCGATGAGAAGCCCGACGCGCTCAGGCTCGATACCCGCGTCGGCGAGGGCCTTGGCCCCGGCCATGGCCGCGGCATCCGCGAAGGTCACATCCTCCGGCCACCAGCGGCGCTCGACGATGCCGGCCAAGCCCTCGAGGAGCCCGGGCCGCACGTCAAGTCGCGCGTAGGTCTCGGCGAGCGCCTCGTCGATCTCGGCCGACGTGACGACGATGGGGGCCTCGGCGACACTCACCGAGAGGACCGCGGTGTCGGTGAAGCGGAAGGTGGAGTTGCCTCCACGCACGCGCTCGCTCATGTGACCCCTCCCGCGCCTCGGTGGCGCACCGGGACACCAGTCTCACATGCCGGTCCGCGCCCAGCCTCTCGCGCCCCCTGGGGCCTGAGGCGGGACGACCTATTGCGCCGTCGCGAGGCCGAGCCGGCAGGGCACGCAGTCGTCGGTGCGGAAGGCGTAGATCCGCGTGGCGGTGCGGGGACTCAGACCCTCGACCCCACTGCCCCGCAGGTCGAAGGCCGCGAAGGCCCCGGACTGCCACGGGAGCCGCACCGTGGCATACCCGGCCTGGTTGACGTCGAGGGACACCTGGCGCCCACTCGGCACGCTCACGGTCACGCGCGGGGACGACGAGGTGAGCGCAGACGGATCGATCTGCACGTAGAGGCGTCCGTGCTCCGCACCGTCCTTCACGAACCAGGACTTGAGGCGTCCCGTGGGAAAGGGCAGGAACTCGGACCGCGATCCCAACTCCCGGCCCCCCTCCTTTGCCCAGAGCGAGAAGGTCCCGACCGAGCCATCGCCGTACCCCGCCGCGGCGTACTGGCGGACGGCAGCGGCAGCGGCCCCGGTGAGCCGACCCGTCCGCTCGACGCCGTCCACGACGTAGCGGTATTCGGCCGGATCGACGATCAACTCAGATGCGTCGGCGCACGAGGCGAAGGTGCCTCGCACCGCCCCGGGCCTGATCTCTGGCGGGAGGAGCTTGCGGAAGTGCTTGGGGCGCTGCCAGGTCATCGAGTAATGGATGCTCATGGTGTCGCGCAGCGCGGTGCGACATCCCCAGGTGAGCGCGAGCCGACCGTCCTGGGTCCATCGGACACCGTCATCGAGCACCTCGACGGGCGGGGAGGACATCATGGGCTCCGGAGCCGCGTAAACACGCGTCGACGTGAAGACGCCTCCGTCCGCGGTCTCCGCGGCCATCTGCCAGAAGCCGTCGACCGTGGGGGTCGGGATGAAGGCACGCAGCGCGTCCGGATCGAGCGACTCTTCGACCCGGGAGATCCCGTCGAGATCGACGAAGCTCAGGGTGAGGCGGGAGATCGCGACATCCGTCCCCTGGCTGTTCCAGGAGAGATAGGTCCGCGCCCAGTCGGTCTTCACGGTGAGGGTCAGTTGCGGCGCCGGGGCGATTGAGCCCGCGAGCCCCAAAGCCCGCGCGGCATCGACCACGCCGTAGCCGTAGCGCGGATCGAAGCCCGTGCGCCCCCGGTCCAGCGCTGTGGCGATGAGGCGGGCTCGCACCTGCCGCGGGGTGATCGCGGGCTGCTGCTGCCTCAGGAGCGCGACGACGCCCGCGACGAAGGGTCCGGCCATGGAGGTCCCGGACATCGGCATGACGGGGTGGGTCTCGTTGTGGAAGTTGACCACCATGGCACCGCGGTCGAGGCCTCGGTCCATGGCCGCGGCGATGTCGGCGCCCGGGGCGCTCACCGTCACGGTGCGGTCGTAGCTGCTCCAGTACATCGAGATGAGATCGCTGTCGACGGCACCCACAGAGATCGCCCCGTCGCAGGCCGCCGGGAGGAACTCGGGATTGCCGTCCGCGCCGGAGTTGCCCGCAGAGGCTACGACGACGACCCCAGCCTGGGTCACGTCCGCGATCGCCTCGCACATCGGACGCAGATCCTTGGCCTCGGGTTCGATGAGGCCGAAGCCGAGCGACATGTTGATGACGTCGACATCGCGGCCGGCGACATGGCGGATTGCGTCCGCGAGATGTGCGCCTGTCACCTGTGCCTCGATGAGCCCCTCGGCACCGGGGAGCTCGAGTGCCACGATCTCCGCGTCGGGGGCGACCCCGGTGATCCCGTAGCCGTCGTCCTTGCCCGCGACGATGGAAGCGACATGCGTGGCATGCCCGATCCTGCTGCGGTATTCGCCCGGGGTGGACCTGCGGATGCGATCGCCCTCGAGGACCCACTGCTCGACGACGCGCCCCTCGAGGTCACCGTGTCCGGGATCGATCACGGAGTCGATCACGCCCACACGGACGCCGGCGCCGGTGAATCCGGCGCGATGGATCGCATCGAGGCCGGCCGCATCAAGCCACCACTGCGCGCGTCGGTGATCGACGCTCGCAGGCTGCGCTCCGTCGGTGGAGGGGTCCGCAGCGGACGCCGGCATGGCACCCGCGATCAGTGCGCCCCCGACGATCGAGGCTGACACCACAGCGACGAACCGCCTGCCGATCACCGAGTCCCCCTTCATGGGCCCACTGTCCTAGAACACGACTCTAGGACAGTAGCGCCCGGCTCCTCGCGCAGTCGCGCCGAGCGCACCGGGCTAGGCGTCGGGGGTGTCTCCGGACTCCCGGTCATGCATGTCGGCGAGGAACTGCTCGACCTGTG
>Ga0233451_10004145_pt1 | contig 12209 bp, 13 predicted proteins | sample 011ome_29_FD_183052 | JGI IMG/M metagenome (GOLD analysis project Ga0233451, IMG submission 183052) | Coastal salt marsh microbial communities from the Groves Creek Marsh, Skidaway Island, Georgia - 011504CT (spades assembly) | ecosystem: Environmental > Aquatic > Marine > Intertidal zone >...
AAAGTTATAAGCAAAAAACATTTACGTTTAAAAGTATATGAGCGTGGTAGCGGGCTGACCCTTGCGTGCGGATCAGGCGCCTGTGCTGCAGCAGTCATAGCTATTCGTAACTCATGGACGATTAACCCTGTTCATGTAGCCATGGATGGAGGGGAGCTTAGAATTGAGTGGCAACATGAGCAACCCGTGCTAATGACAGGACCTGCGCAAATTGTTTATGAGGGCTTCATTGAACTTGATGACTAATCAAGAATACCTGAAACAATACCTCGAATTTATCAAATTTGAGAAAAGATTAGCGCCATTAACTGTCAATAACTACCAACGAGACATTACTGAATTGTTTGAAAAGAACAGGAAAGATCTAATAGCTTTTCAACACGATGATATCCGACGTACCGTTGCTCAAATGCACTCTAAAGGGCTAAGTGGAAAATCAATTGCAAGAATGCTTTCAGCTTGGAGAGGCTTCTTTGATTTTTTAAACAGCCGCTTTAACTTCAAGCAAAACCCTGTTGTTAGTATCAAGGCTCCAAAAGACAAAAAAAAATTACCTCAAACCCTAAGCGTTGATCAAACAATTAGGTTAGTCGATATCAAAGACACAACTTTTTTAGGTAAACGTGATCATGCAATCTTGGAGCTTTTTTATTCCTCGGGCTTGCGACTTTCTGAATTAACAAATCTTAAAATTGAGGATATTAGCTTAACCGACGAAAATATTCGTGTCACGGGTAAGGGGAATAAATCTCGTATTGTACCAATTGGTAAAAATGCCTTGAATGCACTGAATGATTGGTTATTGGAGCGAAAAAAAATAGTAAAACTTAGTCCAGAAAATAATGTTATTTTCCTGAATAAGCAAGGCAACCCCCTATCCCCACGAACAATTCAATATCGATTAAAATATTGGGCCCTTAAGCAAGGTATTCCAGAAAATATTCACCCCCATTTATTAAGACATAGCTTTGCCAGTCATATCTTGCAATCTAGCCAAGATTTACGTGCAGTCCAAGAATTGTTAGGACATTCAAATATAAGTACTACTCAAATTTATACGCACTTAGATTTTCAACATCTTTCAAAAATTTACGATAAATCCCATCCGCGAGCCAAAAAAAAATAATTCTCGTGGGCGAGTATTGTGACTAATGGCAAATTAAATTATAGTGTTCTGATGCAAGAAGAAATTAATTCGCTAGAAGCAAAACTAAATCTGTTAGCTGCAAAGATTGCAGATCTCAATAGCGAGAGTACTTCTCTAAAACCCAAACTCCATGAAGCCGAAGAGGAGATAAGAATGCTCAAGGCAAAGATCAACGAAGCAACAATAAAAATTGAAAATTTAATTGGGCAAATACCAGACTAATCTATGGTTAAACAGGTAGACGTTAAAATTTTAGGTAGGGATTTTCAAATAGCTTGCCCTGAGGATGAGGAGGAAAGCCTCATGAAATCCATCGAATACCTAAATCACAAAATTGAAGAGATACAAAGGCAAGGTAACATCGTTGGTGTCGACAAGACCATCATCATGGCGGCATTGAACATTACCCATGAATTCCTAAATCAAAACGCAAATTCTGACGTGCACCTCCATACCTATAAAAATAAAATTAACGACTTTAATAAGGTGCTTGATCAAATACTAGAATCAGTCTAAATTGATGATAAGCTTGCTTTAGTGTTGCTTAGGCTAATAATTCCTTGAACTAGTCTATAGCATCGGTTTTGGGTCATCAGACGTGGTGCGATCAGTAACAATTGGGTAACCTTATAAGGGCTCTTGGCAACTGAACCTAAAGCGTCTTAGCCTATTACCACCTGAACCTTTGGTTCTGGATGCTGGTCTAGGCAACATTAAAGCAAGTTACTTTTGTAACTGATGATATGTAAGGTCACTAAGAGAAATAATATCCAATGCTCGCTCATGAGTGGACTCTAAAATCACGGGGGGGGCGCATCCGGCGTCAGCAGCTTCTAACCATCTTTGAGCACAAAGACACCATCGATCACCTGCCTTTAATCCGGGAAAATTGTATTCAGGTCTTGGGGTTGAAAGATCATTACCCTGCTCTTTAGAAAAAATTAAAAAGGGCTCATTAACCTCTGCACAAACCGTATGTTGTCCTGAGTCAGAGGCACAATGGTCACACTCGCCGTTTCGATAATATCCCGTTAAGGGATCAAAGCTGCATGGTACAAGTGTTGTACCTAAGACATTTTTCTTTTCCATGATAGGATTTTACCTTTAAAACCTTAGAAAAAAATAATTACTATGCGATATTGGTTAATGAAGTCCGAACCAACCGATTTTTCAATCGATGACCTCGAGACATCCCCCAATCAAACCATTGATTGGTATGGTATTCGAAACTATCAAGCGAGAAATTTTATGCGTGATGATATGTCGTTAGGTGATCAAGCATTTTTTTACCACTCTAACTGCAAGGCACCTGGTATTGTGGGTATTATGGAAGTTTCAAGGTTAGCTTATCCAGACCGATTGCAGCACATAAAAGGTCATAAGTATTATGACCCAAAATCTTCCCCAGATAATCCACGTTGGCTTAATGTAGATGTCAAATTTGTAAAAAAAACAAAGCTTTTAGAACTAAAAGATATTCGAAGTTATGAGGAGCTTAAAGAAATGAAAATTCTACAGCGGGGAAATAGGCTGTCTATCACGCCCATCTCCCCAGAAGAATGGCAGTTTATTTATAACCTTATTGCTTACTAATAATTACTTTTGATCCAAACTCCCTGTGGATCTTGGATAAGTCACTATGCCCCAGGGGATTCCTGAAACAGCAATTCTTTTTTTAATTTCGAAATTATTAGCATCGATAACTAAAACTTCATCAGAGCGACCACATCCTAGGAGGATATCTTTGTCATCTGGAGTGAAGGAGAAGTGCCAGCAACGTCTTCCGTTCGTTTCAATGCGATGAATTTTGTCAAAATTTTGTGTATCATAAACTTCGAGGGAGCTCCTCTTCTTGTATCCGCCACTCGCTGCTACAAAGAGCTTATCTCCGGTAGTATTAAAGCTCACACCGTAAGGGGATTTACCCTTGTGAAGGTTTTCCTCAGGAACATCGTGAGCGGTTTTAACCGTTTTCACATGATTAAAGTCTTCATCCAACACAATAAAATTGTCACTATGCTCTAGGGTTGAAATATAATATTTACCATCGGGGGATGCTTTGATTCCTCTGGGGCGTAAGCCATATTCGTCGGCTTTCACTGTCTTGATTAAATCGCCTGAATCAAAATCATGGACCGTGATAGTATTATCAGCCTCGTTAGTGATAATAATCTTTGTGCCATCAAGAGAAAATTCGATACCTTCCGTCTCTGGTCCCGCAGTAATATCACGTACTTTTTTTCCTGTATCTAAATCAACAACAGCAACCTTTGCAGGAATTTTATCGTCATCGTCATCCTCTTCTTCTTTCATTTCACCCTTCGCAGGTGGCTTGCCCTGAGAGGAGGGCTCTGTGGAGACGAACACCATACCATCTTTGATACGAACAAATTCTGGATTAATTCCAACTTCAATATCGCTTAGCACTTTTTTAGTTTCGAGATCAACAACTGTGATGCTCGCGCGGTCCTTGTTTGCAGCGACTAGGAATTTGCCGTCATCTGTTAGACCTACGCCCCTAGGAAGTCCTCCAATCTCAAGCCTATCTATGACCTCAAATGAATTTAAATCAATGACGGAAATTCCGCCCTCTTGCGAGGTAACATAGGCTTTGCCCCGGTCAGCTTGGCCGCAACCAATAAGAAAGAGAGTTAAAAAGGCTAATTTAAGAAAATTCATTGTATCTCCATGTGTGATTAATTTTTACCTAAAAACAATTTGTATCCAGGATTATCAGTTTCGTTAAAGTATGGGTACTGTAACTGATTTAAAAATTTATTAAAAGTTTCCTTATCTTTTTCTGGAACCTGAATGCCTACAAGAACACGTCCGATGTCGGCTGCATGATTGCGATAGTGGAATAAGCTAATATTCCAATTAGCCCCCATGTGCTCCAAAAAATTTAGTAATGCGCCAGGGTGCTCAGGAAATTCAAAACGGTAAACGATCTCGTCTTTCGCATTTGGGGCGTGCCCGCCAACCAAATGCCTAAGATGCAATTTCGCCAATTCATTCTTAGTTAAATCAATGGCATGCAATCCCTTTTCTGAAAATTTTTTAATAAGGCGCTTCGTTTCATCAGGCTCTGTAATGGTGATGCCAACAAAAATCTGTGCTGCATTTGGATCGGAATAGCGATAATTAAATTCAGTAATGTTTCTGGTACCAATTAAATTACAAAATGATTTAAATGCGCCTGGTTTTTCAGGAATTGTCACCGAAATAATTGCCTCACGCTCTTCACCAATTTCAGCTCTTTCAGCAACAAAGCCTAATCGATCAAAATTAATATTAGCCCCTGAGGCAATACCGATAATATTTTGAGATCGCATATCATTCTTCTTTAAATAGGATTTAATACCGGCAGTGGCTAGCACCCCGGCTGGCTCTAATATAGTTCGGGTGTCTATAAAGACATCTTTAATAGCAGCGCAGATTTCATCGTTGTCGACGACAATCATTTCATCGACAAACTTTTGAGCCAATTCGAAGTTATTGACGCCAACTTGCCTTACTGCCGCCCCTTCGGCAAATAAACCGACCCGCTCCAAAAGAACCCGTTCATTTGTTCTTAAGGAAAGTGTCATAGCTTCAGAGTCTTTTGCTTCAACACCGATAATCCTAATTTTTGGATTTATAGCTTTAATGTAAGCCGCAATACCCGAAATTAAACCTCCGCCACCGACACAACAAAATACTGCATGGATAGGCTCTTTGAAATCCTCTATGATTTCTTTACCAATCGTACCTTGTCCAACAATGACATCTGGATCATCAAATGGGTGAATGAAAGTGAGCCCCTCATCATTTTCAATTTGCCTCGCAAAAGCAATCGACTCACTAAGTGTTTTTCCCTCTAGCAACACTTTTGCCCCGTGCGACTTGACCGCACTCGTTTTTATCTCTGGCGTAGTTATTGGCATTACAATAGTGGCTGGACTATTTAATTTTTTTGCTGCCATTGCCACACCTTGGGCATGATTGCCGGCAGAAGCAGCTATAACTCCTTTTTGTAAGGCGTCAGCACCTAGTGATGACATTTTATAAAAGGCTCCACGTATCTTAAAGGAATGGACAAGTTGTTGGTCCTCTCGTTTGAGATATATATGATTGTTGAATCGTTGGGAGAGTAAGGGCTGATAATCCAACGGCGTTCTTTTTACAACATCGTAAATTTTTGCCTCATCTATTGATTTTATGTAGTCTTTTTTCATATGGAAAATTCTAAAAAATTTCAGCGCCGTGTATGATATTAATAAATCATTATAGATAAAAAAAGGTTGAATACGAAATGGCATTTTCTCAAGATGAGTTGAAACAACAGGTCGCTTTAGCGGCGATACACTATGTTAAATCGGGCATTATTGGTGTTGGCACCGGTTCAACAGCCAATTATTTTATTGAAGAATTAGCAAAAGTAAAGAATAAGATTGACGGTGCTGTTGCCAGTAGCGAGGCAACTGCTCAAAGACTCAAAGATCATGGTATTGAGGTCTTTGATTTAAACGCAATAGACGGTATGGATATCTATGTTGATGGCGCTGATGAAATTACTGAGCATATGCACATGTTAAAAGGTGGTGGAGGTGCACTTACTCGAGAAAAGATAGTTGCCGCCAATGCGAAAGACTTTATCTGTATTTGCGATGCAACCAAATATGTTCCCGTACTTGGAAAATTTCCCTTGCCTGTAGAGGTCCTGCCCATGGCAAGAGGGTATGTTGCTCGCGAACTTGTCAAATTAGGTGGGCAACCAAAATTAAGAGACTTCACGACAGACAATGGGAATATCATACTAGATGTACACGGCCTCAATATTCCTGACCCCATCGAAATGGAGGGAAAAATTAATCAAATTGTCGGCGTGGTAACTAATGGGTTATTTGCTGCAAGGCCAGCTAACATCCTTTTATTAGCGACTCATGAGGGTGTGAAAACGATTACAAAGTAGCAAAAAAAAAATCAATGGCGTAAGATAATACTAACTAAAGAAAAAATTATGCTAGAAGAACACATTTATAAAAAATTTGATGAAGACGTTGAGACCATTCGTGCGAATGTTATTCAAATGGGAGCTATCATTGAAGAACAAATCAGAGATGCCGTGCAATCTCTTGATGAGATTGATCCTATGCTTGCAAAGAAGGTCATCTTACGCGATAAAGATGTTAATGCTTTAGAAACCTCAATAGAGGAAGATTGCTCATTATTTATTGCGAAACGCGCCCCTCAAGCCAAAGATTTAAGAAATGTTCTGATGATGTTACGTATGAGTAATGACCTTGAGCGAATGGGCGACGAATCATCAAAAATTGCTGAGGCGACCATACGAATAAATGAAAATAGCCGAGTCTCAAAACCTAAAATCAAGTCTATCAAAAAAATTACTGACCTCGTGTTGATGATGCTTAAAAAATCGCTTGATGCTTTTGCCCAAATGGAAACGACAGAAATCGTGGATATCCTTGAAGGCGATAAGGAAGTAGACGAAGAGTATCACTCTCACACAAGAGAGTTATTGACCTTCATGATGGAGGATCCGCGAACTATTTCAACCTCGCTTGAATTGATTTTTGTCAGCAAGGCACTTGAGCGGATAGGGGATCACATTAAAAATATTTCGCAGGCCGTCGTCTACACTATCAAGGGTAGAAATGTTGCACATGCGTCAATCAAGGAAATAAAAAAAACTATTAATTAGACTTTTGGAGGAACGAATCCAGAGGCTTTGTCTGCCCCCTCACCAAAAAAATAGGCCTCTGTTTGCTCGGTTAAATATTTTCTTGCCTGTGGGTCCACTAAGCTAAGTCGATTTTCATTCACTAACATTGTTTGATGTTTAAGCCACTCTGCCCAAGCCTGCTTCGAAACGTTTTCAAAAATTTTTTTTCCCATTTCGCCGGGGTATGGCGGGAAATCTAAGCCCTCAGCTTCTTTCTTTAATTTCACACAAAATATTGTTCTTGCCATTAGATATCTCTCTAAGCGTTTTATCTCGCACAAATTTTAACAGATTCTCAAACACCTGGTGACATAGTGTTTAAAAAAATATTTAAATATTTTCGAAAAAAAATGCTAGTATCAGGATTGGTTTAATAGGTGATTTTGTTTTGTTCAAAAACAAAATTTAAACGGGAAGCGCATGAAAATGGCGCACTGCCCCCGCAACGGTGATTGAGTGTGGATAAATAATCATAAGCCACTGAGAATTTTTCTTGGGAAGGCAATTTATCTTGTCTCATCAGTCCGGAGACCGGCCTAAATAATCAAAAATATTGCGGGGAGGCAATATTGATTTTTTCTCAATATCCTTTTCCGATTCTTTTTAATCACCTAATCGGGGAGGATTAGATGCTCAACATAAATAAAATTTTTTTAGTTTCCTTGTTCTTTCCATTTCAAATTTTTGCCGAGTCAGTTTTAAATGCGGATGACATTTTAATCTTAGAAGATCCAACAAAAATTCAAGAAGCAACCTCAACCTATGCTAAGGAAATCTACACTGATGGTGATATAGAAAATTCAGGCAGTAGTAATCTTTTCGATTTTCTGTCACAACACACCTCATTAAATATTTTGCCGAGCTACGGGGATAAAACCAAACCTCTCATCGATATGCGTGGCTATGGGATTGAATCTGGCTATCAAAATATTATTATTACCCTCGACGGACAAAGGCTCAATAACATTGACATGAGTTCCCAGCTGATTGGGTCCATACCCCTTCAGAGTATCAAAAAAATTGAGGTAATTCGTGGCTCAGGATCGGTTAAATATGGGGACGGCGCAATGGCCGGGGTCATTAATATAATCACGAAAGATTACGCTGGGGCTCAAGTTAAGACGACTTTCGGAAGTGCGGGTCAAGAAATATACAGCGCAAGTTATGGTTATACCAGTGAGTACATAAATTTTTCTGTTGACGTTCATGATGAAAAGTTAGATGGCTACAGCGATGTTGATACTTTGGGCAATAAGGACAAGGTAGACAACCAGGCACAAAATTTTAAGATCAACCTTACACCGCTAGAAAATCTGATTATCAAGCTAGGCTACAATCATACAAGAAATAAAAATTTTCTCGTAGGCGCCCTTACAAAAGATGAGTTCTCTTCTGATCCCAAGCAAAATGGTGGTAATACCTACGCTAACTATGACTGGGATGTTGACAAATACTCGGCGGGGCTAGACTACGCATTCAATAAAAATTTATCTTTATCGATAGATTATTATGATGAGAACAAATCACAAAATGTAATTACAACTGACTATATTAATGACTATGACTATGACTCTAAGGGTCTTAACATAGCTATTCCCTATGCCACTGAGAAAATGTCAGTTACAGCGGGAATTCAAATTTTTGATGGCAGCAGAAAGACAACAACGGGAGAGGCGACGAAGGACAACGAAGCCTTGTTTATTGATACAGAATATCGTCCCGATATTTTAAATAGACAATTACTTCTCTCAGCAGGCATTCGAATAGAGCAGGTAGAATATACCTGGCAGGATGGAATCAATCCCCTCAAGGATGATGAGGACCTGCAGGCATGGGATATAGGACTGAACTACCAAATCAATAATGAGCTAAACGCTTTCATCAACTACAATCGAGGCTTTCAAGCCCCCGATGTCGATCGCTTCTTTAAGTCAACCTATGGAGCCCTCTACCCTTACAGCTATGTTGGTGCCGAGTTTAATGCTTTCATCGACTCTGCAAAATCGGATACCGTTAACTTGGGCTTTAATCATGTAACGCCTCTTAACCAATTACAATTCAATCTGTTTTACTCCAAAGTTAAGGATGAAATTGTTTTTGATCCCACTACCTATATCAACACCAATATTGATAACTCGAAAAAATATGGTGTAGAAATTTTCAATAACCTTAACCTATCAAAAAAAATAAATTTAAATGTAAGCTATAACTTTGTAAAAGCAGAAATTGGGTCCAATAGCCTAGGATTTGAGAAAGGCAAGGACATGCCAGGGGTGCCAAATCAATCTATCATTGCAAACATTAATTATAAATTTCTATCTACCGGCAACGTGAATATTAATCATGTTTGGAAAGAGAGTGCTTACAATATGGCGGACTTCGACAATAATGGGGGAAAGCAACCCGCCTTTATTTCAACGAACCTTTCAATCAATTATGCATTTGAATCAGTTAAATTGGTTGATTCGATAAAAATCTTTGCGGCTATCAATAATATTTTTGAACACGAAAATGGAATTCAGACAGGAGATGATGCAATATATCCCTTTAACTTCACAAGAACCTGGATTACAGGAATTGAGGCTAATTTCTAGAAAAAATTAAAAACAAAATGATAGAATGAGACCATGAACCCATCTGACAAAAATAGAAAAATTTTATCCTCCAGCTCTATGATATTTACCCTAATATTAGGAGCCATCGCTCTTACACGGTTTAGTCATGAACTGACGGCTTTTTCATTACCCGATGCTAGCCTTATTCTTTTTTTAGCTGGGGGTATTTTGCTAAAGAGGCTGAGCTATTTGTTGGCACTTCTATGCGCACTCTTTTTAATTGACGGCTACGCAATCATGTCCCATCAATATGCTAACGTAGCATTCAACCCAGGCTATCTCATCCACTTGGCCACCTACCTCTTTGCATGGATGACGGCACTTAAATTTCTGAGCAATGGCCGAGCAAAGACAAGTAAATTCTTTACCATATCAGGTCTAGTGATTTGCATGGCATACTTGCTATCGTATGGGAGTTTTTTCTTGCTGAACCATAGCGGTGATGTCAATAGTCTCTATACTTTCCTCATGCAAGATTTAATAGTCTTCATTACGGCAAACTTTGTATACCTTGGCCTATTATTTCTCGTGATGAAAATCAACCAGCATATAGTGAATCAAAACACTACCGCTAGAGCGCTTATAAATAATTGATTGTTTCAATAGACGTTTTATAAGATAAGTTGCTATAATTGCGCACTTAACGTTATACGGCCAGATAGCTCAGTCGGTAGAGCAGTGGACTGAAAATCCTCGTGTCGGCAGTTCGATTCTGCCTCTGGCCACCACTTTCTTATTAGCCTGTTAACATTTATTTTGAAAAAAGACATAGTAAGAAAAACATTTCTAAAAAAAAGACAAGAGCTCTCTTCTTCTTTATTCGAAGAGTTATCATCGAAAGTTATTCAAAATACGATTGAGCTAATTAAGCAACTTAAACCAAAGTGTATTCATTGCTTCTTGCCCATCAGCACAAAGGGGGAGATAAACACGATGCCCATAATCCAGTATTGCTGGGATAATCAGATCAATGTAGCAGTCCCCGTCAGTAACTTTGAAGATGGAACACTAAAAAACGCAGAACTTAGACCAAATACTGGGCTAAAAAAAACTCAACATAATATTGCCGAGCCAATTGATCCGATTTGGAAGAACAACTCTGCCATAGATCTTGTTATCACGCCCCTACTAGCATTTGACATTAGAGGATATCGTGTGGGTTATGGAAAAGGATTTTACGATCGATTTTTTGACTCTTTAAGACAAGAACCAAAAAAAATAGGCCTCAGCCTTTTCGACCCATGCAAGGCGATTGAGGATATAGCAGATCATGACATGCCTTTGACCCACTGCGTGACTCCCCAAAAAATTTACATCTTTTAAACAATTCAAAATGATGTATTTTTTTTGGGGTCACTATCTTCTTCTAACTCGCTATTTTTTTGCCGGCGCGTAAGTTTCTTTTTCCGATGGGAATGCCTCCGCATGAACATCTGCAGCGAACTGATTGACGGCGTCTTTGATAAGTTCTGCTCCGTTCATATATGTCCTGACAAATTTTGGCTTGAAGTCTGTCGAAAACCCTAACATGTCAGGTAGGACCAATGCCTGTCCGTCTACGTCCAAACCGGCTCCCACGCCAACAACTGGGATAGAAACTGCGTCCCTCACAGCAGCCCCGACATGCCTTGGCACCGCCTCTAGAACGATTGCAATACATCCTAGCTTCTCAAGTGTCTTTGCTTCCTCAATGATTTTGAGTTCACTCTCCTTAGTCTTCCCTTGAGCTTTGAATCCACCAATTGCATTATGATGGGTGGGAGTAAGGCCGATATGACCAATGGTTGGAATCCCCGATTCGGTCAGATGCGCGTAGAGCTCCTCATTACCATCAACCCCCTCTATTTTGAGAGCGTTTGCTCCAGCCTTGATTAGAATTTCAACATTATCCATGGAATCCTTCATCCCCTTACGATTGCTCATAAAAGGCAGTGCGGCGATAAGAAATTTATCTTTGGCGCCTTTTTTCACGGCACGAGTGTGCATCGCAATGGTTTCGACATCGCAATTCATAGTATTTTCATTGCCATGGATCACCATAGATAAATCATCGCCGATCAAAATACCATTGATATCCGTATCGTTGAGAATCTTTGCACTCCAATACTCATAGGACGTAACAACGACAATTTTCTTACCCTCTGCCTTTAACTGCTTGAAACTCTCTAGTACGCTCATAATATTCATGCTCCTATAGTTTTCAGAATTATCGTATCATAAGACATATTTAACAGCTAGATGTCAGATAAATGCTTGGTCGAACTAGACTGAGAATTTGCTAGCTTTCAATATAAACAAAATGGAACTAAAGCTCATCAAAGACTCAAATTATCTTTGAGAGGAATTAATTCTTATGAGTAAACTAAAGCTTTTTGCCATTGTTTTTGTTTCATTAGTTATTGTTGGCTGCGCGTCATCCGAAAGTTATGAAGACCCGAAAGATGAGTCATGGCGCGAAAGTGTCTATTAAAATCTGATAAATAAGTTATCTTCTAAGGTTTACATATACTATTGTTTTCAATATAGTTAAGCTTTCTTACTAACTCTTTAAAATCTAACTAATGAATAAATTACTTTTAACAGCGATGGTTTTTATAACGCCTTTGACAGCCTTTGCTGAACAGGGTTTTTATATTCAAGGTCAAATCAACAAAGTTTTCGTTCGCGACCTCGATGGCTCTGCCAGCGGCACTGTTGATGGTGTAAGTACTACGCTTGATGGCGA
>Ga0233451_10004175_pt1 | contig 12139 bp, 20 predicted proteins | sample 011ome_29_FD_183052 | JGI IMG/M metagenome (GOLD analysis project Ga0233451, IMG submission 183052) | Coastal salt marsh microbial communities from the Groves Creek Marsh, Skidaway Island, Georgia - 011504CT (spades assembly) | ecosystem: Environmental > Aquatic > Marine > Intertidal zone >...
AGCGGTTGCAGCCGAGGAAAGATTCAATGGAAGACCAGTCGATGCGGAGTTGGAGGGAGCCGTCAGGAAGCCAGTGGAAGAGCTTGCGAGTCTGTCCTTGGGAGGGGGCGGGATGGTGCAACTGGACGGAGGGGAGCGGTGATGGGATTTGCATATGTCTTTGTGGTGGTGATGAGGCAGGGGGAGGTGAAGAGGGAATCGCGTGGGATGGTTAGGGTAAGGGAATATCCAAACGGCCCGGAGATGACGGCGACCGTGCGGCCGGTTGCGAGGTGGTGAATTGTGCAGTGGCAGCAGGTTAGGTGGAAGAGGGCGAGCCACATATTAGGGTTTCCAATAACCTTGTTTGATTAACTCAAAGAGGACTCGGCCAGTTGCACGAACGTCAGCAAGGGCTGAGTGGGCGTCTTCAAATTCACAGTCGAAGAAGTGACGGTGGGCTTCCTGGAGAGTGGGCCATTTGAACCCGCGACCATATGGGGAGGGAAGGCGACAGATGTTGGTGGTGAGTTCTTTGGTGCAGAGGATCTTCTTTCCTTCGGTGAAAGGTGGAGTGGAACTGAGATCAATGTCCACACGGTCGAGGACAAGCTTGTCGTATTGTGCGTTGTGGGCGACGAGATACTGGGCTTGCTTGACGAGGTTGAGAAAGGTGGAGTAAACTACTTCGAGGTCTTGACCTTCCTGCTGCGCTCGTTCAGTGGTGATTTTGTGGACGTTGGAAGCTTGAACTGGAATGTCGAAACCATAGGGTTTAACGATTGCCGTGTAGCTGTCCAGTTCAGTTCCTTCGGAATCGAATAGAACAGCAGCTATTTCAACAAGCTTTGGAGTCTGCGCATGGTTGGGGTTTTGATATTGACCCTTTGCTGGAAGGCCGGTGGTTTCGGTGTCGAATAGGAGGAACATAATGGGTGGGTTAGATGAGGTGGGAGAGGTCTTCACTCGCGGAGAGGTCTTTCTTCACCCCGGTGATCTTCTTCGTGGCGGAGGTCTTGAGTTTCTTTCGGACTGCGGGAGACACGCGGGCTGCGCGGGTGGATTTGAGGAGGGCTTCGAGTTCGATTTCGTTCATCTGGTCGAGGGGTTTGTCGAAGAGCTGATGGAAGGGGACATCCTCGAAGAGGTGGCGGGAGTGTTCGTCTGTGCGGAAGGGGAGTGGGGTGGGGTCGGCGGTCATAGTGTGTAGAGATTGAGTGTGCGGAGGAAGGCTTCGGCTCGTTGGGCGGCGGTGGCGCAGGCGGGATCGGTGAAACTGTTGAGCGTCTTGACGTATTTACCCCACACGTTCTTCACAAACTTCTCCGCCTCGTGCATAGCGTTGAGGTCGTTGAGATAGTCGGGGACGGTTTGCTCGATTAAATAACTAACTACTTTTCCGTTTCGGAAAGTTGGTTTCATTCCTATTAGACGCTGATGAATCCAAGAGCCTTTCCATCCTGTTCCATCTCCATCGTCATCAGGTTTCCACCCGCACGCTTGGGCAATCGCAATTCGCTGTTCTTCGGGCTTCATAATGGTGATTTGAAAGAGATTCGAGAAAGAATGAGTGCAACTTGCTCCTCATTCGGGGAGAAGTTGGAGACTTCAGTGGGGAGTGGGATGGTGGATTCAATCTCCTGGACGAACCTGTAAAACAAATTGGAAAGAATCCCATCCATCCACCCGCGTCGAGGACAGATTGCATAAACCCTTGCATGGGCGGCCTCGCTGACGTCGAAGCGAAGCTCCTTCATCGGTTGGTGGGTGAGTTTGTAAGGGTTTGTGAGGTTCATATGAGTGTGTAACAACCGGGCTGTGGGCCCTGGACGAGTTCGATGTTTGGGAACCGCTGAGTGGCGTCGGCGAAAGCAGCGGGGGAGAGGTTTGTGATGGAGAACTGGATGGGGAGGACGTCGAGGTTCTTCAGAGTGAAGAGGGAAGCTCGGACTGCAGGGTTGGAGACGTCGATGGGTGGGATGGGGGCGGGGGCATGGGGGTCGAACGTGGAGACGGCGAGGTGTTTGACTTTATTCGAGACACGGCGGGGGCCGATGTAGACTTTGCCATCAGTGGTTTCGCTGAAGACGAAGTGGGAGAGGAGTTGGGTGGCAGTCTCTCGGTCGATGTCGGAAGCGAGATGCTCCGGTGGTTGAGAGACGAGGTAGCCGAGGGCTTTTCTGAGATGTTGGCGGATTGTGGAAGCGGAGGTCAGGGTCTGGATGACCGAGGGATTGGGATAGTTGTTGACGATCTTCTGGAGATCGGATTCGTAAGCGCGGAAGTGGAGTTCGTTGGGGGTCATTTGGATTTGGGAAATTAATACTCTCCATCAAAGTCAAACACATCGTGACCATTGAATCCGCCGCAATCAACAAGGGAGTCAAGATGACTGTTGAGCTGGGCTATGGCATGTCCATTGCCGAAACCAAGGATTCTCTCCAGCTGCTCGGAGGAATAAGGACTTGAAGGCAGTCCAATGGAATGTTCCCAGCGAATTTGATCGTCTGAAACAACATCGTGTTCGGAGGAAGTCCAGTTTGTTGATTTATAAAGTGGCGGTGCTTTCATAACAGGTGGGAGAGGTTAGTCAAGGCCATCGAGTTGGGATGGAGCTTAATGGTGGTTGGTTTCTTCTTTTTGGATTTGGGTTTCTTTTTCTGCCGGGCGAGTTCTTTCAGCCGCATGGCTTCGCCATATTTCCCGGCTAGGATATAGGCGGTGATTTTTTTGTCGGTAAGCGGTGTTGCCGGAGGAGAGAACGGGCGGGATTTGAGGTGGCCGGAGGTGGTCATTTGGGGAAAGGGTTGGATAGGCCAGCTCGGTTGAAGCGAGAGAGGCTTCTGTTTTCAGGCTAATGCGCTGCGTTGCAATGTTTGCATGGTTGAGATTGGGCTATCCAAAGTTCAATGCAGGTCAGGTCGCTCATCTTGAGGTATTTACTCCTCATTCACTACGGCTTAACCGCGCTAGACGCCCTCACTGCTGCATTGAACTTTGGATAGGTGGTGGGAGGCGCGGGTCATTACTCCGCAGCTTTCAGGTGACAAGGCTAATGAATCCTATTCCACCTTAGAGCAAACAGGCTATGAACCTGAATCCTCCCATTTAATATTGAGCCACCACATTTTCAGCAGGTTGCTCGTGAAGTTATTACGTTAAGCTTTGCCATGTTACCGAAGTAATGATTGGCTGCTTTGTTATATGCCTCCGCAGCTTCATCAATGTCTTTGAAGCAACCGAGACAAATACGTTTACGTTGAAAATAGATTTGTGCTTTCCAGCTTCCCTGTTGATAAGTTACACCACGATAACCGGAAGTATTGTTAGATTGAATCTTGCGCCTTTGACCATTGATGCCTTGTGAAACGATTTGAAGATTTGCACGCAGATTGTTCAAACGATCCTCGTCTTTATGATCGACTTGCATATCGGAAGGACAGATGGTAATTTCTCGGTGAAGATAAATCTTATCGGAACCAGAAGAACGAAGAGCATATCCATTGGAACCTTCCTGCCAGTTGTAGTGGCCTATTGAATTGAAGATGTCATCATCGACAAGAGTTTCACGACCTGTGTTTGATAGAATTATTGTTTTCATAAGTTGAATGTGCCCGTCGTTACAGTGACGGAGCCGAGACTGGCTATAGACTTTAACGACCAATTGACAGCTCACAGTCGGAGGCTGGTTCCATAACTTCCTACCAGCAAATAGTTCGTTTGGAGTTGAACCTCTCGCAGTCCCTTTGTCCAGTGGGATCAGCAAATCTCTGGTTAAGTAAGGCAGGCTTTTACTTGCATTTCCGGTCCTTATGGATTCCCGGCATCGTCGTTGGAACACTTACTTAAGTTGAAGGTTCCAAACGCTTGCGCCGGGCGTTGTTGCGCGGCTTGTGGTTTAAGCACTGTCGTTTGGAAGACTTCTGTTGAGGATTGACACTGAAGCATTGCAACTTCTCTTGTTGGTTATCCGACATTCTCGGAAGGGCTCTGACCCTGAGTGGCAACCCTCAAATCAACACACCACTTTCGCTCTAGCCTAGACAAGGGCAAGATGAGTGGTAATCCGACTCACCGATTTGAGCTTTATTCATCCGGGGTTTCTCACTCTGCAGGGTAGCTTCACCTGTCAGCTTCGATTCCCGAGACTTGTAACTGTTTCCAGCGGGTGTGTTGATTTGAGGGTGGGCAGTTTAACGAGATACCCAGCTCGGTTTGTTTATGTATCGCTGTCGACCTAGCGGAGAGTGAATGTTTATCGTGGGAGCTCTCCACCCGCGTTGACCTTGTTAGATCAAATCCGTGCTGATCTGTGCGATGCGACGCTTCTCGTCGATTTCCAGCGCGCGGGCGATGCCGTCTTCCGTGAAGCCGCCCAGGTTGTCGAAGTTGTGGCCTGGGTTGTTGTTGGACCACTTCGTGATGAAGGAGTCTTCCGTGACCGGGTTGCCATCGGAGCCGAGGGAACCAGCTTCCACCATGCCGAGGATCTTGCGAGCCATGGCGGTGAATTTTGGATCGGGCTCGGATTCTTCTTCGGCGAGGGCGAGGACGAATGGAGTTGCGTCGGCTGCCTGCTGGGCGAGGACGAGGTAGTCAGCTTCGGAGACGGTGGTTTCCGAGGTGTGTGTGGTGCCGGAGACGGAGACTGAGCCGTTGAGAACCAGCTTCAGGTATTCGGCTTCGGTGATGAGGATTTCGCTTTCCTCGCCCTTGCGGTTTTTCTTCGTCTTCCCGGTGGAGGGGACAGCCACGCCGGTGTGAGCGACGAGGGCTGCGACGACCGCCTTGCGGAAAGCGGGATTCCACTTTTGGTGGAGCGTGTGCTTGACTGCGCCGAAGAAGACGTTCTCAGGGGAGGAGGAGGCGACGAGATTTTCCAGGCCAGCGGGGACTTGGATGTAGATCTTTGCGCCGAGGCTGGTGTTCTCGAAGGCTTGAGTTGGGATGGGTGTTGACATGTGTTTTGCTTGTTTGTTTGGTTTGTGTTTCCCCGTAGGTGGAGATTGTGTTTGCCGGAGTGGCAAGGTGGTAAGATAGCACTTTTGCTGGAGGGTGCAAGGGCTTTTTGGTGTTTTCGCACTTTCTCAATTTTGAGAATCGAGTAGTCAGTGCAAATCGAGTGTGATCGGTAAGGTTGAGTTACCCAGGCCGTGAAGGGTAAACGCGAGGGTTAGTCTTCGGTGATAAGGACTTCAATGAGGTTGACCTTCGCGCGGGTGATAGCCACGTAGGTGAGGTTGGTTTCTTGGGAGAGCATCCAAGGTTGAGATGCGAAGGGGGATGGTTGCCAGAGGTTTCGGCCTAGGAGGTAGACGGTGGGCCATTCGAGGCCTTTGGATTTGTGGATGGAGGAGAGGGTGAGCCTGGGTGGGAGGTTGGGGTCGTAGTCGGAGAAGAGGAGTTCGATTTTTTTGTAGAAGTCCTCGACGGAGAGGATCTCGGGCATGGCCAGGACGGAAGTGATGCAGGAGATTTTGTCTTCGAGGATGGAGAATTTGTAGGGGCTGAGTTTGCAGGCTTGCTCGGTGAGGTGTTTGCGGAGAGAGGAGGTGAGGTGGGTTTTGTCGGTGGGTTTGAACTTTTTGCAGAGGTGGGTGAGTTGTTGGCCGATGTCGCGGCCTTCAATGCGGCAGGGGATGTTTGCCTTTAACAAACGGAATGCGAGCGAGGTGAGCGGGGCGTTCTTGCGGCAGAGGATGGCGTGAGTTTGGAGTTCGCAGGAAGGATGCTTGAAGAGGGTTTGCTCGAAGTCGATTTCTTTAACAGTAATCACTGCACCTTCGATTGCACCCTCCTTCGCGTGGATGTGGGAGACGAGCTTCCTCGCGTGGGTGATGACGGCCTGGGAGCAGCGGAAACAGACGGAGAGTGGGAGCTCGGTCATGGTGAATTGCTTCTTGAGGATGTCCAGGGCGTCGTTGTCTGCGCCAGTGAAGCCGTAGATTGCTTGGTGGCGGTCGCCCACGACCACGAGACGGCCACCTGGGGAGGAGGCTGCACTCTCTTGGTCTCGTTTTCGGAGCATCCGTTTAGCTACCTCCCTTCTCGTCGTATTCGTGTCCTGAGCTTCGTCGATGAAGACGAAGTCATACTCGGGGAAGGGGAGGTTGTCGAGGAGCGGGAAGTAGATCATGTCGGAGAAGTCGATCTTCTCGCGGTCGAGGTTGGACTCAGTGAAGCCCACGTGGGCAAGCTGGATGAGCCGATCTTTGCTGCACTTTTCCTCATCCCAGGAGAGGTCGTGTTTGTCGATGAGGTCGATCCAGTCTTGGGTATTGCCGGGAGTGAAGATGCCGATGCCAGTGTCCTTCGCTAGTCCGACGAGAGTGCAGAGCGTCTTGTTCAGTTTCCAGTCGAGGTTGTTCTTCTTCAAGAGTGGCTCAAAGATATCCTGGAGTTTGTAGGAGTTGGGTTTGCAGGAGCCATATCTTTCCTTGAAAGCAGCGAAGCCAAAGCCGTGGACGGTGTTGACATCACAGTTCTGGATGCGGCGATGCTTCACGCGAAGCTTGAGCTCATCGCGGACCTTGGCGTTGAAGCTCATTAGAGCTATCTTGGCCTGGGGAAAGCGGAGGTTGATCTCCACAATCATTTCGATGATGGTGAAGGTCTTGCCACTTCCGGCGACTGCTTCGATGAGGAGGTTTCCACTGGAGGAAGAAATCCAATCCACGCAGGCGGTTTGTTCCTGGGTAAGCCCAGTTGACCGAGTGGGAGGGGGAAGGGGCTGGTGAAGGGAGGGGGGGAGGGTGATGGAGGGGAGGTTCATTTTGGGAGGAGTGTGAAGTTAGAGTTGATGGTGTTGAAGTGGACTTCCTGTCCGATTTGATAACCTGCAACGAAGACTGCACCGAGGACGATGAAGCCGAAAGCTGGAAGGAAGATGTCTTCGTCGTTAGCGGAGCCTCCGACGAAGAACCAGGTGACGACGAGGGTGAAGTAGACGAGGGCGATGATTTGATCTGGGTTCATAGAATTTCATGGGTGGTGAGTTCGACGTCTTGGGGGAGGCCCAGGTCGGTGGGAGTGAGGAGGGGGTTCATGCGGGTCGGATTTCGGAGAGGGTTGGAAGGGAGTCTGTGCGGGCGAGTTCGGCCATGAAGAGGAGGGCGAGGATGCGGTTTTGAAGGCAGACTTCGGGGCCGAGTTCAGCTCGGACCCAAAAGAAGATAGAATGAGTTCTGGGGCGATAGAGGAATTGGAATAACTCCGTGGCAAGGTTGCCTTCGTCTTTGATTTGGAGTTGCCTTGAAGCGCGATAGATTGCATTGCAGCAATAATCCCACTGGGTGGTTATATCTTCCGCCGCGAGGAGATAGATCTCGCGGAGTTCTTTGTTTTGTTTTGTCATATGTTTAGCTTTGTTGGTTTGAATGGAGCGTTCTCATCAGGCAGGGTTGCTCAGGCCGTTGCGACGCCGCGGAGGGCGTTTCGATTTGGTTAGAAGTCGGTGTCTTCGGTGGGTTTCTTCTCACTCGTGGCTGCTTTGATTTCTTCGAGTTTGGCTTCGAGCTCTTTGATTTTCTTCTGGTGTGTGTTGCTTTCGTTGTAGTATTTCATCCAACGAGATTCGCTGGCGCGGAGTTGCTCCTGGAGTTCAACGAGTGGTTCCGGGAGCGGTGCAAAACCCACTGGGTCGATGAGTTCGATGGTGGGTTTGGATTTGGAGATGCTGAGCTTCTCATCTTTGCCCCAGCCACTGGAGTCAATGACTTGGGAGTTGGCGAGTGCTTTGAGGAATGCTCCGGCGTCTTCTGGGTTGAAGACGGTGAAGGAGCCTGGGAATGTTACTTTGATGTGCATGTTGTTTGTGTTTATTGGTTTGTTTGAGGAGGTTGTTATTTACCAAGAGCTTGGAGGGAAGTGAACACGGTGTCGAGTTTGTTGAAGATTTCGGTTTCCTGTTCTACCGTGGCGTCTGAATGAACCACTGCGTGGAGAAGGACGTTGTTGGGAGCATCCATGGGGCCGAGGAGTGTGTAGACGATGAGGCCTTGGTCGAATGGGATGAAGTTTTTTCCTTTGATGCAGTTGATGACGACTGAGCCGAGGATGGCAACCCAGGCGGGTTTGGTGAGATCTTTTTCGTGGAGAGTGTAGGATTTGGTTTTCATGGTTGGGTTAGTCTTCATTGGTTTCGTTTTCTTCATCCGCGCTTTCAGGCTGCCCGGTGGTGATGGGATGGAGTTTCACCTCCATGGCGAGTTTGAGGACGAGTTGGGAGCCGGAGAAGAAGTAGACGATTCCCTGAGAGAGATTGACGTCTGCGCGGGTGTAGAAGTGACGGTGGAAGGAAATGGACTGGACACGGATGACGTCATCGTTCCAGGTTATGTTGGACTCTTCTGGTGGGTGGTCGAAGAGTTGGGAGAGGATGTCGTGGGGGATCATGGGAGGTGGAGGAAGGGTGGGAGGATGTCGATGATGTCGCGTTCAGGCCAAGGGATGCAGACCGTGCCGTCGGGTTTATAGTAGGCGGTGTCTTGCATGTCTTTGATGATGAAGTAAGGGTAACTGCATGGTGGACTATCTGGTGTTAGACAGAGCTGCCCAGTAGTGCCATCTCGGAGTTTGACTGTCTGACCCGGAAGACAGGCGGCGAGGAGTTTGGTGAGGTCGATGGGTAGAGCGTTCATTTCAGGTGATGGGTTGGTGGTCTTGGGTCGAAAAGTTCTCCAACTTTCCTCCGGGCTCCAGTGAGATGTTGGAGCCTCCAGGCTTTGCGGGCGAGGAAAGCCTGGCGTTTGTCGAAGCAAAGGCGGAGGAGGAAGATGGAGAGGAAGATGAGGCTAGTTAGGAGAAGGAATTTTCCGCTTGGGTGCATGCTTGAGGGTGTAGAGGTGGAGGGCTTGCTCTTGGTTGATTGCCGCGAGATCCATGTCCGGATAGCCTTTGGCGCGGGCGACAGCAAGAGGGCGGACTGCCCAGGTTGGTGGGGATTTGGAGTCCCCGTGGGTGAGTTGGGTGATGTGGAACATGTTAGGAGATTGGTTGAAGCGTGAAGCTGTCTTCTTTGTTAGTAACGCAGGAGTAGCCATTGGGATAATACCAATGGCGGTAAACCTGCCCTTCAGGAAGAAATCCAAATCCATGTTGGCTTTGTGGACAAATCTCCACGAGTTCAACGATAGGACCGGAAGGCCCTTGGCGGAATTTATCTCCGAGCTTTGCGGTGGTGAGGTCGACTTTCATGCCAGTGGGAATTCAAGGGTTTCGAGCAGGCGGGTGGCTTTGTTGATGGTCTTCTGGGAGACGTGGGTGGCGTCTTCCAGAAATTCATGCCAGAGGACATGAGCGGCTTCGTGGGAGGTGGCGGATTGGATCTGATCAAGGATGCCTGGGCGGCGACGTTTCTCAACAAAACCTTGAATCAACTCACCGAATTTCGAATTTCCTGTCATTCCGAAGCGGTTGGTGAAGTGATAGCTGCGCCCTGGGAGGCGATTTGAAAGCTCGATGTTGGAGTTCCAAGGTTCTTGGTGGGCGAACAGTGAACGGCTTTCACCGAACTGCTTTGACTGTTGACGTGGGGAGCTGCGCTCTGTGGATTCTCGAATGTTATTCATTGTCGTGGATGTTTGGTTTGTCTTGTTGAGCTTTGATTAAAGCCACCACTTGCTCAAGGAGGTGGAGATTATTTGTAGGTTTGGAAGAGAAACGGAACAATGACCACTGGTTCCCAGAGAGTTTCATCGTAGCTTCGATCACATGAGTGAACTTGAATAAAGCTTTTTAAAGGATTTCGGAAAAAGAATTTATATTGATACATGGGGTGGAAAGGTTTCGGCCACTGGATTTGCACCAGTTCAGTAACCACACTTTCAGGAGTTGAACCTGTTTCAACTTGGACTTCCAAGCGGAGCGTCTTGCTCTAGCCGATTTGTTTTGTTCGTGGGCCCTGTAGCTCACACTTCTGGCTTCTCTTTTGAGGGAGAAGCCAGTGGTGTGGGCTAAGCGATTGGAAAATCCGTGATAATCCGTTCGCTACCATCATATTCATGGAGATAGTATGGCTTTCCAAGCTCCACCCACTCAACGCAGAGACCGCTCGCCCAATCGACGTAAATCCCTGGGAAAAGTCTCTCCACAATCTCGCGGAGATTTGTCCCTCCATTGAGGATACCGAGGGCAAGTTCTGGGCAGTAGATGCAGTCAGGATATTCGGTATTCCAGCTAGAGAATCCTCCACCATAGCCCGGAGAGTAGATCAACGCCACTTGGGTGAGGGTTCCTGATTCGTTCCTCCGAATCAATTTGCCATTTTCAATTTCTGTTTTCATTTTGTTTGGTTTGTTGGAGCAGTCTGGCTTCGCTCTGGATTAAAACACTTCAGTGGTTTTCTTCTCAATCACTTCCAAGATCTTCACCGCACTCGCGAGCCTGGCTTCACTTGGAATCTGGAGGAACACCCCACAGTTGAAGAAATTGAGAGCTTGATTGAGAGTCCTCCCTGCTCCTGCGAGCTTTAGGGCAAGCGCCCGTGGAAGCGGGATGCCGAAGTTCTTCGTCCATTGGTCCGTCATCCGCTGGAGGGCTTTCGCGTCTTTCTCATTCAACCGGGAGAAGAACCAATGATCCTCTTGCTTGAACCCAGGGTTCTCCCTCGCGTTTCGAAGTCCACAGGGAATTGATGCCGAGTGGGTAAACCTGCTTTCCCGATAGGAACTGTCGGCGGAGAGGGAGAAGGAAACCCGCTCGGCGTTTTCCTGTTTGACGAGGAGGCGAAGGCGCTCGAGGAGAAGCTCTCGGACAAGCGGATCGGTTTCAGTTTCCAAGCGGAGGCGAATTGGCCGCTGGCGCTCGGCGTGGTTGGATGGGAGGGTGGTGGTGTTCATTGTGGTTTAGCGTTGTTGGTTTTGGATAGGAAGCTGGATGGAGGCTGGCGCTCTGGCTTAACTTCCGCCGTGCGCAGACCATCAAGAGCAGAAATTAAAGTGGATTTATACCCGATGAGGCCGTGGAAGAGGAGAAAAGTCTCAAAAGCCTGTTCCACGGAGAGCTTAGCGACTTTTTCATACCCGGCTTCATCGTCTGGCCAGCTGTTATAGTCGAGAATCGCGGAGAGGACATTATCTGGGACGTAATTTGGATCAAGCATGGCGGATTGTGGTTTTGTTGAGTGGGATGGCTGTGCTCTGGGAAAACCTTAAATCCTCCCATGCTTTTGCAAATGCCGGACGATGAGCCAGAAAGCGAGGAGATGGATTGCAGCGAACGAAAACGCCACCCAGCCGGCGAGTGGGATTTGCAGAAAGAAGGCATTTGCAATTTGCGTTTCGAGTTCAGTTGGTGGGATGGTGGTCATGTTTGTGGAGGAAAAGGTTTAAACGGGAGTAGTCTGGCTGTGCTCTGGAGGAATTAATATTCAGAGCCGGGGAGAAAGATCGAGAACTCAATTTTCATTTCATTGAAATCTTGTTTCTCAATCCTTGCATCATGCGGAAAGCGAAACGCGCAGGTTGGAGAGACTTGCACTGTTGAATATCCATGGCCACCACTGCGCGCGGTATAATGTTTCACATGGCCATAGGCGAACCCACAATCGAGATCTTTCGAGTGGATGGAGACGAATGTCTTTTCTGGAATATCTTGTGGTTTCATAGCGTTGTTTGTTGGTTTGAAATGTCCTATCTCATCAGAGCCGGGAGGACAACAGTCCGGCTGACGCCCGGAGGCGTTTCGATTCATGGAATGGGGCGAAGGTTGTTGGGCCAGCCTGCGAAGATCGGCTCAAGCTCTTTGTAGAACTCGTCGCAGCCTGCAGGGCAGCCAGTGGGTTCCAGGTTGAACTGAATCACCATGGAGAGCTGCTCCTGCGTGAGTTGAACACTCCTGAACACTCCTGTCTGGTTGTCCATGATGGTGGCGTCATAGCTGGCTCCGTCTTCGCTTCTGGCTTGGATTCTGGTGTCTTCGAATGTGGTGTCAATGAGGAACATAGCGTTTATTGTGTGGTTTGTTGTTTTCGTTGAAAAGGAGCGTCTGCCGCTCAAAGTTGGTTTGAAGTGGGTAAAGTCGAGTTACGGATTGGAGAAATGGGAGACTGAGTGGAGGGAATGGCGGGCGGGATTTGCAAATGTCAAATTTGCTGTGGAAATTTCGCTGGAAGCGGCCGCCACATGGCAACCTCAAAATGGGGGGGGGGGGGGCGGAAGTG